>ENA-ORSK01001360-ORSK01001360.1-human-gut-metagenome-genome-assembly--contig:-NODE-1360-length-19599-cov-3.746572_pt1 | contig 19599 bp, 16 predicted proteins | sample MGYA00242192_ERZ509159 | MGnify/ENA primary metagenome ERZ509159 (study PRJEB26280, sample SAMEA2338663) | human gut metagenome | biome: human gut; feature: human-associated habitat; material: faeces...
GAGAAGCTTTCTCATTACCTGCTTTGGAAGCTGCTTCAATATCTCTTATATCACTTCAAACATACTGTAAAACTCTTCCGATACATTCAGGGACACGATTTCATTCAACAGAATCATATGTCCGGTACTGCTGATCGGAAGCCACTCTGTAATCCCCTCTACAATACCAAACAGAATTGCTTTTAAGATTTCGATCATAATCTTTTATTTCCTCTCAAAATGATGCCTTGTAACTGATCTGCACCTTCACAGTTACTGTGCAAAATCAGCTTTACTGACAGTATTTTGCACTACTGAATCATATTCACGATTTCAGCCGTAAATGTTTCGACCTGTACGGAATCGTTATGTCTTTCATACTATCCATATGACAGAATCACCATAAAATATGAAACTATTGTAACTATTTTAGTAATTTTCCTTCACAAACCTGCGAAGTGCGGTAAGTGAGCGCTCCACCTTCTCCGTATCAATGCAGTAGGCCATACGAAAATATCCCGAAACACCGAAGCTGTCAGAAGGAACCAGAACAAGATCGTACTTTAAAGCCTTCTGGCTGAATGTTACCGCATCCTCTTCAAGCGCCTTCGGAAAAATATAGAAGGTTCCGCCCGGTTTCACGCACTCGAATCCAAGGCTTGTCAGTTCATTGTATAACAGGTTCATATTCGTTTCATAAACGGACATATCCGAGGTCATGTCCACCACCTCCGAAACAGCAAGCTGGATAATGGAGGAAGGACAGTTGTGCCCGATTCCCCTGGAAATCTGTGCACAGATCGCACTGATCAGTTCCGCATCCGTGCATCTGGGATTGACTGCCACATAACCGATACGTTCTCCCGGCAGGGATAAGGACTTGGAATAGGAATAGCAGGACAGGGTATTGTCATAAAATTTGGATACATAAGGAGCTTCCACTCCTGCGAACACAATCTCACGATATGGTTCATCGGAAATCAGGAAGATATCATGTCCATATTCCTTCTGCTTTGCATAAAGCAGATCTGCAAGCTTCTGCAAGGTTGCTGCACTGTATACCACACCGGACGGATTGTTGGGGGTATTGATGAGGACTGCTGCCGTCTTCTCATTCAGCATTTCCTTAAGCCGGTCAAAGTTAATCTGGAAGTCCACAGTATTCGCCGGCACCACCTTAAGCGTTGCCCCGGTCATATTGATATATGGATTATACTCCGGAAAAAATGGTGCAAAGGTCAGTACCTCATCCCCGGGCTTCGTCACGCAGCGGACCGCATGTGCAATCGCTCCGGCTGCACCTGAAGTCGGAAAAATGTGCGCTGCCTTATAATCCATATCAAATCTGCGGTTCAGGGATTCTGCAATCTTTTCTCTCACTGAGGTGATTCCAAGGCTGGGACTGTAGCCGTGAATTTCCATGGAGCTTTTCGTCTGAATGAGATGAATCATCTCTTCATTAAATGCATCCGGGACAGGCACGGACGGATTGCCGAGACTGTAGTCAAAGACATTCTCATAACCAATCTCTTTTCCCCGGGCTGTTGCAAATTCGGAAAGCTGCCGGATGACGGATTTTCCCTCCAGCATTTTCTTATATTGTTCATTAATCATCTTATTTGTTTCCTCCTTCATCCGATTTTATCTGATTTATTTCAATCGTGCACTGGGAAAGCAGATCTGAGTACTGTTTTACCAGTCGTTCCTTGTCCTCTCCCTCGATGAAATATCCTGGAATACTGTTGATAAAAATATATTTATCCTTAAAAAGCGCAAGGTGCTCACTTGCATAAGTGAATACATTATTGAATGTTGCATATTCGACCTCATACAGCCTTCCATATTCCTCCGCAATATCCAGAATTTCATCCGGCCGCAATCCCGCAGCGTTTCACGGAAAATCTTTTCACGAAGCATGGAGTTGCTCTCCCCCATACTTCCTGACAGAAGCTTCCCTTACCTTTCCATTCTAGTCGAAAATAAAGCAAGGCGCAAGAAATTTCCTCCTGCGCCTCTATAAATCATCTTATTTTTATGACTTTTTAATCAGCTTTTAACTTATTTTGTAGAAGATAAAATCAGACTCATGTCTCCCTGGAAATCAACGGTTCCGATTCCGGCAGGAAGGATAAAATGATCACCCTTGCGGATCATCTGTCCATTTACCAGTCCCTCTCCTTCAATGACACTCACATTCATAAACGGATGCGTCTGTTCGATAGAAACCGGCTTTGTCACATCCAGCTTCCATACGGTATAGTACGGACAGTGAATCAGTTCATTCAACTGATCCTTCGGCAGGTCTCCGACATACTTAACACTGTCTTCGGCAGATGCCGCAGGAACATTAATCACATCAATACTCTGCTGTACATGTAACTGACGCGGCTTTCCATTCTGCAGACGGTCATAATCATACACACGATAGGTAATGTCACTGTTCTGCTGCGTCTCTAAGATCAGGCAGCCACTGGTGATTGCATGTACGGTTCCCGGATTGATCTGGATGAAATCCCCCTTCTTAATCGGAACGCGGCGGATAAACTCATCCCACCTGCCTTCGGAAATCATTTCCGTAAGCTCTTCCTTTGTCTTCGCATTATGCCCAATCACAAGCTCTGCGTCCTCCGGGCAGTCCAGAATGTACCAGCATTCGGTCTTTCCTAAGGATCCATTCTCATGAACCTGTGCGTAGGCATCATCCGGATGTACCTGAATACTTAAGTTGTCCTTTGCATCAATAATCTTAATCAGCAGCGGGAAGCGGTCTCCTTCTTCATCGCCAAAAAGATATGGATCCTCCTTCCATAACCTGGAAAGGGTCTTTCCTTTGAAGAGACCTTCCTTTACGACGCAGTCCCCGTTCTGATGGGCACCGATTGCCCAACATTCTCCGGTATCCTCACCCGGAATATCATATCCAAAGAGGCTTCTTAAACGGTTTCCACCCCAGATCATTTCCTTAAATACCGGCTCCAGGAACAGAATCGGTCTCTGCTTTGTATTAATAGATAAATTTGCTCCGTTCATTTCAATCACCTTCTGATACCAGAATGCCGAATCCTTTACGATTCGCTTCTGGGTTGCAAAATCCACATGGACAATTCCAAACCGCTCGGTATATCCCTTATCCCATTCAAAGTTATCTAAAAATGTCCATAAGAAGTAACCACGGACATCCACGCCTTCATCGTTTGCCTTCTGTAATGCAGAAATATACATGTCGAGGAAGTTCTGACGGTTCGGATCATGTACTCTGCCATCAAGGGATACATCATCATGGCAGGACATACCGTTTTCTGTCACAAACAGAGGAAGCTTATAACGGTCATAAATAAACTTCACACCCCAGTAGAAGCAGTCCGGTGTAACCGGCCAGTTGGCTGCGGTCTTCGGAAAGCCCTCCGGTCTTTCGGGAAATTCGATTTCTCCGTTTTCACCTGCTTTTACAAAGTATCCATTATAAATATTCTGTCCCATGAAATCCAGCGGCTGGGAAATCAGCTTCATATCTTCATCGGTGATTTCCGGCAGATATTCCGCGAACTTCTCCAGGCCTTCTTCCGGATATTTTCCTAAGAATACCGGATCATTAAACCATGCTACATTCCATGTCCAGTTATCCATCGGCTGATAAAAGCCAAACAGTACCTTTCTTGCTGCTTCCACATCCTCCGGTTTATTACTTACAGGGTATGCCATACCACAGGTCGGTGCATAGCCGACCTTAATCGGACGACAGGCATATTTACGAAGATTAATAACTGCCTGTCCATGTGCGCGCAGTGCATTGTGTGCAATCTGGAACACATCCTTATACGGAAGATGCAGGCCCGGTGCATGCCATCCGGACATATGTCCGATTCCAACGAAGCATTCCGGCTCATTTAAGGTAATGAAATTCTCGCAGATATCGGAAAAGTTTTCCGCAACAACCCTGGCATATTCTCCAAACCACTGAATAACCTCTTCATTCAACCAGCCGCCCCTGTCCTGTAACGCCTGGGGAAATTCCCAGTGATACATGGTCAGATACGGCTCGATTCCATTCTTTTTCATTTCCAGGATCATATCCCGGTATAAAGCAACAGCCTTTTCATTCACCTTACCGGTTCCTTCCGGAATCAGTCTTGCCCAGCTGATGGAAAAGCGGTATGCTTTAATTCCCATCAGTCTCATCAATGCAAAATCATCCTTGTAACGGTGCATGTGGTCACATGCTACCTCTGCTCCATAGCCATCCTTCGTGCCCCCCTCTGCAATGAACTTATCCCAGATCATTGCGCCTGCACCGTCATTGGCATCTCTTCCTTCAATCTGATATGCGCTGCTTGCAACACCCCAGACAAAATCGTCACGAAACATAATTTCATTTCCTTTCTCGCGGTCATCCCGCTTTATGTAACAGTTCAGCCTTGCTTAATCAATTTTAAATCTCTCAATGGATTTATCCAGCTCCAGTGCATCGCTTCTAAGCAACTCTACTTCTTCTTTTAATGTCTGGACAACAGATACCTGTTCTCCCAAAGTAGCCGTAACCTCCTGTGTGGATGCAGCAACCTCTTCAGACACAGAAGCAATATTCTGCAGGGAACTTTCCACTTTATCCTTCTCAAGCATACTCTCTTCCAGTCTTTGCGTAATCAAACGGATACCCTCTACCAGCTCACCTACACAATCCTGAATCATTTCAAACACATTGACCGTCTCCTGCAGCGCCCTTGCCTGCTCATTGACCATGCTCTCTGCCTCTCTTGCTGATGCCGTTGTCTTATCTGCGGTCTCACCAATCTTCTTAACGATCTCATGAATCTTATTACCGGATTCCTTGGACTGATCCGCCAGCTTACGGATTTCTTCTGCTACCACTGCAAAGCCTCTTCCGGCTTCTCCCGCTCTGGCTGCCTCTATGGATGCATTTAAGGAAAGCAGATTCGTCTGTCCGGCAATACTGTTAATCACGTCAACAAAGCTCTTGATTTCCTCGGAATTCTTCTGTACAGCGTCAATATCGTCGACCAGCACTCTGGTTAAGGATACGGTTGTATCCGACTTACCGCTTAATTCCTGAACAATCACCCTTCCCTGTTCCACGGCTTCAATTGCTTTATCTGCGGTCTGTCCCATGTGTGAGGTTTTTTCCGTAACTGTCGTAATATTTTCAGAGAAGCTTATCATATTCTCATTGCTGCTCTCCGTATCCTCTGCCTGTCCCTGCACACCGATGCATATGCCTGAAACAGTTAGTTCTGCACAATATGCCCGTATTATGAATGAGGCTGCGGCTAATATGAATCAAGATCCTATTTATACTGCCGAACAGATTGCCGGCTATGAGAATGGAACAGATCCGAATCGCTATCCGAATACAGACTGGTTAGATCTGACGATTCAGAACACTGTGATAACCCGTCATGGCATTGAGGCTTCCGGTCAGCTCTTTAAACTCATCCTGCCTTTTTGTAGTAAAGTCCTGGGTTAAATCACCCTGTGCTACCTTGGCAAGGCCTCCGCTCATTTCCCTTACGGTCTTACTGATGCCGGTAGAAATCACAAAACCGGTGACAAGTGCCGCACCTGCTGCCAGAATTACCATGAAGATCGTAATGTACTTAATACTTCCCACCTGTCCGAGCACATTGCTTTGCGGTATCAGGGTACAGATCATGGCTTTGGTGTTGCCTACAGGTGTATAAATATATACATATTTTTTACCATTAATCTTAACATCCATGTAGCCGGGTTCTTCGGCTTCCTTAGTACTTTCATAGAAGTCACTTCCTACAAACCACTGCTTTGCATCTGCAGCTTCCTCTTTCTCATCCGATACAGCATCCGCTTCGGCAGGATTATCTGTCTTCTGCTCAAAAGCCACTTCTCTTCCGTCAGCGGTTACAAGTGCCTTCACGCTGCCCTTGCCGAAATCGATTTCTCCCAGCATCTTCTCTGCTACGGATATATCCAGTGACATAACCAGATAAGCATCCGAATTGGAAAATTTCTGATAATAAACCATGGCATATTTTTCCTGTTTGCTCTGCATATTATCATCCAGATAAGTCTGGTAACCCAGCCATCTGTTTCTCTGGGTGCTATTGGCTGCAAAATACTGTCCTTCAGCCGTATTACTGAAATCTGCCACAGGTGTTTCTGTCATACCGCCGGATAAGGTGGAAAGGTATGCACCTCCCTCAGGAATAACCGTACAACTGTAAATATTCTTGTTTGTAGACTTGGCATTACCAATATCGGATTTCGCACTACGGAAGGTCTCCAATGCTTTTGATTCCTGTTTTCCGTAATACTTATCATAATAATCGCCCACATCACTGTTCGTAATCATCTCGACAGCTTTATTTGAAATATTGGTACAGACCAGATTAAAATAATCACCTACTGCCGATACGGTTGATTGTGCAGACTCTTTATATTTGTCTACTATACCGGATGAGGCCGTACGATAGGACACAACACCCAATGCAATCATCAGCACAACCGGCACCATAAACGCTACAAGCAATGTGCTGAGAATGCTCTTTTTATTTGATCCCCCCAAATTTTTCAGACCGGCAAGCATTTTTTTGAAATCCGGTCTGGCAGCTTCCTTCTTCTGTTTCTTCACCTTGTCCGTTTTCGGTAACTTAGATAATTTCGGTAACTTAATCTTTTTTTCTTTTTTTGATGCCATACCCTCTCCCCCTTTGGTTATTTAGAACCGATCACAGATACCAGATAGAATGGTACCTGATCGTCTTCATGAGCTTCAATAATACGGATCTGCACATGATGCTTCTTAAGCTCGGTATGACGGGTTATCGTCTGGATAAACAGGCAGTCACCCCAGTCCTCATCAAAGTTTCCGTCAAGAACGGTCCTCGTGCTTTCATCTCCATCCACCACAACCTCTGCAACCGGAGTCGGTCTGTGGATCGTTTTGCGATACTGGATCGCAATTCCCGTTGCTTCAATGTCAAAGGAGATTTCATCTCCTACGCTGGAAGCAATAAAGCCTCCGCTGAAAATATCCAGAAACTCCTTCTTCTTATGAGGATCCTTCCGGAAACCGTTAAGAGCCGGAGTGCTGTTATAATTTTTATATCGTACCGAATTCTCATACTCATTGGCAGTAATCGGATCCGGAAGTGTTTTCCCGTTAAAGTCAGGATCTGCCTCTTCGGTATTACGATCCTGATAAACTTTCTCTAAAAATGTGGTAATAACCTTTGCTACCAGTGCGTGGCCGTCATCGTTCGGATGAAGATCATCCGGCGTGATTTCACGATTCTTAATCTGACCGGATTTTACCGGAGGTAAAATCGTACTCTTCATGCTGACCATCGGAAGCTGATAAGCACGTGCTACTGCTGCATGCTGATCCTCTGCGCTGATTCCGTTATCATACCGGACATTGTTCATCAAAAGAACGGCCGGCGCACTTGCATCACCATAGGTTTTACGGATCAGACCTTCGTAGGTCTCTCTGAAAAATTCATTGTTATCATCATTTACTGCAAACTCAATCAGAATAAAGTCAGGCTTTTTCTGTAATAAATGCTGCTCTACCCTGGATACACCAAACTGGGAGGTTGTACCGCCAATTCCTGCATTAATATATTCTATCTGCGCCTGCGGAAACTTCTCCTTCCACCACTTATAAACCAGATAAGCATAGCATGTTTCGGGTGTGGAAGACAGACTTCCCTGCGTAATGGATCCTCCGAGGAATCCAACCTTGACCGGTTCTCCTGCTTCTGCCTTTTTCATGCACGCTTTAATGCGCTTCCAGTTACCTCTGTTTAACTCACCTTTTTCAAAATCTACCGGATATCCCATAGACACCTCCCCAACCTGTTTCTTTGGAAAATATTCAGAAAGGCTTGCTTTTCAACAAGCCTTTCCATTCCTTTTATAATTCCTGTCGTAGCTGTTAAGCACCTTATCTGATGCCGATTTCTGTATCAGTTTCAGTCAATCTGCTGTGCTCTTTAATATAAGCAACAATATCCTCGAACTGTGTAAATGCAAGACCTACATAGCTGTCTGCACAACCATAGTAAATTGCAATTTTACCGGTTTCCGGATCATGAATCGTTGCACAGGGGAAACATACATTAGGAACGAATCCTCTTTCCTCATACCACTCTTCCGGTGTAAGAAGGAAGGTTTCACAACGATATTTTACAATAGAAGGATTCTCCAGGTCAAGGATTGCACCACCGATGGAGTAAACAAATCCGTTACAGGTTCCGCTTACGCCATGATAGAACAGGAGCCATCCTTCGCTTGTCTCGATCGGAGCAGCACCGCCACCGATCTTAACGGATTCCCACCATTCGCTTCCCTGGCTCATCACATGTCTGTGTCTGCCCCAGTATACAAGATCCGGGCTTTCGCTTAAGAAAATATCTCCAAACGGTGTATGCCCGCTGTCGGAAGGTCTGCTTAACAGCATGTAGTTGCCGTTGATCTTACGAGGGAACAATACCGCATTTCTGTTGTAAGGAATGAACGGATTCTCCAGTCTTGTGAAGGTCTTGAAATCGGTGGTCTTCGCCATACCAATGGAAGCACCGTAGAAATCCTGACACCAGATGATGTAATAGGTATCCTCTACCTTTACAAGTCTCGGATCATAGGCATATCTGGGCATGAAAGGTTCTCCCTTTTCATTGACAAAAGGAATCTTTTCCTTATCGAAATCCCAGTGAATGCCATCCTTACTTCTTCCCATATAGATATAAGGGATACCGTTTGTCTGCTCGCCACGGAATACACCGATGAATTCATCTCCGTAAGGCATTACGGCACTGTTAAAGATTCTTGCAACACCCTCTACCGGATTTCTTCCGATGATCGGGTTCTCTGTATATCTCCAGATCGGTGCTCCTGTTAAATTTGCAGGTCTTTCCTGCCAGGGAACATTCTTAACAGGAGGGGCAATCATTTTTAATTCGCTCATTTTATTTTCCTTTCTGTTGGTTTATAGTTTCATTTTATAAGCCGCAGCGCATTATCTGCGATAACAGTTCAGCCATGCAGAAATGATTGTGTAAGGCATGGCTGAACTGTAATTATCTGCGATTCAGGTATTCCAGATTCTTCTTTACAAGGTCACATCTCTGAGCAACACATTCTACAGAACGAAGCGGATCCTGGGGAGTATTGAATACATAGTCAATCAGCTTGTCAATCGTTGTGGATGCCACATGCATTCTGGTATCGCTGGATGCATAATAAATATATACATCTCCGTTTTCTGTTGTAATCGCACCATTGGTAAATACGACATTGGAAACATCTCCGACTCTCTCTCCGCCTCTGGGTCCGATCAGCATTCCGGAGGGCTCAGCAATCACCCTGGAAGGATCATTTAAGTCGGTTGCAAATGCATAAATAACATAGCGGAGTCCTGCAGCTGTGTTACGGACACCGTGTGCAATATGAATCCATCCCTTTTCGGTCTTGATCGGAACAGCACCCGCACCATTCTTCACCTCGGTAATGGTATGATACTTACGTAAGCTAGTCATCTTCTCTTCGTCAATTACAGCATGTTCAATATCATCACACAAACCAAATCCAATGCCACCGCCTGATCCGGTGTCAATAAAATCATCCATCGGTCTGGTGTAGAAAGCATATTTTCCGTTTACAAATTCCGGATGAAGAACCACGTTTCTCTGCTGGGGAGAATGAAGTGTTGTTAAGTTGTCAAGTCTCTCCCAGGTCTTTAAATCCCTGGTTCTGACGATACCTGCCGCTGCAACTGCCGCAGAAAGATCGTTTACGGAGGTATCCTTGCTTTCGGAACAGAATACACCGTAGATGTAGCCATCTTCATGCTTGGTAAGACGCATATCGTATACGTTGGTTTCTTCCGGACAGGTATCAGGAAGAAGAATCGGATAATCCCAGAAACGGAATCCATCCACCGGGCTGTCACTTTCTGCTACTGCAAAGAAGGACTTACGGTCATCTCCTTCTACTCTGGCTACCAGATAATACTTACCGTTTAATTCAATTGCTCCGGAATTCAATACTGCATTAATTCCAAGTCTCTTCATAAAATAAGGATTGGTTTCCGGATTTAAGTCATACTGCCAGATTAACGGAGCATGCTCTCTTGTTAATACCGGATACTTATACCGGTCATAAATGCCATTATAGAAATCGGGATCGATCTCGTTCTTACGGTTGATGAGCAGCTCAAGCTTCGCTGACTCAATCTCATATTGTTTATTCATTATTAGAATTTTCCTCCTTCTTTACGGGATCTCTTAATTACTTCGAAACACATTCTTCCGTTATGATACGGGCACTTCCATGGTTCTACAATCGGTCTTCCCTCATAAGGCTTACCCTCCGGGTCTACTTCCCAGAACCATTCGGAGCCTGCACGCTTATCAATGACATAATCCTTGATGAACTGCCATTCGCTCTCTGCTGCCTCCAGATATTCCATCTTTGAAGGCTCCTTCTCATAACCATTCAAAAATCCAACCACCGTTTCTGCCTGTACCCACCAGATACGATGTGTATTCACAACACCCTTTTCACATTCGTTTGCCAGAGAATGTCCATCAAAGGCAACCTTGTAAATCTGGGCTGTCAGATCCTTCGTAATTGGAGAAAGAAGTGCTTCGTACTTCGGATCTCCAAGAACTTCGATACCGCGATCCATTAACCATGCGGTTTCAATATCATGTCCATAGGAATGAAGATCAAGGATCGAATTCATGTCTGCGTCAAAGAAAACCTCCTGGCGATGAAGCTCCGGATTATAGACCTTCGTTGCAAAGGTATCCATAATCCACTTAAGGCTCTCTGCCACTTCCGGGAGCCTGGCCACACGATACAGCTCTGTGTATGCTTCAAATACATGAAGCAGGGTATTCATTGTCTTATCTGCGATGATACCGTTCTCAGAAAGCTTATCGTTCTCAATGAGATGGAATTCCTTATTAAACGCTTCCAGATATCCGATTTCATCGGTACATTTATTTTCAACAATATGATACAGCTCTTTGGCAATACTTAATGCTTCTTCATCACCGGACGCTTCATAATATGAGCTTAAAGCATAGATTGCAAATGCCTGATTGTAGGTATGCTTCGTGGTATCCTCCGGCTTTCCGTCATACTGGATGGACCAGAAGATTCCACCGTTCACACGATCCAGACAGCAGTTCTTCAAAAACTCATAGGCATGCTTTGCCTCGTCTAAAAGGGACTCATCCTTAAGCAGGGTATAGGCATTGGAGAAGAACCACATGATACGGCTGTTTAAGATACATCCCTTTACAGCCTTCTTATCCACTGCAAGATCATAGGTCATATAACCATAATATCCGCCATACTCATTGTCTCTCAAATTCTTCCAAAAGGGAATAATTGTCTGCATAAGATGATCCTGAATTTCATTTACCATCATCATTCCACCCTCCGTAAAATCAGTCTTGTGTTAACCCTTAACCGCTCCGGCTGTCAACCCGGAATAAATCTGCTTCTGGCAGGTAATAAATACGATCAGTGCAGGAAGCAGCGAAACAATAACGCCGGCACAGATCAGGTTGTATTTACTTCCCAGGGGTCCTACGAAGGTATACAGAGAGGTGGCTACCGTTGCATATCTTTTCTTATCCTGCAGATAAAGGTTCGCATTATAGTATTCGTTGTAGGTACCAACGCCCTTCAGAATACATGCAGTTACAATAGCCGGTTTCAACAGTGGTAGCAAAATTTTGTAGAAAATAGTGAAGTAAGATGCACCATCCATGATTGCCGACTCATCCAGTGAATAATCAATATTCTCAAAGAACTGGATGTAAATATAAATTGAAATAACGTCCGTACCACAGGTCATCAGGATATAACCAAACATATTGTTGATAAATCCTAACTTATACATCATCTCGTAAACTGCGATCTGCATCGCTACACCGGGAAGCTGGCAGGCAACCAGGAACAGGTTACGGATCAGGGTGTTTCCGAAAAATTGAAAACGGTTCAGCACATAAGCAAGCTGTGTTCCGATGAATACGGATAAAATCAATACTGCTATCAGAATGATCGTGGAGTTAATAAATGCTCTTCCCATTCCGGCTTTCTTAAAGGCACTTACGAAGTTTTCAAAGTACAGCCAGCTCGACGGGGGAGTCATAACATTCGTACTGTTATACTCTGCATCCGTTTTGAAAGCGGTAATTACGCAGGAAACCAGCGGAATAATCGCTACCAGGGAAAAGAGAACAAGGGATGCATACTTTAAAAAGATCAGAATGAATTTTTTAATATATCCGAAAATTGTCATCTTATCTTCCCTCCTTCTTTGCAGCAAGCTTGGCAAGCTTCTTCTCTCGCTTCACTGCAGCATTAATATCCTCATCCTCAGAATTCTTGAAGATATACTTAAAGAACAGCTTCTGTGCCACTGTCACAACCAGAATAATCGTCAGAAGCACAACTGCCATCGCAGATGCCAGACCTACCTTTTGCTGCGTATGTGCAATCTGATGCATGATTACGAAGTAAGTACCCGTTCCGTTTGCACCATCAGTGATAACATAAGGTGGCTCGAATGCACTTAAGGATCCGGTAATGGAAAGGATAACATTCAATGTTAAAATTGTTTTAATACTCGGCAGAATAATATATAAGAACTGATGCCATTTATTTGCACCGTCCAGCATGGAAGCTTCATACAGCTCCGGATCCACGGACATGATTGCTCCGATGAACAATACCATGTTCTGCCCGAAATAACGCCATACAGAGGTTCCAACCAGGGAAAAGTTGTTAATGCTCTGGTCTTTGAGCCAGTACGGAAGATTGTCTAACTGGAATCCACACCACTGGAGAACGGTATCAAATACGAATCCTCTGGTGTAGAAGAACTTAAAGATAAAACCAACGGCAATACCGTTAATCAGGAACGGAAAGAACATAAATCCCTTAAAGAGATCACCGAACCTGGTTTTGAAACTTAACATTGTAGCAAGATACAATGCAATTGCAAGCTGTACTACCGATCCAAGCATATAGTACAGGCTCAGCTTCAATGCTCCGAAGCAGTCGCTTCTCTGGAACACCTTCATGTAGTTTTTCCATCCTACAAATTTACGGGCACCGGTATATTTCATATTATAAAAGCTGTAGCTTACCATCTCCGCAAACGGAAGATAGGTAAACACAATCAGTAATACCAGAGGTACAATCAAAAAGGCAATCATAACAAATACCTTTTGCCCGTCTCTGCTTCTGGCCCACTCGCCAAATGATCTTTTCTTTTTTTGTGTCGTAATATTAGTTGCCTCCATTTGTGACCTCCCTGATAAATCGAGCCAGAGAGAATTACTCCCCCTGGCTCATTGATTTACTTGTAATGAACGAATCTATGGATTAGTTGTTAACTTCTACTCCAAGTTCAGCCTGAGCATCGTTCCAAGCCTTGGTCCAGTCTGCCATGATATCATCATAGGTTTCAGATCCGGTAGCTGCTGCTTCAACGATTCTCTGAACCTTATCGTCACCACCTGCATTGAAGGAAAGTTCGGATTCAGAGTTCATGTCGTTCAGAAGGTTTTCTTCACCAGGTAAAGCAGGCTGATCTGCCATTGTAGTGCATCCGTCGAATGCCTTGTACATATCCGGATTCTCGGCACCCTTAACTACGGTGTAACCACCTTCATTGTAGCACCAGTTGGACTTCTCGGTCATCCACTTAATGAATACCAGGGAAGCTGCCTTGTTATCATTACATTAATGCAGTAGCTGTAGTCACCACCAGCTAATGCATACTGTGTTCCGTTAACGCTCATCGGGAAAGGCATATATCCAACGTCTTCACCGTGGGAGTCAGCATCTACCATCTGGGAATAAGCCCAGGAACCAAGTACCATACATCCGATTTCACCTCTGTTCAGCATACCCTTGCAGCCTTCCCAGTCAGTTGTGGTGTAGTCGTCTTCGATTAAGCCATCAGCAACTGCATCGTAAAGAATCTTGTAAAGAGCGTATGCACCGGTTCCGTCACCGTTATCCTTAAAAGGTTCAGCGGTATGAACGAACTTCTGGTTCATGTAGGTATCATCACCATTGGAAACAACTCCAAGGTAAGCATCCCATGCGCCCATGGTCCAGCCTGCTACATAGTTGGTGTAAAGAGGAATTGCATCTGTGTTGTCCTTGATTAACTGAAGGTCAGCGATGAATTCATCAGGAGTGGTAGGAAGTGTGGTAATACCAGCCTTCTCAAATACTGCCTTGTTGTAAACAACGCCCTGTGCATTAGCCATGTAAGGAATACCATAAGCCTTGCCATCTACCTGATGAGCATCTACGAAGTTCAGTGTCTGGGACAGTGTATCGTAGTCATCAAGGGGCATGAAGTATGTTGCGTAATCAGCCTTGTCTACTGCAGGGATGAACATGATATCACCCCAGTCACCTGTGGAAAGACGAAGAAGAGCATCTTCTGCGTAATCGGTAACTGCTTCTGCTTCAACAGTGATGTTCGGATAATCTTTGTTGAATTCAGCGATCATCTTATCGATTGTTCCGTCTTCTGCACGGTCAGTCTTATGATGAAGCCACTTAATGGTTGCTGTAAGGTCTGTGTAGTCCTCACCTAATGTGATGGAAGAGTATGTAAGTGCCCCGTCTTCTGCAGGTGCTTCTGCCTCTTCTTCTGCGGGTGCTTCTGCTTCTTCTTCTGCAGGAGCTTCTGTTTCTGTGTCTGCTGAGGTGTCAGCAGGAGTTGTGGTGTCTGTGCTTGCGCCGCCACATGCTACCATAGAAAATGTCATGGCTGTTGCAAGACATACGGCTAAAACTTTTTTCAGTTTCATAATAACTTTTTCCTCCTTTTTTCTGAACAAAGTCTGTTTGTCCTGTAAGCTACGCTTGTAACTTAATTTAAATTATATTTAATTTATTTTTTTAATCATCACTTATTATTGCATTTTATAATATATTCTTGTTTTGTTTATTCAATTCTTCTTTTTTTACAAATTTTGTAATCTTTTTTTATACATTTTATCCATATTATACCTCTCAAAATTCACTTAAACGTTTACTTTATGAGGTTAAAATTAATTAATTTCTTATTTTTCAAGCTACAAAATCCATATTTAGTATTTCCGGTCTATATTTAGGTGTCGGATTTGCACAACTCTGGCTCCAAAATATAAGCTTATTGTACAACATTTCTATATCAGAGATCGGTAATTGCATATTCCCGTTCTTTTTTCTATAATAGGATTATGAACACAACAGACTTTACTTCTGTATTTAAAGAAGCTTTATTATCCACACCCAAAACTTCATCTTCGATGCAGCCGGAGGACTTTCTTGGACATCTTTTTACAACGGATAAGCAGATTGCAGCCAAAACCGCCTCTGACTTTTACTCCGGTGGGAATCTTGCCGTTCGCAATTCCTGGTCCTTTGACGTTCAGGCGCTTCCCTGCTTCCTGCTACTATACACCATGGCAGGATGTGGAAAGCTGCTTATGAACCAGCATGTGATTTCCCTGACCGAAAACTCCCTGCTTCTGCTTAACTGCAGACAGCGTTTCCGGATTGATGTTGCAGTAAGTCCCTGGAAATATCAGGTTTTATTCTTTGATAATGTACGTGCCGCTGAGATGCTAAGTCTGATTACCAAAGAACCCTTCTGTATTCTGAATGCTACAGCCCACTCCGAGTATGTATTACATCTGGAAAAGCTTCTATGCCTGAATTATGAAAAGACCATGATTTCACAGCTTCGTGCCAGCGATCTTCTGAACCATCTGCTGACCGAATTCACCATTGAATTTTTAAAGAAAGATCAGGAATTCCGCAAAATTCCTTCTTATATAGAAAAGATCCACGATTTGTTTGAGGAGCACTACGAGGAAAATTACTCTCTCGATGATTTGGAAGCCAGATTCAGTATCAGTAAATACCGCATCTGCCGGGAGTTCGGCGAATACTATGGTATCACACCGCTCCAATACCTGAACCGGCGGAGAATCCGTATCGCCTGCCACCTGCTCGAAACCACGTCCTTGCGTATTCACGAGGTCGGCAGTGCAGTCGGCATCGACAACACGAATCACTTTATCTCCTTATTTAAAAAATATGAGGGCTGTACTCCGCTCGAATATAAAGCAAGGGAACCGGGGTCATAGCCACCGATTCCCTTACAGGTTTCCTATTGTTTCCTTCCTGTAGCCATTCAGGATCATATTGCCCGAATCATTACAGCTTTTTCACACTTGTCTTAATTACCATATGTCCTTCGACCGTGGTAATTCCCTTCTTATAATGCTCACCAACTATCTTTTTCAGCAGATTGTTTATGGTCTTACGTGCCATTTCCTTAATATCCACCTCATAGGTTGTGATATCCAGATCCCCTCTTCCGGGAACCTGATAATTATCAAAGCCTACAATGGAAATATCCTCCGGCACACGGTATCCCTTCCGCTTCAGATATCCAATCAGATCAATTGCCGTTACGTCATTGTTACAGGCAAACGCTGTCGGCATATCCTTCGGAAGAACGAAGTCATAATTGATACACCGCGCCCTGGTATCCTTCGAACGGTCATCAATCACATAATCTGCCGGCACCTCCTGCCCATGCTCCAGCATTGCTTTATAATAACCCATATAACGGTCGGTAATACTGTTCGTGGAAAGCAGCGTCCCCACATAGGCAATCTTCTTATGTCCCATTTCGAACAGATAATTCACCAGCTTATACATTCCATAGAAGTTATCCGTAATCACTGCATCAAATTCGTGCTTGCGGTCATAAAAGTCCAGACAGATATAGGGTACCTTGATATTACGTTCAATCAGGGACAGATAGTCGGAAGATAACATACCGATAATGATCAGTCCGTCCATCTTCTCCTCCTGAAGGAGCTTCGGAAGAATCATTTCCTTTTCATTCTGCATGGAAAGCACCTCAAGAAGCGTAAAGCATTCCTTCGATACCGCCTTCGTTGCCACGGACTGATACATCTGCCAGTAAAAGGACTGTGTCTGGTCAAAATAAATCTCTGAAATTAAAACCCCGATATTATAAGTCCGCTTATTACTGCTTAATCTTGCTGCCGTCGGTGTCTGATAGCCCATTTCCTTGGCGAGCTGCTTGATTCTTGCCCGCATTTCCTCGCTAACCCCTTTTTGGTCAGAAAGCGCCTTGGAAACAGTTACCGTGCTCACATTCACGATCGCAGCAATATCTGCCAGTTTCACTGTTTTCGCCATTACTTTTGCCATCCCTCTTCAGAATTTATCTGCCTGTCCTTATGCTTTCACCACATGGATCAGACGTGCTTTGTAATCACCCCAGAGATTCTGTACCAGATATCCGGCCTTCATCAGTACATCACCGGTATAGGTTCCTTCTTCTCCCTCGATCTGATACAGCTTCTCAGGATCAAGTCCCTTGAAGAAAATTCTTCTGCTGTGATAATTCGGACGATTCATGACCTGTACATAGGTAAAGAGTGCTTCTTCCTTATCCTTGCGGACAACACCATAGCAGTCAAACATATGATTCCGGCTGTAGGATGCAATTCGGTAATAATCACCTTCCCGGACGAGATCGTTATATTTGTGATACATCGCAACCTGTTCCGGAATCATCTCACGGTCTTCCTGCGGAATCTTTGTTACATCAAGCTCATAGCCAAAGGTTCCTGCCAGAGCCACATAGCCTCTTGTTTCAAAAGGGGTTACTCTTCCTACGGTATGGTTCGGGCAGTCGGATACATGCGCCCCCATTGCAGAAAGCGGATAAACAAGAGAAGTTCCCTCCTGAATGATCAGTCTCTCAATTGCATCGGTATCATCAGAGCACCAGATCTGCGGACTGTAGTATAACATACCGGGATCAAATCTTGCGCCGCCGCCGGAGCAGTTCTCCAACAGCAGATACGGGAATTCCTTCATCAGACGCTCCTGCAGTTCATATACCGCAAGAACATACCGGTGATAAAGCTCACCCATCTGATCCGCCGGAAGAACAGCAGAACCGATATCCGTAAGCTGACGGTTCATATCCCACTTCACATATTCAATATGTGCACTTCTTAAAATCCTGGCTACACTCTCATAGGTATGCTCTAAGACCTCTCTTCTGGAAAGATCTAAAACATACTGGTTACGGCTGCGTGTTCCAACACGTCCCGGAATGGCAATCGCCCAATCCGGATGTTCCCTGTACAGATTGGAATCCGGCGAAATCATTTCCGGTTCAAACCAGATACCGAACTTCATGCCAAGCTTATTTACTTCATCTACCAGATACTTCAATCCGCCAGGCAGCTTTTCTTCATTCACTACCCAGTCGCCAAGTGCACGATTATCATCGCAGCGGTCGCCAAACCAGCCATCATCCATAACCAGCATCTCAATGCCAAGCTCCGAAGCCTGCTTTGCAATTGCGATCAGCTTTTCGGTATTAAATTCAAAATAAGTAGCTTCCCAGTTATTAATAAGGATCGGCCGCTTCTTGTCCTTATATTTTCCTCTGATCAGATGATTGCGGTAGAAATCATGGAAGGTTCTGGTCATTGTGCCAAGTCCGCCCGCAGAATATACCATAACTACTTCCGGAGCCTGAAAGGCTTCGCCCGGATTCAGCTTCCAGCTAAAGTCCTCAGGATGAATTCCCATGATCATACGAAGCTGGTCAAACTGATCGTTCTGTACCATAGCCTTAAAGTTACCGGAATATACGAAATTCATTGCATAAACTTCACCTCGATCGTCATCGGCACCCTTTGTCTTTAATGCCATGAACGGATGATCCTGATGGCTGGATTCGCCCCTGACGGACTCTACAGAAAGCTTTGCATGGCTTACCGGAACCGTCTGGATATGACGCTCTCTTGCCCAGGAACCATGAAGGGTGACTGCTTCAAAATCACGGTTATCCATATCGAGACATGCACTCATAACTCTGGTCAAAAATAAGGTCTTTTCGGAAGCATTCACCACTTTCACACTTCTGGTGATCACATCCACATCTTCAAATACCGTGTACATCAGAACTGCTTCCAGACCGATATGACTGTCCCTGCAGGTGATTTCCAGAGTCTCACATTCCTGCTCTGTTCCAAAAGAAGCCGGAAGTCCTTCTAAGGCAGGCTTTCCCAATATAATCTTATGAGAAACATAATTTAAAGAAAGACCGGTATTTCCCTCCCCGGTACGGATGCTGATGCAGTCCTCACGGTAGTCGCCAAGACCATGTGCCGGATATTCCATCGGAAAACTGTCAAGAAAGGAACCACGGTCACGATTGTTCCTGGAAGGAACAAAGGGTCCCTCCTCGATTCTCAATAAATGATCCAGATGATAATCGTTTAGTTTCTGTCCATAATACACATGTCCCAGAAACTGTTCATCATCCACAACAGCAATGACATAGCTGGTATTCTTCGTATCCAGCTTAAATAGCTTTTTAACATCTTTGGAAAGATCTTCATATTGCTGTACGCCCATAATAACCCTCACTTAATTCTTTGAAATTTTAATTTTAGTAACTATTCAAAACCACATTCGCAAAATCGCTGCTACGCAGCTTTCCTTTTGCTCATGTGGTTACTTCGCCATATA
>ENA-ORSK01001365-ORSK01001365.1-human-gut-metagenome-genome-assembly--contig:-NODE-1365-length-19551-cov-41.940706_pt1 | contig 19551 bp, 15 predicted proteins | sample MGYA00242192_ERZ509159 | MGnify/ENA primary metagenome ERZ509159 (study PRJEB26280, sample SAMEA2338663) | human gut metagenome | biome: human gut; feature: human-associated habitat; material: faeces...
CGCATAGTTGATTGTTGGATTCTCATTCATTTCTGACTCCGTTTTTGATTTGGAGTCAAAGATAGTCAGGCTATCGCCTTAGACCATGCGGAAAAGTGAGCGCGTACAATTTTTGTCATGGAAATGCTCCTCTGCAATTTTCGCCGTGATATTATAGTTCCTTAACTTTAAACTTATCTTATGTATTAGTTCATAGTTATAGGCTGTATTTGAGAAGCGTCCCAATTCCACATCCGAATCCAAAGTTGCAAAACGGCTAAATACGCCATCAATTGGACGTAACTCCGGATCGTCTTTCGTTCTAATTCGAATTGTCTCCAAAATTGCATTATTAATAAAGAAATGTCTTAGCAAATCTTCAATGATCTTCTGCTGGCAGCGATTTGAACACTTATTTTTCACAATTGCGTACACAACCATAACCAAACCCATAATCGTCACCAAGGCTGCAATAAAGGAGATAAGAGTAAAAAGTATATTCATACCGTGCCAACTATCAGTATTTTGATTAATCTCTTTCACTATACCTGTAAGTTCTGTAACATGGTTGGCATCTAATAGTAAACTAATTTGTGGTAACTGTTGAATAATTAAATTGGTAAACATATAGCTAATGTTTTTAAGAAGCTGTTTTGATTTGTTTGTTTGAAGGTTTGAGAGTGGAAAACTTCAGTTTTGACCGCTTCTTCCAAGGAAGATAGCGGTGCTATCTGACTGAAAAAGCGGGAAGAAAATGAAGATTTTTTCACCTCAAAGAACATTTCAGTTAGTGGTCAATTTTTGGACTCGGCTCAAAGTCAGAGACATAGCGTCCGCTCGACCCGTCGCCAGGCCAATGATTGTCCGTTTTTGGTATTTCTTGTTGATTATTTTTTTTACTTTTTCTACGCTGGCGACAGCCTCAGGTGTCCAAGATGCTTCCTGCCGCCTGTCACCACGTCCTCGAAGAAGTCTTCGCTGCTGTACATTGGTCTCGTTTTTTCCGGCTAAGGTAAGGGGCTTTTCTCTTGGTCCATAATTTGACCACTAACCATTAAGTTCCATTGCTATTGTGTTAATATATTTAAAGATCCATGTGGTCAAAATAGCCGCGTCTGCTATCAGTAATTTAGGCCGAAAGACCAAAGGGGCAGCGTGTTGCCGTGAGCGAATTCAATGTCATCCTTTACGACATAGGAATCCGGAAGGTCCTCAATCTGTCTTTTTCCTTTATTCCGGCCACCAATCTCAAATGTGCGGTCACCGATGACGAAATCAGACTGACGTGAGGAAACCACATCATTCTCCACACGCATCTGGTTGTAGAAAAAAGTTTCCCTCATGTTCCCTATGTCAGCTTTCCCTCCGGACAAGACTGTCATCAGACTTGGGTTGTCAATATAGACCTTCTCCACTTTGCCCAGTCCCCTCATGCCTCCCGTATCGTCCCTAAGTTGACCTATCAGCTGAGCCTTCTCCAGCAACGCGAGATAGTCTGAGACGCTGTTTCGGCTGACTCCGATTTCAGACGCAAGGCTATCCGCATTAGGTTTATACGGAGCAAGTGTCGAGATAACAGCCAGCATCTTTTTTAGTTTTTTTGCTGTCGGTGCCTTTAGTTCGGCATACTGTGCGATGTCTGATTCTATCGTTTTTGTTATGACATTCTGCATCCTCATCGGGAAATCTCCCTCCAATGCAAATGGATAGTAGCCCTCTGCAAGGTAACGTCTGAAAAGAGGGAGAGGATGAAGCACACCGTCAATACGTGACTTGCCCGCGAGTATCTCGTCAAGTGAATACTTAGATGCGTTTATGTTGTGAAACAGTTCCAGATACTCTCTGAAGGACAAACCATACAGCGTATAAGTTAGTACCCTTCGACTGAGATCAGCGACACCGTCCATGATGTCCAGTATGGAAGATCCTGAGAAAATCACCCTCATGTCCGGATGAGTGTCATATATCTGCTTGAGTTCGCGGGACCAGTCAGAATACTTGTGAACTTCGTCTATGACGAGCAAATGGCCTGCATCCTTCGAGAACTCATCCGCAACATCGACGAGAGAGTGAGTGCTGAAATATGTATGGTCAGCGGATATGTATAGAAACTTGCAATCCGAAGCCTGTTCCTTAAGATATTGCAGGATCATCGTGGATTTGCCGACTCCTCTTGCCCCTGTGATCGCGATCATACGGGAAGTCCAGTTCACACGTTCATAAAGATACCTGTGAAAACTGCTGGTCGTAAGTTCCAGCTGCAAACGCATGTATTCGTATAACGCCTCGTCAACCATACTCAATTAATTTTGTATATCTATGCAATACTATTGCAAAGATAGCAATTGCACTCAAAAAGTGCAATTTTTCCATGTATCATGCACCCATATTGTGCACAACATTTTGCATGAGTTTTATGACTTCCTCCAGACCATTCTGTTGACGATGCCGGTGTAGGACTGGATGATCTTGACAACTTTGGTGGAGACATTCTCGTCGGTGTAGGTCGGGACAGGAAGGCCGAAGTCGCCGGCGCGGTTCATCTCCACGGCGGTGTCCACGGCCTGCAGAAGGCTGCGCTCGTCAATGCCGGCGAGGATGAAGCAGGCCTTGTCAAGGGCCTCGGGACGCTCTGTGGAGGTGCGGATGCAGATGGCAGGGAACGGATGGCCTACGCTGGTGAAGAATGAACTTTCTTCCGGGAGTGTGCCGGAGTCGCTGACCACTGCGAAAGCATTCATCTGGAGACAGTTGTAGTCGTGGAATCCGAGAGGTTCGTGTTGTATGACACGCGGGTCTAGCTTGAATCCGCTGGATGCCAGTCTGTTGCGGCTGCGCGGGTGGCAGCTGTAGAGTATAGGCATGTCATATTTCTCGGCCAGTTTGTTGATGGCATTGAAAAGGCTGAGGAAGTTCTTTTCCGTGTCGATGTTCTCCTCGCGGTGGGCGGACAAAAGAATATACTTTCCCTTCTCCAACCCCAACCGCTTATGAATATCCGAGGCCTCGATCTCGGCGAGGTTCTGGTGCAGCACCTCGGCCATCGGCGACCCGGTCACGTAGGTCCGCTCCTTCGGCAGGCCACACTCGGAGAGGTACCTTCTCGCGTGTTCTGAATATGCCAGATTGACATCCGAGATGATGTCAACTATGCGGCGGTTCGTCTCCTCCGGGAGGCACTCGTCCTTGCAGCGGTTGCCGGCCTCCATGTGGAAGATCGGGATGTGAAGACGTTTCGCGCCAATGACAGAGAGACAGCTGTTCGTGTCGCCGAGAACCAGCACTGCGTCCGGTTTGGTCTGGGCGAAAAGCTTGTATGAACAGTTGATGATGTTGCCGCACGTCGCGCCGAGGTCGTCACCGACGGCATCCATATAGACCTCCGGTTCAGCGAGTTTGAGATCCCTGAAGAAGATGCCGTTCAGGTTGTAGTCGTAGTTCTGGCCTGTATGGGCGAGGATGACATCGAAATACTGGCGGCATTTGGTGATGACCGCCGCCAGGCGGATAATCTCAGGGCGCGTACCTACTACTATACAGAGCTTGAGTTTGCCGTTCTCCTTCCAGTGAATATCTGAATAATCGAATTTAGGTGTCTTTTCCATTTCCTTATTTCTCCACTTTATCGAAATATGTGTCTGGTCTTTCAGGATTGAACACTTCGTTGCAATACATTACGGTCACGAGGTCTTCGGTCTGGGAGAGATTGATGATGTTGTGAGTGTAGCCAGGCAGCATGATGACGGATTGGATGCGGTCGCCGCTGACCTCATATTCAATGACCTCGTCACTTCCCTCCTTGCGCATCTGGATCAGGCCGTGGCCGGAAACCACGATGAACTGTTCCCATTTCGAGTTGTGCCAATGCTGGCCTTTCGTGATGCCCGGCTTGGAAATGTTGATGCTTACCTGACCGCAATTCAGCGTGTGTACCAGCTCGGTAAACGACCCGCGCGGATCCACGTTCATCTTCAAATCGAAAATCGCCTTTTCTTTCGGCAGGTAGCTGAGGAATGTGGACATCAGGCGATAACGCAGACCGTCTTGCGGCATTTCGAGAGCCGTCGAAGGTCCTTCCGCAGAATCCGGCACGGCACGTACTGCACGTGCGCATTCATATATGGTATCAACGATTTCTCCAAGCGTGGTCTTGTGAGTGACAGGACAATAGCAATAACGTCCTTCAGCGGATGGCAGTACGTCAAGTCCCTCGAATTCGCAATGATGTTCCTGACTTTTGAGCGCGCAGATCATCTCCTCGACCAGATCGTCAATGTAGAGGACCTCCATCTGTACGCTTCTGTCATTGACCTGGATTGGGAGGTCATTGGCGATATTGTTGCAGAACGTGGCGATGGCTGAATTGTAGTTCGGGCGGCACCATTTTCCGTAAAGGTTCGGGAAACGGTAAACGAGAACTTTGGCACCGGTCTCTTTGCCATATTCCAGGAAAAGATCCTCGCCGGCTTTCTTGCTCCTGCCGTATTCGCTGTTGCCGAAACGTCCTGTCAATGAGGCTTGTTGTGAGCTTGAGAGCATCACAGGACAAGTGTTGTGGTGCTTTTTCAATGTATCGAGCAGCGTGGATGCGAAACCGTAATTGCCCTTCATGAACTCGTCATTGTCCTTCGGCCGGTTCACGCCCGCGAGGTTGAAGACGAAATCGCATTCGCCGCACCAGCTGTCCAGCTGCTCTGGAGTCGAGTCAATGTCATATTCAAATACTTCATCGACCTGGAGGTCTCCATAGCAGCGGGCCTTGCCTTCTTTTATGTTGTTCAGTTGGCAGCAAAGGTTCTTTCCCACGAATCCTTTGGCGCCGGTAACCAGAATCTTCATTATTTCGCGAGATTTTCAACTCCGTTCAATTCGTTCTGGATATATTCCAGAGCACCGATTTTGGCGATTGTTTCTTCCAAGTTCAGACGGTAAGTGTTGTCAGAATTGAACTCCTCTATGGTGGCACGTTTTACATCACCCTTGGTGAAGTACTGGTCATAGTTCAGGTCGCGGTTGTCTGCCGGAACACGATAGAAGTTGCCCATATCTTCGGCTTTGGCGCATTCTTCCTTGGTAAGGAGTGTCTCGTACATCTTCTCGCCGTGACGGATACCGATGACCTTGATGTCCTCTTTCTTGCCGCCGAAAAGGTCGCAGACGGCCTCCGCCTGCGTCTGGATGGTGCATGCCGGAGCTTTCTGAACGAGAATGTCGCCATTGTGGCCATGCTCAAATGCGAAAAGTACCAGATCCACAGCCTCTTCGAGGGACATGATGAAACGTGTCATCTTAGGCTCCGTAAGAGTGATAGGGTTGCCGCTGCGGATCTGCTCGATCCATAGAGGAATCACGGAACCACGAGAACACATGACATTGCCGTAACGCGTGCAGCAGATCTTTGTGTTGTGCGAATTACGGCTCTTGGCGACAGCGATTTTCTCCTCTATGGCTTTGGTGATGCCCATAGCGTTGATCGGATAGGCCGCCTTGTCGGTAGAGAGACAGATGACTGCTCCGACATTGTTTTCGATAGCTGCCGTAAGAACATTGTCAGTGCCTATCACATTGGTCCTCACTGCTTCCATCGGGAAGAATTCGCAGCTAGGGACCTGCTTGAGGGCGGCTGCATGGAAGATGTAATCTGTGCCTGGCATCGCCGAGCGCACGCTTTCCAAGCTTCTGACGTCACCGATGTAGAATTTTATCTTGTGTGCAACGTCAGGGAATTTCGCCTGATACTCGTGGCGCATGTCGTCCTGTTTCTTCTCGTCGCGTGAGAAAATCCTGATCTCAGCAATGTCCGTTCTGAGAAAACGCTTCAATACTGCGTTTCCGAAGCTACCGGTACCTCCGGTGATCATCAATGTCTTTCCAGCAAAAATGCTCATGGTATTGTGATAATTAAATTAGTCAACTTTTCAAATGATTTTACCGCCTTTCCTTTCCCGACGCCCGCAGGCGGAAACCCGGGCGGTTACTTGTGGTCAAGAACGGTGTACTTGGAGTGGTCGGAGATGTACTCGGGGACGAGGCGCTTCATGGAGGCTACCACGGCCATGTCGTCGTAGGTGTGGGACTGGGCGATCAGGGCGTCTATCTCGCGGCTCACATCAGACCAGTCATATTCACGGACACAGGCGATGCGGATCTTTTCGTGGAACGACGGCTTCGTCGCCTCCGACTCGCTCAGGAGCTCCTCGTAGAGCTTCTCCCCGTCCCTCAGGCCGGTGTACTTGATCTCCACGCCCTTCGCCCCGCTCAGCTCGATCATGCGACGCGCCAGGTCGGCGATGCGCACCGGCTTGCCCATGTCGAAGACGAAGATCTCGCCGCCCTCCCCCTTCGTGCCGGCCTCAAGGACAAGCTCGCAGGCCTCGGGGATAAGCATGAAGTACCTTATGATGTCGGGGTCAGTGACGGTCACCGGGCCGCCGGCCTTGATCTGGCGCTCGAAAATCGGGATCACGGAGCCGTTCGAGCCTAAGACGTTGCCGAAGCGGGTGGTGATGAACTGGGTCTGCCCCTTCACCACGCCGTCACGCTCCGCTTTGTTGAGGCTCTGCACGTAGACCTCGCATATCCGTTTGCTGCATCCCATCACGTTCGTCGGGTTCACCGCCTTGTCGGTGGACACCATCACGAAGCGGCGAACGCCGTATTTGACCGAAAGGTCGGCCAGGATCTTCGTGCCGAGGACGTTGTTCTGGATGCTCTCGCAAGGATTGTCCTCCATCATCGGAACGTGCTTGTACGCCGCGGCGTGGAAGACATATTCAGGAAGGAACGTTTTGAATATGTTCTCCATCCTGTCAGCCTTGGTGATCGACGTCACCACGGTGGCGCATGGCACAGACGGGAAGTCACGCGCCATCATCCGGCGGATGTCGTGCTGCGGAGTCTCCGCGGAGTCGATCAGCATAAGGGACGACGGGCTGAACGACGCCACCTGGCGCACTATCTCGCTGCCTATGCTACCCGCGGAGCCCGTGATCAGGATGCGCTTCCCACGGAGGGACTCGGCCACGGATTCCAGGTCGACGCGGATCTCGTCACGCGGAAGAAGGTCCTCGATGCTCACCTCCTTCAAGGTCGGCGCTCCCTTGATCGCATCATGCTCGGTGTCAACGACATTGTTGGCCGAGAATATTCTTGCTCCGCTTTGCAGGATGTAGTCCTGAAGAGCCGTGTCGTTACGGAACCTGTCGATCCTGCCCTGAGCGACCAGCACGGCGGCGATCCCCTTGCGGCGGATCACATCCGGCAGACTGGCGTCAACCTCGTAGACCGGCTCGCCCATCAGGCGCGTGCCGTTGGCTCCAAGCGCCGGATCGTGGGAGATGAAGCCTCGGAGACGGTAGTGCATCGGTTTCTCGCTGCGGATCGCCTTCGCGAGTCCGATGCCGCCGGCGCGGATGCCATAGATGAAGACATTCTTCGCACCCTCCGTCCGGAAATAGGTGTCGTAGACCCATTTGATAGAAACGCGAAGCAGCCACATCAAACCGGTCGCGATGGCTTCCGCAATCAGGATATGCCGCACCTGCACGTGGGCGAACACCCGAGACGGGCAGCTGTTCGTGAAGAAATGGACGGCTATCACCGCCAATGCGGAGCATCCCATCGCCTGCGCCACACGGATGAGGTCGTTGAACGATGAGTAGCGGATGATTCCCGAATATGTCCGGAAGATGGCAAAGAATATGAAGTGGACGCCGACGCACAGCAGCATCAGGTAGGTCAACGGCCAGAAGTTCAGCTGAAGGGCGGTGCCACGGTTGAAGCACCAGTAGACGAACACTCCGGACAAAAACAGAATGGCACTGTCCAGAAGCAGCACGCACCAGTACGGGAACGTGCGCTTCGAGAAGTACGAGTCAACTATCTTGCGGATCGACAGCATTATGGAAAATAATTTTGATTAATAGGTATTCCGGTGAAGTAGGCGGCTAGTCTCTCTCAAAGAGGTCGCGGGTGTAGACCTTGGCCCGGACATCGTCCAGGGCGCAGTCGTAGCGGTTGGCGATGATGGAGTCGGCGCGGCACTTGAACTCGGCGATGTCGTTGACCACCTTGCTGCCGAAGAAGGACGCGCCGTCCTCCAGCGTAGGCTCGTAGACAATGACCTCGGCGCCCTTGGCCTTGATCCTCTTCATGATGCCCTGGATGGCGCTCTGGCGGAAATTGTCGCTGTTGGACTTCATCGTGAGACGGTAGACCCCGATCACGCATTTCTTCTCGCGGGCGCTGTCGTACTGGCTGTTCTCCGAATAATAGCCGGCCCTCTGGAGCACCTGGTCGGCGATGAAGTCCTTCCTGGTGCGGTTGGACTCCACAATGGCCTGGATAAGGTTCTCCGGCACGTCGGCGTAGTTCGCCAACAGCTGTTTGGTGTCCTTCGGGAGGCAATAGCCGCCGTAGCCGAAGGACGGATTGTTGTAATGCGAGCCGATGCGAGGATCCAGACACACGCCGTCGATGATGGACCTCGTGTCGAGTCCCTTCATCTCCGCATAGGTGTCCAGCTCGTTGAAATAGCTGACGCGGAGGGCAAGGTAGGTGTTGGCGAATAGCTTCACCGCCTCCGCCTCCGTGGAACCCATGAACAGCACCGGAACATCCTCTTTCAGAGAGCCTTCCTTGATGAGTGCGGCAAAAGTGCCGGCAGCCTCTTCGAGAGCGGAGTCTCCCCTGTCGTAGCCGACGATGATGCGGCTCGGATAGAGGTTGTCATAGAGCGCCTTGGACTCACGCAGGAATTCAGGAGCGAATATGATGTTTGGCACCACCACCCTCATCGTGCCGTCGGCGAGACGTTCCCTGTACGAGAACCTTTCCCGCACAGAGGCGGTGTAGCCCACAGGGACGGTGGACTTGATGACCATCACTGCATCGGGATTAACCTTCAGCACGAGGTCGATCACCTCCTCCACGTGCGACGTGTCGAAGAAGTTCTTCTTCGGGTCGTAGTTAGTGGGAGCGGCGATCACCACGAAGTCCGCGTCCCTGTAGGCGGCCTCACCGTCAAGCGTGGCGGTGAGGTCGAGTGGATTCTCGCGGAGAAACCTCTCGATGTACTCGTCCTGGATCGGGGACTCGCGACGGTTTATCCTATCGACCTTGTCGGCGATCACATCAACGGCAGTCACCTTGTGGCGCTGGGAGAGCAGGGTGGCTATGGAGAGGCCGACGTAGCCAGTACCGGCCACGGCGATCCTCAACTCTTTCAGATTTCGCATAAGATATGTGTTTTGGGTTATGGTTTCGCCGGCGCGCCGGAGGGGCCGGTGCGCCGGCGAAGTCAGCGGGCGGATTTACCTGGCTTTGTTGTCGGTGCTGTAGTAGGAGCCGCCATTGTGGCCGTAGTAACCGTAATGGCCATAGGTGCCGTAGTTTCCGTAGTAGCCGTCGGAGGACGCGGTCCCGTTGAGGACGCAGCAGAGGCCCCTGTACTCCCCGTCGCGGTAGAGCGCGTCGAGGTCCGGGAGCATGGCCTTTTCGAACAGCCCGGCCCTGAGGACGAAGAGTGTCCTGTCCACATAGTCGTTGATGACCCTCGCGTCCGTGACGATATCGATCGGCGGGCAGTCGATGATGATGACGTCGTACTCGCCCCTCAGCGCGGCGACCATGTCCGCGAAGCGGCGGTCGGCTATCAGCTCGGCCGGGTTCGGCGGGATGGCGCCGGCCGGCAGGACGTCGGGCGCCGCCGTGTCCTTCGGACGGACGATCACGTCGTGCACATCGGCGGCGATCCCGGCGAGATAGTCGCTGAGGCCCTGCCTCGGCGAGCCGACAATCTCGGAGAGCGTGCCGTAGCGCATGTCGCCGTCGATGGCCAGCACGCGCCTGCCCTTGATGGCGAGGCTGACGGCCAGGTTGGACGACACGAAGGACTTGCCCGAGCCCGGGTTGAACGAAGTGACGGCGACGACCTTGCTTCCGGGCTCGCGCATCATGAACTCAAGGTTGGTGCGGAGTACCCTGAAGGCCTCGTTGGCCACGTCGCGGCAGCCCTGGCGGACCACGACGGCGTCGGCCCCGCCGAGGGCCTTCCGCCTACCGAACGCCCTGGAGCCGGCCCCGGCGGAGAGCGGGATCTCGCCGGCGAAAGGCACGGAGACTCCCTTGAGGTCGCGGCGGGAGCGCACCTTGGTGTCGGTCGCCATCAGCAGATAGATGACCCCGGCAGGAATCATCAGACCCAGGAGAAACGCCATCATCATGATCTTCATGGACTGCGGGGAGACCGGGAATATTCCTGAGATCGGATGCTTGATGATCCTCGTGTTGTAGGCGGTGAACGCCTGCGACAGCTCGTTCTCCTCGCGCTTCTGCAGGAGGTAGAGGTACAGGGCCTGCTTCACGGTCTGCTGGCGCTCGACCGAGAGGAGCCGCTTCGCCTGGTTAGGATTCGCGGCGATGCGCGCGGTGTTCTGGCGGGCGGTGCCCTGGAGATTCTCGTATTTCGTGTTGAGGGCAAGGATCTCGTTGTCTATGGACCGGGAGATCGACCCCCTCATCGAGGCCAGAGCCTGGTCGAGATCCTTCACGAGCACGTTCTCTTCGCCGGAGTTCGCCACAAGGTTGTTCCTCTGCAGGATCTTGGAGTTGTACTCGGAGATGCCGCTCTCGATCGTCTGGCTGCTCAATCCCATGTTGGCGGGAAGCGGCTGGTTGCGGTTGTCCTCCTTGCCGATGTAGTCCTTGATGTAGCGCGCCATGTAGAGCTGGTTGCTCACGTCCAGGAGCTGCTGGTTCAGCACCGTGCTCTGCTGCATGTACATCGTCGCGGCGGCACCCACGTCAGGGATCATGTTCTCCGACTTGTAGGCGGAGATGTCGGAGTCCACGCCCGCCAGCTCGCCCTCGATCACCCTGAGACGGTCGTTGATGAACACCGAGGTGGAGTTCGCTATCTGGTTCTTGTCACGCACCCAGTTCTCGTTGTAGACGGCGATCAGGGTGTTCAGGATGTCCTGGGCACGCTGGGTGGACACGTCCTTGATGGAGAGCGCGATGATGTCGGAGTTCTTGTCGGCGAGGTTCACCTGGAGTCTGTTCAGGTAGGACTGTGTCACGCCGCGCTGGCTCGACTTCCTGACATTGACCGGCTTTTTCATCGCCTCCTCGTAGTAGTCCTTCGTCTTCTGAACGATGATCCTTCCGACAGGGGTCTGGAGCGTGTCGCCGTAGTGTCCCACGACAGGCTTGCCGCCGACCTTCTCTTTCTTATGGACGAAGTCATCCAGGGTGATGTCTCCGCCCTTCTCGCTGACGGTGAATCCGGCCCCCACGTTCTCGTCCACGTCGAGCAGGTCGGCGGAGACCGGCAGCGACGTGCCGTAGAGCACGTTCCTGTGGAAGGTGCCGTCCACCGTGTAGCTCATGTACAGGCGAAGCCTGGCCACCACCTCGCTCATGATGTCCGGGGATCCGAAGGCGTGCAGCTCGTTGTTGACGTTTGACTTGACGGCGAAGAGGCCCATGTTGCCGAACTCGCCGATGTCCCCCGGCATGGACGCGCCCTTGGTGTTGGACTTGATCTGGATGTCAGCGGAGGTGTTGTACGTAGGGGTTGACCTGAGGATGTACAGGACACCTAAAGCCAGGCAGACCGCCAGGCTCAGGGCGAACCAGTTCCATCTGGACAGGCAGCGGCGCACAAGCTGGCTGATCTGCACTGTCTCCTCCTGCTGCCGGGTATTGTTATCCGTGTTGATGTTGTTCTCCATTATTTTGAATCGCTTTGATGTTATAGTGTTTCTTCACAAGGTTCCAAGGCGAATCACTTCCCCGACCCGGTCCTCGTGGCGATGATCACGATCGTGTTGGTGATGGACGCCGCGAGCGAAGTCAGCGAGATCCAGAACGAGGTGGAGCGGACATTGTTGCCGTTCACCGTGGACTGCCTTGCCCGCACGTCGTTCGGATCGACGTAGATCACGTCGTTCTGGCGGATGTAGTAGGCCGGCGAGGCTATCAGGTCGGCGGCTGAGCAGAGGTTCACCTCGTAGGTCAGCATCTTGCCGTTCTCGTTGCGCAGCACCTTCACGTTCTCGCGCTTTCCGTAGATGGTCAAGTCACCGGCGGTTCCGATGGCGTCGAGAATCGTCACGGCATCCTTGTCGATGGCGTAGCGCCCCGGCTTCTCAACCTCGCCAAGCACCTGATAGTACAGGTTCATGAAGTCAACGGTCACCACGGCGTCCGTCGCCTGCCCCTGCTCATTGAGCTCGTTCTTGATCACGGAGGCGATCTCGTCGCGTGTCAGCCCCGCGACGTGGACCTCGCCGAGCACGGGGAAGTCCACGCACCCGCGGTCGTCCACCGTGTAGCCAGAGATGTAGCCCTGGCTGTAGCCCGACGAGATCGTGCTGCGGCTGTTCTCACCGAGACGCTGCGTCACGTAAGGCAGGTTGAACAGCGCCGTCAGCTCGGGGCTCTTGCAGTTCACGATGATCGAGATCTTGTCCTTGGGCCGCACCGTGATCCCTTCCGCGCCACCGATCCGCTGGCCCTCCACCGACTCGAGGTCCTGGAAGTAACTGATCTCCTTCGGCGTAGAACAGGATGGAACTGCCAAAATGCCTATGGCCAGAAGCCATAACAGTAGTGAAATTCTGTTCATATTCTTATTCTTATTCTTATGAAAGATTATAATTCGACTATTAGACTATTACTTATCTGTCTCCACTTTCTCCAAAAAAGCGGGAGGAATGAATTTGGTTGCGAAAGCGGCAACACCCTCAATGGTAACTATAAAGCGCCTGTCGTGTTTGATGCGCTTGATGTGACCCTCATAACCTTTGAATATGCCGTCAATGACTCTCACGCGGTCACCTTTGTGGAACTGCGGGCCATCCTCTCCCAGATACTCAAGACCCGAGTCCTTAATGTCGCAGAGCTTTATGAACGGTTCCATTTGTTCATCCGGAATGATCAATGGCTTTCGGGTCCGATGGTCAAAATACGGAGATACGCTGCCTACATGTTTCAGTCGGATCATGTCCAGACTCTCACAAGTTGATCTTATGAAAATCAACGACTTGATAATTGGCTCCTGAACATAATCAAGACCACCATCCGAACATTTCTCCACCAAATGATGAGGGTAGAAATAGCGGATCGCGGCAACGTCCAAGGTTTGTCTCAGCGGTTCAATCCGATTGTAAAAAATGCGAAGCGCATACCAATTAGGAATCGAACTATACGCAAGTCTGACATCATCTAATGGGTTAGACCCATCAAAAGCCAATTGTGTCATTGGTTAAAAACAAGATGCATAAGCAGTTACAAAATGTAATACGAAAATTATCCCCTCAGCCGATGAGCAAGGGTAAGTTCTACGGTTGTCAGCATAAGAATTCTGATCTCGAAGGACTCCAATCCAAGAGCCGCTTTCGTAACCTGCCTTTTACGGGACAAAAGTAGCATAATTCACACTCTAAAACAAGAGGAAGTGAAGATAATTTCAATATGCGGACAGCATTTCACAATCATGAATCACCCCCCCCCCATGCGAACTAACAATATAACCATCAATTAGTTACACCCCACACAACCGACTCGCACTAATCTTCTATTCACCTCAATAACAACATCAAAATGAACCTTAAATGAACCTGATTCAGCCTTCCAAAATCACTTTTGACAAGATTTCAGGTGTATCCACAATGGCCGAAGGAGTGTAGGCAGCAAGTTCTTCCTTGCTCCTGAATCCCCAAGTGACTCCGATTGTGCGTACCTGAGCGTTCGCTCCGGTCTGCATGTCCACATTCGAGTCTCCGGCATAGACAACCTGCTCTTTCGTGACCTTTGGAACATCAGCCAGAATCTGATCCACAATCGCGGGATCGGGTTTGATCGGCTGGCCGTCGCGTTGGCCGAGAATCTTCACAAAGTCATATTCACCGAAAAAGTGACTGACGAGTTTCTCCGCGCCGTCCTGATACTTGTTGGAGGCGACAGCGAGGCGCACTCCCCTGTCAGTTATTGTCTTCAACATTTCGGGGATGCCGTCATAGGGTCTGGTGCAATCGCATTTGTGAGCGTCGTAATAGGGAATGAAATACGATGCCATCCTCTGTACGTTGTCTTCAGTGGCATATTCAGAAGGAATGGCGGCGCGGAAGAGGTTGTAGATTCCGCGGCCGACCATTTGGTAGTATTCATCTTTCGGATGAATCGGGAAGCCGCACTGCTCCAAAGCATAATTGGTGGCGTTGCCCAGATCCTCGACGGTGTTCAGGAGGGTGCCGTCAAGGTCGAAAATCGCTAGTTTTGTCATATCCTATTCCGCATTCTCGAAGCCGAAATATTCCCCTTTGTCCTCGTAAGGGACACCGGTCTTCATCCACGCCGGCATCGGAGCTCCCTTCAGGTAGTGGTCAAAGAACTGCTGCAACCTGATTGAGAGATCCTTGCAATTGCGCCTCTGAACGAGGTTGTGGGCTTCCTTGTTGTACTGGAGCAGCCATGCCGGCTTGTCAAGCCTGCGGAGATCCGAGAAGAACTCGATGCCCTGATACCACGGAACGGCTCCGTCAGCGTCGTTGTGCATGATGAGCACCGGTGTCTGCACCTTGTCAACATGGAACACCGGAGAGTTCTCGATGTAAAGGTCAAGCGCCCCCGGCTCCCACATGCTCTTTCCGATACGGCTCTGGCCATGCTCATACTGTCCGGCGCGGGTGATGCCCGAGCCCCAACGGATGCCACCGTAGGCCGATGTCATATTCCCGACCGGTGCTCCGGAACCTGCCGCCGCGAACATATTCGTACGTGTTATGAGCCAGGCTGTCTGGTAGCCGCCCCAGCTCTGGCCCTGGATCGCCATCCTGCTCTTGTCGGCGATGGAATATTTCTCGCAAAGGGCCTCGGCTCCGGCGCAGATGCAGTTGTAGGCGCTCTCGCCAGGGTGTCCTACCTTATATACTATGTCCGGAACGAAGACTATGTAGCCTCTTGAGGTGTAGAAAGGAATATTCACGATCGAGCGGGAAGGTGCCGGTGTCCAGAACGAGTAGAGATTGTTGGCGTTCTTCTCGTAGAAATAGATCATCACAGGAAGCTTCTCGCCTTCCTTCACGCCGTCCGGAACGAAGACAAGGCCCTTGAGCGGTGTGCCGTCGTAGGCGTTCCAGTGGAAAAGCTCGGCGCGGCCCCAACGGTAGTCCGCCATCTGAGGGTTGATTGCAGAGACCTTTGTGGATGTCTTGAAATTGTCGTCAGTATAATAAAGGTCATAGCAGTTGCGGAAGTTGCCCTTCTGATAGAAAAGCCTGTCAGTGGTCATGGTTCCGGCTACGTACTTGAAGCTGACAGTGTCGGTAAAATATTCAAGAGTCTTTGACGGTTTGGCAAGATTCATACGGCCGAAACCATTCTCCTGACTTTCCTCGTTGAACACACTGAGATAGACAGTCTGCTTAGGGTCAAGCGGTCTGGCGACTCCGCAGCGACGCTCGTCAGGCTTTCTGGTGTCCGGTTTCGGATCCATGATCTTGAAGCGGTTGTGGGTCTGACGGCCCACTCCCCCTGTGAGATTGACGGCTGTCTTGCCGTCCGGAGAGAACTTCCAGATGTCATAGCGGTCTATGATCAGCACGGCATCCTCATCCTTGTACCATTTCGGGGAGAACTCGTGCGCCGGAGCGGCGGTCGGATGATCGTCCTCCTCATCGTAGAACGGAACGCCTGTCTGGGCGGTCAGGTTGACCTTCTCGCCTGTCAGGGTGTTGTAGGTGAACCAGTTCATCTCGTCGTTGTCGAACCAGACAAGGTACCTGCCGCTCGGTGACATGTCGAAACGTCCCACGTCAAGTCCCTCGGCCACAACTTTTGTGGAACCGTCCTTGACATTCACAAGGGTGAAGTCATAGCGGTTGTTGTAGTCCCAGACAGCGGTGCGCGCGTACTTGGCGTTATCGCTGACAAGCACCCATTCAGAGAGTCCTCCGTTCATCAGGCGGACACTTGCGAACCTCGAGATGGTCAGCGGAACGATTTTCCCTGGATTAGCGAGGTCGATCGTCGCTGAATATGTCTTCTTGAGAGTCTTGTTGACATTGAGCCTCTGCTGCGGAGGGGTATAGACGGCATCCCAGTTCCAGATGTCCAGCTGAGCTGTCTCGAAATCCACGATTGTGGTGTCCTTCGGAGGGCGGATGGCACCGATACCGAGGAAAAGGCGCTTCCCGTCAGGTGTGAACCGGAGTTCGGTGTTCTCGTTGAGAGTCCAGCCAGGAGTGCCTTCCACCTTCGTTCCCTCGGCAATTATCTCCTTTGTTGAATATGCCCACTTGCCATCCTTGCTGATGACGGTGGTGCTGTCTGTGGCCACAGGAGCGGCCTTCTTCCCTGTCTTGATCGCTTGAATGCTTGTCAGGTAGAGGGCCTGACACTTGTTGCGGTTCTTGCTCTTGTCCTTGGAACCAAGGAACAGCAACTGGTCCTCAGCGTCGTTCAGAGTCAGGCGGCTGTATGATTCCGCCCCTTTGACAAGAGTGTCAAGGCCCGCCGGAGCATGGGTGACCAGCACTGCCGTGACAGAGAGAGAATCCTTCTTGTCTTTCTTCGAAGTCATCACAAGAGTTGTCCCTTCCTGATTAAAAGAGTAAGAGTCAATGTACTTGAGGGTGTCTTTCCTGTCCGTGGCAGGATTCAGGATTATGAGTCCGGACTTGTCTGTACCTTTCTTGTCGGATGTGTCCTTGTAGTGCTTCCAAGTGGATTTGTAGGCTATGTAAGGTTTGGCGAGCGAGCCTGTGGTGTAGGAATCCACACGACCATATTTCTTGACTATCATTGAGGTGAGGTCAACGATGGCGAGGGTGTCCTTCGTCATGTTCTCGGCCTTCTTCTTGTCAATCTTCTCCTGACGGGTCTTGGCGAACTGAGGTTTGATTCGCAGGTAGAGCCACTTGCCCTTAGGATCCAAGGATGCCTGCGAGCCACGAGGGATGCTTATCTCGCGGCAGGAAGGCCTGCCCTTCCGCTGAGGTGTCATATTCCTGACATAGAGGGTGCCGTCCCCTTCCTGTGGATTCACGTTCCACACCAGGACGTTGCCGTCATCGCTTTTGAGGATGTCGGACACACTCTGCCATGAGTCGTAGACATCGTGGTCCATAGCTTTTTTCTGGGCCGACGCTCCCGTCATTCCCGACAGGCCGGCGGCAATCGCCAATGTTGACAGAAGTTTGATATTCATGATGTTGGATAACTATATTTCTTTATAAGTTGCCTTAGCGGGTTTAAGCTACTTCTGTGGGCTTAAGTTGCTTCTGTGGGCCCAAGTTGCTTCTGCGGGTCCAAGTTGCTTCTGCGGGCTTAAGTTGCTTCTGTGGGTCCAAGTTGCTTCTGCGGGCTTAGCGACCGGAAGAAGCGGTTGGATGACCTGAATGAGCGGTTGACGGGCCTGTCGAACCACCACGGTCAGCCTTGCGGATAGTTTCGTAGTAGTCATGGCGGGCTGGATTCTCCGGAAACCAGCCTTTCAGGACACGCCGCTCCTGCTCGAACATCTCCTTGATGCCCCAGAAGCAGGAAAATGCGGCGGCGCCGAGGATCGTTGCGACGACATCGTTATCCACGAATATGGACGCGGCGACAAAGGCCAGCCCCGCAAGCAGAAACAGCCACCAGCTCCCTTTGCCCCAATAATATTCCATCTTGATCACTATAGGATGGCACACTCCGATGATAAGGAACGTGGCCGCCCCGACGATTATTCCGCTGAAGTTCATGTTCCGAAAAATTTTAGAGGACAAACTTACATAAAAATCTGCGATTTTTACGCCCGTCCAATAAGAAAGGAACAGTTTTTTAGAGGAAATGTACGAAAATTATCTTGATTCACGCAGATATTCTTTGGTACATCCTGCACCGTTTCCAGCCTTTGACCCTGGAGATAATCGCAGCCGTGGCAACGAGGCGCTGATGGAGGCCAAGGATAGAGGGGAACTTTGACCCTGGACATAATCGCAGCCGGAGACAGCGTGGGGAGGCTCCGGGCGGCGGAGCCTGCGCAAATCTGTTTATGGTTTTTCCTCCGACCCTTCTGAAAAACGAATTGCTCTCGGAATCCATGCGTAGAACCCTAAGGGCGGGATTCGGCCTGAAAGCCGCCCGCGGAGGAGCGTTTGAGACTCTGCGGGCGAGTTTTCCTTTGATTCACGCCCGGAGAGTGGCACTTAACATTGCAAGTTAGCTTCCTTTTCTCCTCCACCTCTTTGTTCAGCCCGAATCCCGCTCGACTTTGCCAGCGATCCGCACAGGGCAATTATCCAGCCTTTAACCCTGGACATAATCGCAGCCGGAGACAGCGTGGGGAGGTTCCGGGCGGCGGAGCCTGCGCAAATCTGTTTTCGGTCTTTGTTCCTTGACAAAATTCCAATGAATAAATCCCGCCAGCGGCGGGGCTGGCGGGAAGGGAGTCATATTGATTCTATTGCGTCATGCCCGCGGGGGCAGGACAAATTTATGGGCGGACGGGCCGCACCGAGAACCCGTAGTAACGGGGGATTGACGTTCCTGTCGTGTCTGCCCGAACCGAAGTCGAGGTAGCGGGCGTTGTAGCTGTAGGCCGTGCTGAGCGAACTCGACCAGTAGTAACCCCTGCCGACATCGCGGAGCCCGGATTCTCCGCGGCAGCTGGTGGCAGGCAGGTTGGCGATGGCCGTGCTGATGGCGGCGAGCTGGGAGCCGTAGTCAGGTAGGGCATTGACGGCCGCCTCCAGGAGGTCCAGCTTGTCCACCAGCGACAGCGTCTGAGCCTTGAGCGCCGCCTCGAGGGCGACGAGCCTGGTCTCGAGGGCGGTGTTGACCGAGCCGAGGACATCACGGATGACCCGCTGGTCGGAGCTCATCCTGTCGATGGCGTCCGCGAGTTTCGCGATGGCCTCCTCGTTCTTGAGGGCGCCCCTGTCGATGGCCTCCACAACCTTGGTGAAGTCGTTGATCACTGACACGCTCATCGTGTAGTTGATCTCCGGCGCGTCCTCCTGGCATGAGGTCAGGAACGCGGGCACAGCCAGCAGCATGGTGATGGCGAGCGGAATGAATTTTTTCCGTTTCATGAGTCTTTGGCCCCTCCTTGAACCTCCGCGCGCGGAGGGAACGCTGCCGGGGCGTGGGCGTTCGTGTTATCACTGTGTTACTTATTACTCCTTTTAAGGATTACTTGGCAGACTGTTGAACTGCGGAATTCAGGCGAAAAACGTTTAACTTCTTGTCGGAAATGCAACTTTTTGTTATTTTAGCGGACAGTAATGACATCACATACATACACATGAAGAACCATGAGAATATTCTTGAAACCTCTTTACAACCTTGCAATGAACCAATTGACATTCGCAGGGGGGGGTGGCGGCATAAATTATTGATTAAAAGCATATTAGCGACATATTTCCCTATTTGTTTCCTGTTCGTTTCATGCGGTGGAGGGTCTGCATCCTTCAGTGGCGATGAGCGCAGGGAGGCAGAAAGCATCGTACGCGCCGTACGCGGGTCGGACTCGCTTGCGGTGCTGCAAAAGCGGTTGGAGGGTGAGGGGAACAGGCTCGGCAGCGT
>ENA-ORSK01001387-ORSK01001387.1-human-gut-metagenome-genome-assembly--contig:-NODE-1387-length-19241-cov-8.132962_pt1 | contig 19241 bp, 17 predicted proteins | sample MGYA00242192_ERZ509159 | MGnify/ENA primary metagenome ERZ509159 (study PRJEB26280, sample SAMEA2338663) | human gut metagenome | biome: human gut; feature: human-associated habitat; material: faeces...
CGTGGTGAAATGCTCGGTGATGCTGGCCTCCACCGGGTCAAAGGTCTGGCCCTCGGTGATCTCCGGCAGCTCCCTTGCCAGCTCCGGCGCATCCTCGTCGGCGTCGGTCTTGAACGACGCCTTGAAGCGGCGCTCAATCTCTTTCCAGCCGGGGGTGAGAATGGTTTTGCCTTTGACGGTGAACTCGTTCCCGGCGCAGGTGAATGTGGCGGTGACAGCCTCATACACATGGGGCGCGGCCACGGCACACAGCAGCTTGCAGCACACAAGGGACAGCAGTTTCTTTTCGCCCTCGGTCAGCCCGTCAAAGCCTTTCTGCACAAACTCCATCGTGGGGATAATGGCGTGGTGATCGGACACCTTTTTGCTGTTCAGCACCCGGCCAAACTGCGGGGCAATGTCCAGCCCTGCCGCAAAGGAAAGCAGCGGCCACAGGCCGGACACGATGCTTTCCGCCGTAGGCTGCATATCGTCGGTAAGATACTGGCTGTCGGTGCGGGGATAAGTCAGCAGCTTCTTTTCATAGAGCTGTTGGGCATAGTCAAGGGTCTGCTTGGCGGTAAATCCAAACAGGCGGTTGGCCTCCCGCTGCAAGGTGGTGAGGTCGTAAAGGCGGGGCGGCTGCTCCGTCTTTTTCTCACGCTTCACCGATACACAAACGGCCTGCGCTCCTGCACAGGCCGTCTTGGTGGCGTCGGCGTCATCGGGGTTCAGAAAGCGGTCGCTGGCCGCCTCCATGCCGCCCGCCGCGATATGGACAACGTGGTATTTCTCTTTCTTGAAATTGCTGATCTTGGCCTCCCGGTCAACCAGCATATTAAGGGTAGGTGTCTGGACACGGCCCACGGTCAGGGTCTTGTGATAGAGGATGGAGAAAAGCCGGGTGGCGTTGATCCCCACCAGCCAATCGGCCTGCGCCCGGCACAGGGCCGATTGATACAGGTCGTCGTAGTCGGCCCCCGGTTTCAGGTGGGCAAATCCCTCGCGGATCGCGGCGTCCTCCATGCTGGAAATCCAAAGGCGCTTGAACGGCTTTTTGCAGCCCGCCATCTGGTAGACGAAACGGAAAATCAGCTCGCCCTCGCGCCCGGCGTCGGTGGCGCACACAAGGCCCGTCACGTCGGGGCGCTCCATCAGGGAGCGCAGCACGGCAAACTGTCCTTTCTTCTCGGCGGGGATGATGTACTGCCATTCCTGCGGCAAAATCGGCAGGTCGTCATAGCGCCACTTCTTGAAACGCTCGTCATAGGCTCCGGCGTCGGCAAGGGAAACAAGGTGGCCGATACACCAGCTCACCAGATAGCCGTTTCCCTCCATATAGCCGTCCCGTTTCTGATCTGCACCGATCACGCCCGCAATGCTGCGGGCGACGCTCGGTTTCTCTGCAATTACCAACTGAATACTCATTCCTTATTCCTCCTTATCCTGTGCGGGTTCCTCGTCCTCCGGGGTCGGTTCGTCCTCGTCGTCCTCGTCCTCGCCAAAATCGTATTCGTCCAGCTCGTCGCCGCCCTTGGTGTCGGCCTTGGGCTTCTTAAACTTGAAGAAGTAAAGGGCCGCGCCGCCGCCAATCAGGGCCACCACAAGGAACACTACAAGGCCGCCCATGCCGCTGCTTTTCGGTTCATCTTCCTGCGGCTGCTCGGTTTCCTCCGGCTCCTGCGGTTCCGGCTCCGGGCCGGTACACTCGGTCATATTGGTTTTACATACCGGGCAATTCGTGTTGACAGCTCCCGCCGCGCACTTGGTCGTACAGGTACAGGTTTCCGGGGCGGCTTTGCCGTCCTCGAACAGTGCTTGCAGGTCGGCGTCGTCCACTTGGTTGAGGAAGTGAACGGCGGTTTCCTTGTCCTCGTTGGCGCGGTCGATCAGGATATAAAAGTAGTTGCCTGCCTTGGTAGTAACGGTGATAAGCTGCTTATCCCCATAAAAATCATCCACCAGTGTTGCATTGCCCTCCGGGGTAACAGGTACGCCCTTCGGCTCCATGCCGCCGGTGGTGGGTTCTTCCTCCTGCGGTGCCTCGGTGGTTTCCGGCAAAGGCTCCGGGTTGGGGTCAGTGCCACCGGCAAACGCGGTGGTGGAAAAGGCCGTCAGGCAAAGCACGGCGGCCAGCGTCACGGTAAACGTGCGAATGATCTTATTCTTCATTGGCATTGTCCTCCTGTTCAAAATCCGGCTGCGGGGCCGGGGCGCTCTGCAAAGCGCCGCCGCGCAGGAACGCCGCAAATTCCTCCGGCTTCATGTTCAGGCCGCGCACAAGCTGGATGATCTGCAAATTCTCCTGCTCGGTCTTTGCCGCTTCCAGCTCACGAAGCTGCTTTTGCAGCTCCGCGATCTTGGCCTTGGTTTTCTCAATGTCCTTTTCGATACGGTCAAGTTTGTTTGCCATAGTCAAAACTCCTTTCTGGCGTCAAGGCAGACGCCCGTAACAATAGAAATGCTGCTGCCAATAACTCGAATTGAGGTTGGTGTAGGAAATAGGGTCGCCACAGTGCAACATCACGGAATTGCCCACATAAATGCCGACGTGGGAAACGCCGGGGGTGTCGTAGGTGCCGACGAAAAATACAAGGTCGCCGGGCTTGGCCTGCTCCGGGGAAACAGGGGTACAGATATTGCAAAGGCCCTGTGCGCCCAGCCGTCCCACGTCCCATCCGCTGTGATTGATTACCCAGCTCACAAAGCCGCTGCAATCAAAGCTGGTGCTGGGAGAGCTGCCGCCCCACACATACGGATAACCTACATACTTTTCCGCCTCGGCCATCATTGCGGCAAAGGTGGCGTCCTCCAAAGCCTCCGGGGGAATGTCGTAATAGGTCGGCTCCTTGACGGTGGAAGCGTTGGGATAGGTGCCGTTTGGGAACAGGTCAGGCCGGTTGCCCAGCGTGTGCATATACACCGCATACAGGCTCATTTGTTCCTCGCCCATGATGTAAACAGGCAGATGGGACATATCGAAGTTTTCCAGCTTCACGTTGCAGATGTAATAGGTGTAGGGAACTTGCACAGTATAGGTGTTGCCCTCGCTGTCCGTCCGGGTTTCGGTGCGGTATCGGGTTTCGGTTTCAATGGTCTGTGTCAGGGTATATTGCTTCTCAAAGAGCATGGCAAGGTCGCCTTGCACGTCGCCCAGCGTATAGACGCCCTCATGCAGCGCCGACAGGATGGAAGTCAGCACATAGGGGTCATGACCGATCTCGTCCAGATCGAAACGGTATTCGTCATAGCCGGGGTGCAGGCTTTCGTAGTTGTCAAGCTCATACTGCAAATCGGCCTCCATGTCCGCATAGGCGGCTTCCGCCCCCAGCATATCGCTGTCCTCGGACAGATAGGACGTGGCTGCCACGCCGGTTCCTGCGCTGCCGAACATGGCCGTACAGGATTGCAGGCTGCCCATAATCAGCATGAGCATAAGGCCCACACCGCCGATCAGCAGCACACCTTTCCAGTGCCGGGCCACAAAGGACGCGGCCTGTTTGCTTTTCTCGGCGGCTTTTTTGGCGGCTGCGGCGGTGGTCTTGGTGGCGCTGGCTGCGCCCTGTGCCGTCTGGCCCGCCGCCCGTGCTGCCTTGGCATAGTCCCGTTTGATTTTCTGTTTCTGCCAGAACCGGGCCACCGGGTTTTTCACCGCCTGCGCCATTTCCGGGTTGTCCCGCAAGGATTTCTGGTAGATGTACTCCGCATTGGCGGCAATGGCCTTTTTCTCGGCCTTGGCTGCGGCCCGGTAGGGTTTGAGCTTATGACGCCGGATGCCGCTGCGAATGGCTTTTCCCGCTTGGCGCTCGGCAAGTTCTTCTCCCTTATGGCCGCCCTCGACGCCCACATTCTCATGCTCAACCTCATGGATTTTTCCATGCAGATACAGGCCCGCTTCCTCCATCGGACGGCTGGCCGGGTTGGGTTTGAGCTTGGGGGCCGGTTTCTCCACCTTGTCAAAGTGCAGCTTGGTTTTGGCCTTGCCCTTGGCCTCGTCATAGACGGTTTCCTTGGTGACGACGCGCTTTTTCGGCAGGGCTTCTTTGGCTGCGTCCAGCTTATCCGCCCGCTTTTCCGCCTTGTGAACGTACTTGGAAAGGGCGGGATCGGCCCGTTCCTCGGCGGTGAATTGCAGGCGGGACGCCGGGCCGGTGGCCTGCGCTGCCGTATTCGCGCCATCCTTGGCGGCCCGCTTCGCCTTGCTGCGCTCCCGGATGTCCCCGGCACGTTCCAGCACCTTTTCAGCGGTGCCGCCCGGCTCGGCTGCGGAATAGTCCTGTTCGGCCTCCCGGCTGGAAATGTTGATGCTCTTGCCGGTGGTCTGGTTGTCCAGCGTCAGGCCGTCGCGGGTCATGTGCTGCGTCACCTTATCACGGGGTTTCAACTGCTTCATAGGGCGTCACCTCCTTGTCTGTCATACCGTTTCGCCCTCGCCTAACCGGGTCGTCATAATCTTGTAGAGCTGGCTGCGCTGCGGGATGGGGTTGCGGAACGGCAGAATCACATTTTCATAGATCAAAAGCCCCTCGCCGGGTTCGGAATTGTCCACATACCGTAATTGCTGCGGGGAAATGTTCAATCGCTCCGCAAGGATACGCCGGTCGCCGGACGCCTGATTGAGCAGGCAAATGAAGTCGCTGTTTTCCAGAATGTTTTCGATCTCCGGGGAAGAAAGCAGGTCTTTGACGTTCTGGGTCGCCCCGGTCGGGATGCCTCCCCATTTTCTGAACCGCTTCCAAATCTCGCAGGAGAAAGCCGCCGTCTGTTCCTCTCGCAAAAGCAAATGGAACTCGTCGCAGAAGTACCACGTCGCCTTGCCTTGGCTACGGTTTTGGGTCACACGGCCCCAAATCTGGTCTTGGACAATGAGCATACCGAGCTTCTTTAATTGTTTGCCCAGCTCTTTAATGTCAAAGGCCACAATGCGGTTCTCGATGTTGACGTTGGTGCGGTGGTTAAAGACGTTTAGGCTGCCGTTTACATACAGGTCAAGTGCCTGCGCCACACGGTCAGCCTCCGGGATATGCTGGTCTAACAGGGCTTGATGCAGGTCGGACAGGATCGGCATATTCTCCGGGCGGGGGTCTGCCAGATAGGGCCGGTAGATTACCTGCACAGCACGGTCAATGACTGTCTTTTCGATGGCTTCCAGCCCGTTCTTGCCGCCCATGACAAGCTCACAGAACGACAGCACGAAATCGCTTTTCAAGGCCAGCGGGTTTTCGTCCTCACTGTAATTCAGGTTGATGTCCAGCGGGTTCACATAGGATTTGCTGGTGGGCGACAGCTTCACCACTTGGCCGTGGAGCCGCTTCACAAAGGGGTAATATTCCGCCTCTGGATCGCAGATATATACATCGTCCGGCGTACAAAGGAACACACTGACGATCTCGGATTTACAGCTCATGGATTTGCCGGAACCGGGAGTACCCAGCTTCAAGCCATTGGGACACCGCGCCCGTTTTCTGTCCAGCATAATCATGTTTCCGGTCTTGGCATTGACGCCGTAATACATGGCGTCGCCGCCCATGAAAAGCTCCTGCGTCACGAAAGGCACGAACACGGCCACGCTGGAAGTCGTCAAGGAACGCTCGATCTTGATGTGGTTGGCCCCCAGCGGCAGGCTGCTCATAAGGCCCTGTTCCTGCTGGTAGTCCAGACGGACAAGGGAACAGTTGTATTTCTGCGCCACACCTGCGGCCCAAAATACATCGTTCTCCAACTTCTGCCGGGTGTCGGCGGTGTTCATCACCAGAAAGGTGATCTGGAACATTCGTTCATTTCGGCTTTGCAGGGTTTTCAAAAGCTCCTTGGCGTCCTGTCCGTAGGTGGCAAGGTCGCTGGGCAGGATGTCCATGTCATAGCCGCTGCGGACAGCTCGTTTCTGTTCCTGTATCTTCATGGCGTCAAGGTCGGTGATCTTGCGCTTAACCGTCTTGATGGCCTCGCTCTGGTCGATGGCCTGCACATGGAGATTGACGACAATGCCGTTTTCCGTGTTGAGGAAGTCGGCCAGCATTTCGTCCGACAGTTCCGGGGACAGGATGTTTAAGAAGCTCACGGCCCCATACTTGCCGCCCAGCCCGAACATACGGGAATTGCCGAAGCGGAACGAGGACGGGGCAATAAAATCTTTTGTTGAGAGGCCGGACGGAGCCAGCCATTTCCATTCAAACTGAAACGGCTCGGCGTCGGGGTGGAGTACCCCATGCAGCACTTCCAGACGTTCCTTGGCGTCCAGCACATGAGCCACGGCCCCCATCGTCTTGAAATAGCCCAGCAGGTCGGTTTCAATGCGGGTAAGACGGGCGCGGGCCATTTTCAGGTTGTCCGCCTCGATGGTGAATGTGAGGAACTTGCGCTTGGTGAGGCCGTTGTTGCCCCGCACAAGCTGGTCTTGCAGGATGCCGGAATACTCCGCCCGGATGTCGTCGAAGTCGTCCCCCTGCGCCTTGATCTCAAAGCTCTTGGCGTACTGCTTGGGGTCGGTCTTGCGGTTGACAAAGGAAAGCTGAACATGGATCGAGGCGTCCAGATAGTTGTAGAGATCGCACAGGTTTTCAAAAATGGCCGTCTTGGTGTCGGCCTGTGCAAGCTGATAGCTGATGTCGGCAAACTCGATACATTTGCTGAACGTGTTGGCCGTCACCTTGCAAATCCCGTCCGGGTACATGGACTGATACGGGATGCTGGCCTGTGCGGAATGGGCTTTTCCGTCGCCCTTATACTTGCGGATGATGGCCTGTATTTCCCGCTTTTCGGCGCGGGTGAGCTTTACAGGCGGCTCGTTTCTTTGCTTTTCGGACAATCGCATTTACCTCCTTTTCCATTTGGTGCTGCCGCATGAGGGCAGTATAGGCGTTGTCGGTTTGGTATGGCCTTTCCTTGGGCTGGATGAAGCAGCACTGGACAATCTGCCATACCACCACTTCAAGGGGCTGGCCGTGGCGCTCGTACAGGGCCAGCAGGAAGCCCGGCAGCATGGCGAACACCATAATCAGGGCCGCCGCGCTGCCAGTCACCCGGCCCCGGAGCAAAAAATAAAGCGGGACGCCTACGAGAAGCGCACCGCCGAAGCAGATCAGTTGTCGTTTGGTAAGGCCAAACACAATCTTGGATTTTACGCGGGTTAAGTCCTTTGGGACGGTCACATAAGCCATTCAAATCACCTCGTTTCTGATACATTTTCTTGTGGGGTCAGGGAAAGATCACTGTCCACCTCGTTTCCCCAAACGTCCCAGCCGGGCGCTTTCTGTCTGGCAAACAGCTCCACGCGGGGCAGATCGCCCGCCAGCTCAATGATTTTGTCGCGGGTTACGTCCGGCTTTTTGCTGTGTTCCTCCACAGGGGAAATAATAAACTGATGGACACCGGCGCTGCGGCGCTTGGGTTTGCCTCGTTTGGCAAGCAGGCAGATTTCCGCATTGCCTCTCGTCCAGTAGCCCAGCCCATAAAACCATGTGGGACTTTTCTTGTTGAGCTTCAACCAGACAAAGGCCACCGTCTTGAACGTAAAGCCCCATGCCCGGATCAGGCGCAGGGCTTCCGGGAGCTGCGGGAATGTGGCCCACAAGAACAGTAGACAGTCCTTTTCCGCCAGCGTTTCCACCGGCAGGGCGCACAGCTCGTCAATGCTCATGGTGGGATAGTGATGTTCCGCCGCACCTGTTTTCTTGCACTCATACCGCCACGGCGGATCGGCGTAAATGATGTGGTATCGTTTCTTTTGTACTTCCTCGATGGTTGGTAGTCCTCCTGTCTGTTAATGTGCAGTAAAGACGGCTTTCGATATGCTGCCAGTCTTGAACAGACAGAAGCAGAGCAGAACCGTGTAGCCCATACAGCCCCAAATGGCCCCGGATATATCCGCTGCCTGTCCGATCTGCTGGATCAGCACCGCATAGATGCCGACAACCACCATAATCAAAAAGGCTTGGAAGCCCAGCGCCAACAGGGATTTCAAGTAGTTCTGACCGACGCCGCGCCACTCCGCATTGCCCAGCGTGGCAAGGGGGATCGGCCCCAGCGCGGTCACGGCATAAATCTCAATCATTCTTCCGTAGGTCACAAGGAAAATACAGATGGAAAGAATGTTCATCGTCAGCCCCACAACAAGGGTCTGGAACCACAGGCCCAGTAGCGGCCCGATGTCCATAGCTTCCAGTTGTGCTTCAAGGTCGGGAATGAGGGTGTCAAAGTCAATGCTGGTTTCCCCAATAATTACCCCGGCGCTCTGGTTGACGACGGCTTGGGTGGCGTCGAAAACGCCCATGACGATATTCCATGTGTTCGTCACAATGAGAATGGCAAAAGCACTTTTGAAAATCCAGCGGAAGAACATGGACGTGTCAAAGTCGTGCATATTGTTCTTTTCCACGATCATGTCTATCAGCTCATAGCACATGATAACGGCAAGGATCGCCGCTGCAATGGGGACGATCACCGTGTCCGACAGGGATTGCAGCATATTGAATATGCCGCTGTTCCACGCTTGCGGCGTCGTCCCCACATCCGAGGCGATTTCCCCGACTCTCGTATTGACCGTGCTGAACAGCCCGGACAGGTTGCCCATGATGCCGTCGATTAAAATGCCTTTGATCCAATCCCCTATGAGTTCGCCTATCATGTGGGTTCACCTCCTTTGCCGCGCCCTCCCGCATGGAACCGGGAGAGCGCGGCGGGGTTTCAGGATTTAACAGTTATGGTTGGGTTGGTTGGCGGACAGCCGGGACAATCAGCCCAGCAGACCAGACAGCAGGGGAACCAGAGTGACGCCGATCAAGGCAACACCACCGCCCGCGACGAGCTGCTTAACACCCTGCGACTTTGCTTATGTGTGATAAAGAAGCAATAGAAGTGCAAAAAATTTTGCCGTTCCTATCCGACACTTGGCCATTGTGTCGGATAGGTCGGGCGGTTATTCGGGCAAGTCAATCTTGCCGACAAAGCTGTAATAAATCTCAATGTCCTGCCTGCGGGTGCCGTTCTCGTCATAGCTGCACTCATGCACGACGATTTTTTCAATCATTTCCCGCAAGAGGGTGGGGGTCAATTCCTCAAAGGCAAGGTGCTTTCGGACGATACCCATAAACTTTTCCGCGTTGACGGTGGCGGCCTGCGACTTGTCCAGTTCGGCCTGCAAAGCGGCGGCGCGGTCTTTCAGTTCCCGCTGCTCCTGCTCATAGTCTGCCGACAGTTCCATGAAACGCTCGTCGCTGATTTTGCCGTTCACATTGTCCTCATACAGCCGCTTGATAATGCGGCTCACTTCGGCAATGCGCTCCTGCGCCTGTTCAAGCTGCTTGGTGGCTGCGGCGGTCTTTCTCTTGCCGCCGATCTCGTTCTGCTGGATAAGCAGCTTCACAAAGCGGCTCTCATGCTTGGCGGCATATTCCGTTACTTGCCGGAGATTGGAGAGGACACCGGCGGTCAACAGGTCGGTGCGGATAAAGTGCGCCGTACAGTCGCGGGTGCGCTTCTTGTAGCTGCCGCAGATGTAGCAGTCCTGTTTGCGGTCTTTGTTCTGATACCGCTGCTGATACAGCACATGGCCGCAGTCGGCGCAGAACAAAATCCCGGAGAACAGCCCCACTTCATCGTAGCGGTTCGGGCGTTTGCGCTGTTTGCGTAACTCCTGCACCCGTTCCCATGTTTCCTTGTCGATGATCGGCTCATGGTGGTTCTCGAAAATGGCCTGCTTCTCGACGGGGTTCTCTATGCTGTGCTTGACCTTATAAGAAGGCTTTTCCGTTTTGAAGTTCACCAGACATCCGGTGTACTCTCGGTTTTCGAGGATATGAACGACGGTGTTGGTCGCCCATTTGCACTCATAGCCTGGGTGATAACGGCGGGTGCTGCCTGTCCGCTGATATTCCAGCGTCCCCGGCGTGGGGATTTGCTGCTCCGTCAGCATACGGGCAATCTTGGTCGGGCCGTTCCCGGCAAGGCAAAGCTGGTAAATCTGCTGCACCACCGGGGCGGCTTCCTCGTCTATAATAAAATTCTCGTCCTCGTCCATCACATAGCCGTAAACCGGCTTGCTGGTAACAGGCTTGCCGCTCATGCCTTTTGACTTTTTCACTGCCTTGATTTTCTTGCTCGTATCTCTCACCAGCCATTCATTGAACAGATTTCGCAGCGGGGTAAAATCGTTGTCCATGCCCTCGCTGGCACTGTCCACATTATCGTTGACAGCGATAAAACGCACACCCTTTTGAGGGAACAGCATTTCCGTGTAAAACCCTACCTGCAAGTAGTTTCGCCCTAACCGGCTCATGTCCTTGACTATGACCGTACCCACTTTCCCGGCTTCAATGTCTGCAAGCATGGCTTGAAAACCGGGTCTTTGAAATAATGAGGTGTGATAGCGATAGCGGCAAAAAGCTAATAAAATCAATGGTTTTGCGGACAGCGGATAGACAGGGAATGTGTTAAAAACTGAATACGCACACAAACGGCGTTACCTTAACCCCTTTGGGGGAGAAAGTAACGCCGTTTTTTTATGCCCGCAGGAAAGGAGGTGCAGCCGGAATGTATTTCACAAAGGGCAAGCAGCGGGCGTTTGAATTGCTCATGCAGCAGAAGCCGGGATTTGACCGCTATCAATCCGGTTGTGCCGGAGATGATGAAGATTGCGGCACTTGCCGTTTCTACCGCCCCGGGTGGAAATATGAGTTTTGCGTTTTCAAAGAGTGTCCCTATTGCCCCGGCAAAAGGACGCGGAAAACGCACGCCAGCATGGACAAATAGACGGGCAAAAGCCCTTGTGCCATGCGGCTTTGCAGACGCGAAAACGGCAAAGGGCATATTGCAATACCAAAACAGCCGAAAACGGCTTTCTAATTGTCCACGCATACCAAGAGAGGAAGTGAGGAAATATGGCAGTTTTCAGAGTGGAGCGAAATACGGGATATACCGTTATGAGCAACCACCACTTGCGAAACAAGGAATTGTCCTTAAAGGCAAAGGGCTTGTTGTCGCAAATGCTTTCGCTGCCCGAAGATTGGGATTATACCCTTGCGGGCTTATCCCATATCAACCGGGAGAAGATCGACGCAATCCGCGAAGCGGTAAAGGAACTCGAAAAAGCCGGATATATCGTGCGCAGCCGGGAGCGCGACGAAAAGGGACGCTTGCGGGGCGCAGATTACGTCATATACGAGCAGCCGCAGCCGCGAGAGCCGGAAGCAGCTACCAGCGGCGGACAGCCGCCTATATTGGATTTACCTACATTGGAAAATCCAACATTGGATAATCCAACGTTGGAAAAACCTACGCAGGAAAAACCTACGTTGGAAAATCCAACGCAATTAAATAAAGATATATTAAGTAAAGAACAATCAATTACTGATTTATCAAGTACCGATTCCATTCCTTTCCATTCCCTAAACCCCTTGCCCTTTGCGCATGGCGAAGCGGCTACGCCGCCGGAAAGGAAAAGAACGGAAGCGAAAAGCAATAGCGCAGTAGAGATTTACAGGGAGATTATCAAGGACAATATCGAATACGACCATCTCATTCAAAACTGCAAAATTGACAAAGACCGTTTGGACGAGATTGTTGACCTTATGCTGGAAACCGTCTGCACAGCCCGAAAGACAATCCGTATTGCCGGGGACGACTACCCCGCCGAATTGGTGAAATCCAAGTTTTTGAAGCTGAACAGCAGCCATATTGAGTTTGTTTTGGATTGCATGAGGGAGAACACAACCAAAGTGCGCAACATCAAGCAGTATCTAAAAGCGGTGCTGTTCAACGCGCCGAGTACCATTGACAGCTACTATACCGCCCTTGTCAATCACGACTTATACGGCGGCGAATGAGCATAGCCGCACTTTACCGGGAAAGGAGTTGATACCTTGCAGGAGGAAGTAACCCAAAAAACGATTGCCCTATACGTCAAAGTGGGAAAAGGCGCGGCGCGGCTTACCGAACAGGCGTTACAGAAAGCAATCCAAAAGTTTTTGGAGCAGAAAAGCAAACCCGCGCATGGGAAACAGACCATGCGGCAGCTTATGAAGCAGAACGCGGGTGTTTCCAACATCGAGATCACCGACAGCAATATTAAAGCCTTTGAGAGTACGGCGAAGAAATACAACATAGATTTTTCGCTAAAAAAGGTTAAGGGCGAGCAGACCCGTTACCTTGTGTTTTTCAAAGGCCGGGACGCGGACGTTATGACCGCAGCGTTTCAAGAGTTTTCCGCAAAGAAGCTGAACCGGGAGAAAAAGCCCTCTATCCGCAAAGCCCTTGCCGCTGCAAAGGACAAGGCGAAGCAGCTTAACGCCGCCCGCGACAAGGTAAAGAAAATGGACAGGGGGCGCGAGATATGAAGCAGATCAACTACAAAAAGCTGATACTTCCGAATATCCCCTATGTGTTCTTTGTCTATCTCTTTGATAAAGTCGGACAGGCGGTGCGGCTTGCCCCCGGCGCGGATATTTCTGCAAAGATACTGAATATCACACAAGGATTTTCCGCAGCCTTTGAAAACGCCTTGCCGAGCGTTTACCCGTTGGATTTGCTTGTCGGCATTGTCGGTGCGGTGATTATCCGCTTGATAGTCTATGTCAAAGGGAAAAACGCGAAGAAATACCGCAAGGGCGCGGAGTACGGCTCTGCCCGATGGGGAAACGCCGAAGATATAAAGCCCTACATAGACCCGGATTTCCAAAACAACATCATTTTGACGCAGACGGAACGGCTTACCATGAACAGCCGCCCGAAGCAGCCGAAGTACGCGAGAAATAAGAACGTCGTCGTGATCGGCGGCAGCGGCAGCGGAAAAACAAGATTTTTTGTCAAACCTAATCTAATGCAGCTTCATTCCTCTTACGTCTTAACCGACCCGAAAGGTACGGTTTTGATTGAGTGCGGGAAGCTGCTGCAACGGGCGGGCTACCGCATTAAGGTACTGAATACGATTAACTTCAAAAAATCTATGCACTACAACCCCTTTGTGTATATCCGCAGCGAGAAAGATATTTTGAAGCTGGTAAATACGTTGATAGCGAATACCAAAGGTGAGGGAGAAAAAAGCGCGGAGGATTTTTGGGTAAAGGCAGAACGGCTTTTGTATTGCGCGTTGGTGGGCTACATCTGGTACGAAGCCCCCGCCGAGGAAATGAACTTTATTACCCTGTTGGAACTTATCAACGCCAGCGAAGCCCGCGAGGACGACGAGGAATATCAAAGCCCCGTCGATTTGCTGTTTGCCGACTTGGAAGAACGCGACCCCGACCATTTCGCGGTGAAGCAGTACCGAAAATATAAATTGGCGGCGGGAGTTGTATGCTTTAGAAGACTTCTTAATCAGTCGATTAGGAAGCCCTCTAAAACACACAGCTTGAGAAGGGAGTGAAAAACCATGAACAAGAAAAAGATTACAGCCCTGTATGAGCGTCTTAGCCGAGATGATGACCAGCAGGGCGAGAGCAACAGCATAGCCAATCAAAAAGCACAGCTCGAAAGTTATGCTGCCCAGCAAGGATTCCCTAACCCTGTCCATTTCACTGATGATGGTATCAGCGGAACCCGTTTTGACCGTCCCGGCTTTATGGCTCTGATGAAGGAAGTTGAAGCTGGGAATGTAGAGTACCTCTGCATCAAGGATATGAGCCGTCTTGGGCGTGACTATCTCAAAGTCGGGCAAATTATGGAGATTCTTCGCCAGAAAGGTGTCCGTCTGATTGCTGTCAATGATGGTGTGGATAGTGCCAGAGGGGACGATGATTTCACACCGTTTCGGAACATCATGAACGAATTTTATTGCCGTGATACAAGCCGGAAAATCCGTTCCACCTTTCAGGCAAAGGGTAAATCTGGCAAGCACCTGACCGGGACAGTCATTTACGGTTATCTCTGGAACGAGACCAGAGACAAATGGCTGGTTGACCCGGAAGCCGCCGAGGTCGTGAAGCGTATCTACCAGATGACCATTGACGGATTGGGACCCTACCAGATCGCCAGGAAGCTGTCTGAGGAACAAGTCCTTATCCCCTCTGCCTATCTTGCCCAGCATGGCGAGGGCGTGAACAAGAACAAGACCTTCAAGGATATTTACGGATGGGGTTCCTCTACAGTGGTGGAAATTCTGAAAAAGCGTGAGTATCTGGGGCATACAGTCAACTTCAAGACCCGGAAGCACTACAAGGACAAGAAAAGCCACTATGTTTCCGAGGACGAGTGGACAATCTTTGAAAATACCCATGAAGCCATCATCGACCAGCAGACCTTTGACCTTGTACAGAAAATCCGCAGCAATGTTCGCCGCTATCCTAACGGCTGGGGCGAGACCGCACCGCTGACGGGGCTGCTCTACTGTGCCGATTGCGGCGGCAAGATGTATGTCCACCGCACCAACAACGGAAAGCGGATTTCTCAGTACACCTGTTCTCAGTACAGCAAAGTCCCCGTGGGTGTAATGTGCAAGACCCAGCACCGTATCAATGAATCGGTGGTTTTGGAGCTGATTTCCGAGCTTTTGAAAGCCATTGCGGAGTATGCAAGTCATGACAGAGCCGAGTTTATCCGAGTGGTGCAGGAAGCACAGGACAGCCAGCAGACAGCGGAAGTCAGAAAGAAAAAGACCCGCCTTGCTACCGCCAAAAACAGGCTGAAAGAGCTGGAAGTCCTGCTTTGCAAAATCTATGAGGACAACATTCTGGGCAAGCTGCCGGACAGCCGCTATGCCACGCTGGACGCACAATACGGCAAAGAGCAAGCCGAGCTGACTGAGGAAATTTCTTCTCTGGAAGCAAGCCTGTCTGCCTTTGAGAAAAACAAGAAATCAGCGGAGAATTTTATCTCTCTGATTGACAAGTACCAGAGCTTTGACAATCTGACCATTGCCATGCTCAACGAATTTATCGACAAAATCCTTGTCCATGAGCGTGACCGCAAAGGCAGCCGGGACACCATGCAGGAAATTGAGGTGTACTTCAATTTTGTGGGAAAATTCGTTCCCCCGGCGTTTGGCGAGGTGGAGCTGACCCCGGAGGAACTGGAAGAACTCCGCAAGCGTGAGGAACGCAAGGAAAGGCTCCACCAGAACTATTTGAAGCGGAAAGCCAACGGCAAACAGAAAGAATATGAAAAACGAACCAAAGCCAAGAAAAAAGTCGAGGTTGAAGCCAGAAAACAGGCAATCCGCACCGAGGATATTGCCAGAGGGGTATTTATCCCGGTGAGCAGTTTACCGCAACGAGAGCCGCAGAAAGGAGCGCAGACAACATGAAAATCACTTACACACAGAATGGGGATTATCTTATCCCCAACATTACAATTCACAAAGCAAAAAAGCCCATCGGTCACTACGGCAGGCTCCGCAAAGCCTACTTACAGCAGTTCCACCCAATTCTGTATAACGAGCTTGTCTTGACCGAAAAACTCTATGAGCATTGTGCCGAGATTGAAAAAGCGGTACGACACCGTATGGAACTGATCGTGCCGGAGCTGGCGAAGCAATACGGCGTAACCGAAAAACTGAAAGCCGAAAATCAAATGGAATGGGTGCGGCAAATGAACGCTTGTAAGGCTCAGGCAGAGGAAATCGTGAAATACGAGCTGATTTATAGTTAAAGGGAGGTACATCATGTATATCGTAAGGTTCATAACAAAGAGTGGTATGAATAAAGATTTCCACTATAACAATGCGCAGGAAGCCTTATCTTGTATGAAGTCATTCGCAAATGACAAATCTGGACGATATGCTCGAATTGAACTGATTTATATTGAAGATTGCGAAATAATCGTTACTGCGCTAAGTTTTGAATAACAGAAAAAGCTCCTGCGTGTGCTATGCAGGAGCTTTTTTCTATCACATGATGTCAAAGATGGATAATTGTTTTGCGTTAGAAACCGATGAAGTTTCTTTTTCCAAACCAACATCTATTGTGTGGCTTGAACTTACGAAAATGGCTGCCTTTTGTTGTGGTACAATATTGTCACTGAACCTTCCTCGACGCTGAACCCTTGACCTTTTTTCAATTTCTTCAGGAGACATTTCAGCGGATATGGAAAGCAACACTTCTTCCAACCGACGATTGATAGACAGATTGCGTTCTTCTTTTCGGCGAACTATCCCGAAACATCCAACAGGAGAAATGTAAATATCATCTGGTGCGTCAGCCGATACAATATCATACATTGTTCCAATTTTGGCATTTTCAGGTGTAGCGGTGCAGTTTATGTATGAATCAATGTTTGTGCAGATAATATCTTTCCCAAGATTGAAAAAGAAACTTCCGTTTCCAAGTGAGGTAACATAAGGAACTATCCAAGGATTATCAGCTTGAATAATCACTTGCTCGTCTCCACCACTTAATAAGCGATGACCAATCCACTTGATGACAGGAACCGCCCAAGAGTTGCCGATTGCCTGGTATCGATTTGTCTTTTTCGCTTTGGGACGGTCGGTATAACCGTCCGGGAACCCCATGAGCCTTTCACACTCCAATGGAGAAAGCCTTCGAATTCGATTGTCTTGAACGACAAAAAGCGAACCATTATTTGCCGCAGCATTACCATTCCACTTTGTCCCGTAAGCAGAATACAGACAGTCGGTATATTCACGAAAGACCTCAAAATCGTGACCGTCTTTTGTGAAAGTTAGGGGTGATGTTGGGTACTCGGTTAATTCACCTGAGTGTGATTCAAAAAGCACCTTTTCCGGCGAAAAGTCTTTACCGCCAGCCAGTAAGTACAATCTGCGGCGTTGCTGGGGCAATCCAAAAAATTTGGCATCAAGTACACGCCAAGCAACATTGCGTTTGGGACCTCTTATAAGTCCAGAATTTGACCATTTGGAAATTTCAATTATGTTGTCCAAGCCCGCCAACGAAGAAACCAGACAGCCAAAAGCATTCGTTTTATCTGACAAAACACCTTCAACATTTTCCCAGAATACAACAGTTGGTTTTTTATCATCCTGCTTTCGAATAGTGTCATTTGCTTCGATAATATCAACAAAGCGCAGGGTCAGATTTCCACGGTCGTCATTTAATCCATTCTGCCAACCGGCAAAGGAAAAGGCTTGGCATGGGGTTCCACCACATATTAAATCCGGAGCCGAAATAGTTCTGTTAAGTAGTTTCGAGGCAATGTCATTCATGTCGCCCAAGTTGGGAACATGAGGATATTTATCCTGCAAAATTTGAGATGGGAATGGTGCAATTTCGGAAAACCACTCAAATTTCATTCCTAAAGGTTCCCAAGCAACAGAAGCTGCTTCGATACCAGAACAAATACTTCCTACTGTCTCTATCATAAAATGCTCTCCTTGTAATGCGATTTTTGAATTAGGTGACGATAGAAAACAGTATTGAGGAATTTATTTTTCCTCTTTGATTTTCTTTAACAATTCTCTACGCCACCGGGCAATGTCATACCACGGACAACCAATGCAACCCTTTTCCGCTTCTTTGCCTTTTGGTGGAATTGTTTTGTCCCAGTATTCATTACCCTCATAATAAAAGGGAATTCCAAATATCGTACCTCGTTCTCCTGTTTGAAAACAGGTACGGCATACTTCTCGTTTTTGCTGATTTCTTTGGTTGGTCATCAGCTGAAACTTTTGACGAATCTCATCATCTGTCATATCATCAGGATTTTCAGCTTTTGTGCTTTCATCCCAACGAATTTCAGAAAACTTATGGTCAGGCAAGCAATGTGGACTTTTAACATTTTCATAGACATCAATACCATCGAGAACACGAATAATACGCTTTCTCAAAGCAGGAGACCATGTCTCATATCCGTTGCCTGTTGCGCCACCTCGTGGAATTGGTAGCATAATTATATGAGTTTTATTGGCTCCACAAGTGGGGCAAAATCTTTTGGTGTCGGTAGCTAAAGTATAACCAAATTCTTTAAGGTCTTGAATTCTTCTCGCCCAATTAGGATTTTTGGGCAAAGTACATTCGACACATTGCCACCCACCTTGTGACAGACTATCAAAGAAGCCCTTTGTAGTTTGAGCATTTTTCTTCTCTTTCCAGAATTCAGATTGTGCTTTAAGCCACTGAGGATAGTTTTGGGGGTTCATTTGCTCGTAAACCGTATTCAGGTGAGCCACGAGTTCTTCTTCGGACTTGATGTAAGTACCCGTTCGCCGATATTCTATGGGAACCCAGCCATCCCATTTTTGGGTTGAATAAGAAAAGCATACATGGATATAGGCTTCCGACGCCTTACTGTGTTTTTTGATTTCTTTTTCAACGATAGTGATATTAGGATTTAAGCCTGTGAGCATTAAATTTTCCCTCCCCATTTTGATTTTTGAAACAGACTTGAGTGCTTAACGATAGAGCAAACAGCCAACAATAGCCTATGTTAAGGATATATTTTATCATATTTTTCTCTTAAAGGGAATTGGAAATCAAGAAAATTAAAAGTAAAGTTACAACCCTTGGAACTCTAAGGGCGCACTTCTATACTCTCCTGCTGGGAGTATTCGTGCGTCCTGCGGAGCTTCATTCTCTGTCAGCAGGAAAACCAGCAGACCGAGAATGTTCCGTCACTTCGTTCCGACAAGGTGGCTACACCCCCTTGCGCCGCTTGTGCGGCTATCCCCTGTGTACTTGCCGTCCGCAAACAGCATGAAATGCTGTTCGCCGCCAGCAAGTTTTATAAAGTGAATCAATATCTATCAGTCAAATGGTGAAGAAGAAAGGGTGATTTACATGAAAAAAATGTTTATGTTGGTTATGGCAATTATGCTGTGTTTTGCATTGACTGCTTGTAGTGAAAAAGTAAGCATCAACTTTCCTTTTGAATTGTCCAGCGTCGAAAATGTGGAAATGTTCCGTTTCACTAATCCTGCGGATGCAGAGAAAAAAGTGATTACCGAATCAGAAGATATTGAAGGAATTTATCAAACTTTTGAAAGTATTTCTCTGAAAGATAAAGCAACTGAACCTACTGCTGGTGGTTCGGTGACCAGTTTCCGTTTTAATCTTTCTGATGGTACATCTTATGAGGTTATCTATTCGGCGGTTGCTGTAAAATCTGGAAGAATCATCACAACAGGTATGGAACAAGATTTCTTCACCTCTGCCGATATTGGAGCAAACTGGGAAAGTTACGACTATGAAGTAATAGCTGCATCGGAAGATGAACTACCAGCATTATATGAGTAAAAAAGCAAACGGATATTCACTAACTTTCCATCATGAATGATACAATATTAATATCGAAAAACTGACCGTTAATCTACACCGCCGTGTGAGAAATCAGCGGTCTTTTTTTATACCCATTTTCAAAAA
>ENA-ORSK01001407-ORSK01001407.1-human-gut-metagenome-genome-assembly--contig:-NODE-1407-length-19046-cov-3.257543_pt1 | contig 19046 bp, 9 predicted proteins | sample MGYA00242192_ERZ509159 | MGnify/ENA primary metagenome ERZ509159 (study PRJEB26280, sample SAMEA2338663) | human gut metagenome | biome: human gut; feature: human-associated habitat; material: faeces...
CTTTGGTCATTTCTTTCATCGGAATGCAGTCGCAGGAAGTGAAGATTAAGCCGAATGTAATTGTGGTACTGAAGTCTGATGCTGAGCAACTTGATGAGGTTGTAGTAACCGCTATGGGTATCAAGCGTTCAGAAAAAGCATTAGGATATGCTGCGACCTCTGTTGGAGGTGAAAAAATTTCACAATCTCGTTCTTCTGATGTAATGTCGGCATTAGCTGGTAAGGTGGCTGGTGTTCAGATTTCTGCAACTTCATCTGACCCGGGTGCTTCAAACTCTGTAATTATTCGTGGTGTAAGTTCATTAAGCGGAAGTAACCAGCCTTTGTATGTAATTGATGGTGTACCTTTAAATAATGATTCAGAATCATCGTCAGACGGATTGAATTCTGGTTTTGACTTTGGTAACGGTGCGAATGCTGTCAATCCTGATGACGTGGCAAGCATGACCATTCTGAAAGGCGCTGCTGCAACAGCTCTTTATGGTAGCCGTGCAGCCAATGGTGTTGTTATGATTACTACGAAGACCGGTCAGAAAGGAAAAGGACTCGGCATTGAATATAATGGAGGTTTGCAGTGGTCAACAGTGCTTCGCTTACCTGAAATGCAGAATGAGTTCGGACAAGGTTGGAGTGGTGACCATACAACCTTGGAAAATGGATCTTGGGGTCCTCGTTTTGACGGCTCTATGCAGGCTTGGGGTAATGTGTATAACAATACTCAGAAAATTAAGCCTTATGTTCCGTATGAAGATAATGTAAAAGATTTCTTTGATACCGGATTCCGCTATAGTAACAGCTTGTCTTTCAATGGAGCTACAGATAAAAGTGATTATTTCGTATCATTCTCTCAAATCAGTGATAATGGAATGATTCCGACTGACGCGGATTCGTATGACAAATATACATTCTCAGGACGTGGCAGTTACACTATCGGTAAGTTGAAATTCTCTACTTCACTGAACTATTCTACACAGAAAAACAAGTTTGCTACAACCGGTCAGGGATTATCAATGTTGAATTCTATTTATCAGATTCCACGCGATATCAATATTTCAGGGTTGAGTGACTTGGATGATCCGTTCAATACTCCAGGATATTACTTTACTCCTTACGGAGTTTCTAACCCGTATTATATTCTGAATAATTATCAGAATGAATATGAAGCAGAACGTTTCTATGGTAAGTTTCAGTTGGATTATGATTTCTTGAAGTACTTTAAGTTTACTTACCGTATGGGCTTGGATACTACAACTGGTCAGCAAGATCAGGGTGTACCTAACTTATATGATTTATTCTATGATGGAACTCCGAATGGTGTTGGACAGGGTTCAAGCAGTCCTTTTGCAGGAGAGTTTGGTAGTTATACACAGCGTGTTTCACGCCGTCGGGAAATTAACCAGGATTTGTTGGTAACTTTTGATATGCCGATTAATGATTTCCATGTAAATGCATTGGTTGGTTTCAATGGTAACGAGCGTAGTTATTCTTATCAGGAAGCTACAGTAGAAAACTTGACTATACCGACTTGGTTTAATTTGACGAACTCTCCTTCTACTCCGATTATTACTACTAATAAAGAATTACGTCGTTTGATGGGTGTATTCGGCCAGTTTGAAGGTTCTTGGAAAAATATGGTTTATTTGACTGTTACAGCACGTAACGACTGGTCATCTACATTGCCGAAATCTGACCGCAGCTTCTTCTATCCTGGTGTAACGGGGAGTTTTATTTTCAGCGAACTACTTGATGATGACATGAAAGACATTATTACATTTGGTAAAGTACGCGCAAGTTGGGGTAAAACTGGTAACGATGCCGATGTATATATGGTAAATTCAGTTTATCGTCAACTTTCAGGCTCAGCCGGACGTATTCCATTTGGCTATGTAACTTTGCCGCTGGGCGGTGTAAATGGTTATACTGCTGATAATACATTGGGTAATATGTATTTGTCACCTGAAATGACGACTGAATATGAATTCGGTTTGAATATGGCATTCTTTAACAACCGCATTTCGTTTGATGCATCTTATTATAACCGTAATTCAGACAAACAAATTATGTCATTAAATATGGACCCGTCGACTGGTTATACTTCTCGTAATATGAATTTGGGTAAGATTCGTAACCACGGTGTTGAATTATTGTTCAATGTTACACCGGTTGAAACCCGTGACTTCTCTTGGGATGTGACTTTGAACTTTACGAAAAACTGGAGTAAGGTTATTAGCTTGCCGGAAGAATTGGGTGGCGTAGCTTCTATCTTTGGATTTAGCGGTGGTACAGGAATGTATGCTATGACTGGTTATCCGGTTGGTGTATTTAAAGCACAGGTGGCAGAACGTGATCCGCAGGGCCGTATCGTAGTAAATGCTAAAAATGGTTTGCCACAACCGGCTTCTGACTATGCTATTATTGGTGACATGAACAACCGTTATCAGATGGGTGTTTCTACCCGTTTTAGCTATAAAGGCGTTTCTTTAAGTGCTGACTTTGATATTCGTAAAGGTGGTATCATGTTCTCTCGTACGAAAGATATCAATTACTTTACCGGTAACGCAATTCAGACAACTTACAATGACCGTAATAACTTCATCGTACCAAATTCTGTAAATAAGGTTACAGATGATGCCGGAAATGTAAGTTATGTAGAAAATACAACTCCGATTTCAACAGCAAACTATTATGCTTATTGGGGCAATGGAGGTACTGATTTGGGAAGCTTCTCGTTGGTTGACAAATCGTATGTAAAATTACGTTCACTGGTATTAAGTTGGGATTTGCCGCGTAAATGGCTTGTTAAGACTCCGTTACAGGGTGTACAGGTTTCAGCTTACGGAAATAATCTATTCTTATGGACTCCGTCAAGCAATACATTTATTGACCCGGAAACCACTTCATTCGGTAACGACTTGGCTGGTAACTTTGGTGAATATACAGCAAACCCGAGTTCACGCGTGTTCGGTTTCAACTTGAAAGTTAAATTTTAATGACTCAATCTACAAGAAACGTATTTTATGAAAAAGATATTATTATATAGTGTATTGGTAGCTGGCATGTTGAGTAGTTGTGACTTGGATATCAATGATGACCCTGACTACCCGATGAATGACCAGGTGACTGCCGATCTGATTTTTCCGGCAGCCCAGACGTTGGTTGCTTCCCATGTGGGTGGAGAAATATTTAATAATGCGGGATTCTTTGCACAGTATTTCGAACAGCGTCCGGAATCACAGCAATATGATGCCTTGCCAACCTACGCTTTTACTGAAGCAAGTGATATTATGAGCTACTCTTACTCAGGGCTGATGGCGGGTGCACAGAAAGACTTGAAGGATATAATTGATAAGAGTGAAAATTCTGCTGACCGTTATGCAGCGACTGTATTACGTGCCTATGTATTTCAGGTAATGGTAGATAACTTTGACCAATTCCCTTATACGGAAGCTTTGCAGGGTGCGGATAACCAGAATCCGAAATGGGACAAGGGTGAAGATGTCTACAAAGGTGTGTTGGCAGAGATGGATAAGGCAGAACAGGAACTGAATGATGCAACCATGGATAGTGAAGATTTAATTTTCGATGGTGATGTTAGCCAGTGGAAAGGTTTTGCCGATGCTTTGCGTCTGCGTATGTATCTCCGTTTAATTTCTGGAGGTGTGGATGCTGCTAGCTATGAAGCAAAAGTAAAAGAATTGGTTGAAAATAATAGTTTCTTTACTGGTGACGTTTGTTTCAGTGGCTTTGCTGATGAATCAAATAAACGGAATCCTTGGTATGAAACAAATGCAATGGGGCTGACTGGTAATCATTGTGCTGCTTATCCGTTGGTGGAATATTTAAAAGCTACGAACGACCCGCGTATCGCTTATGGTTTGAGTAAGGCAACAGCAACTAATAGCTATGTAGGTCAGTTACCTGGTGGTAAAATGAACACTCGTACAGCAAAGGGTAACTCCAATCTTTGGATGAACAAGCATGTAAGTGGTATTGATTATACAAATGCTGCCACTATGCCAGTTTACTACTTTACACAGTCTGAGCTTCAGTTCTTGATTGCGGAAGTTTATTTGAAATATTTGAACAATGATGCACAGGCAGAAGCTGCTTATGAAAAAGGTATTGATGCAGATTTTGCTTCACGTGGTTTGTCAAGAACTGCAGCATTTGATAGTAAAATAGCATGGTCTACAGCAGGTAGTCCTGACGAAAAAATGGAACTTATCGGTAAACAGAAATGGGTTGCTTTGTTCTACAGAGACCACATGGAAGCATGGAGTGAATTGCGCCGTACTGATTATCCGAAATATGTTACTTTAACGGATGCTGAACTGACAGCTATTGCTAAAGGAGAAAACGCTCCTGCTAATAAATATGAAGCAGGCGATTTGATTGTACCTTGGCAAAACGACATGATTAATCCGGTAGGCGATAAAGTGATAAAACGTATTTATTATCCATTGAGTGCTCGTAAGTATAATAGCAATACTCCGCAGTCTCCTTCGCTCGATTCGCCGGTTTGGTGGGATAAGAACTAATCAAATTTGGATTCATTTTTAGTAATTGAAATCTTATGAAGAAAATATTATATAGCTTAATAGTATGTGCAGGAGTATTAACATTTACTGCCTGCGATGACTCGGTGGAGGACAACTCTCGGCTTACTTATCTAGTAGACTTGCAGGTTGAGAAAGCTGCCATCGAACATCAGGTGAATACAGAATTCACGGCCCCAAAGTTTACAGCTACTGAAAACGGAGTAGATGTAAGTGCTAAAGTTACAGTTAAAGGATTGGATAAGGTGAATGAGGATAAGATTGGCATTTATCCGATTAGTTATTCTGTAGCTAACTCTGATGGTTACTTGTCTACGGCTAAACAGACTGTTTATGTTGTTGATTTGAATGCTGACACTGATATTTCCGGGGATTACAAAATAGATGTTCGCAGTAGTAGTGGACAAAAGGGATCAGAACAACCGGTTCCTTTTTCTTCGTCATATCCGTTGACTATTAAAAAGGTTGCTACTAGCATTTTTACTATCTCTGATTTGTTTGGTGGATGGTTTAATCTGCAACAAGGATGGGGAGGCGATTTTGCATTTTCTGCCGATTGTTTTTTGACTGAGGCTGTTACAGATAATAATACTGTAAGAATCAACCCTTTAGCTGATGAATTGATTATGGCTAATCAAGATGAGGACGAAAAAGAAATAACAGTAAATAAACTTGAGATTAAAAAGTCTGCAGAAGGGTATCAACTACAAATGAATTTTTCTTATGATGGTTGGACTATTTCGGTAGTAGCCGATCAAATGGTTAATGAATAAAAATTAATCTGTTAAGTATTAAGAAATATGAAGAAATATATTTTCCTATTATTTTCAGTCCTGGCATTTGCCTTGACTGCATGTAACAAAGAAACTGAACCGGGTGGTACTGCCGTTGAAAAGATGGCAGGCGAATGGGTGGTAAAATCTGAAGGTGTAAATGACGGTGAATGGTTTACCGTAAGAACTTATAATACTGCCTCCAATGTGGCTACTGAAATGTGGCTTGAAGATAAGGGGTTGAATTATAAAATCAAAGTGTCTGTGTCTTACGATGCTCGTACTTTTATGACAGTAGAAGCTGTGACGAATACAATTGCTTCGAAAGAAGATGCCCCTGCTCCTACAAAAATTAAAATCTCGGAAGGAAAGGTTCAGGAAGGAGTTTATGAAACTCCTGGTGGACACATTTCCGATAAGATTTCATTTACCGTAGAAGCAGATGGTCAGACTTATAAGGTAGAAGGTTTCCGTCGTACAGGTTTTGAAGAAGATAATGTAATTTAAAATTTAGAATTACCTCTCTTTTTTAAAAAGAAGAGATTAAAACTAAAATGACCATCTTAACAAAATTTAAAAGAGGCTGTCTCCGAGACAGCCTCTTTCTATTAAGGGATAATATTTAAACTGTCTAACCTTTTTTTGGGGGGCACTTCAACTTTGGGGTTAGCCTCTTTGTTAGATAAACTCCTTGTAATATACTTGGGCAAGTTTATCTAGTTACACTTCTTCGATAATCCATTTCTGAATGTTTCGTGTTTTATTGCTAAAGTTTACACCTATTTTAAAAACCTTTCTTCTGTCTACTTGAAAAGGAGTTACATAATGCTTTTCATTTATCTGTGCCAAAGCTTCCTCTGCTGTACCTTCCAGCTTAAACTCCATTAAATAAATAAATCTGTTGGTTTTTATCAGCAAATCAATTCTTCCTTCTGAGGTATGATATTCTACCTCTGTATAAAATCCAAGTAATTTAAACAGAATAAAAAGAACATTCTGATAATGTAGCTCTAAATCACGTATCATCTCATAAGGTGTATCTGCAAAAAAACTTTTTAGCCGTAAAAAGAATGCATCTATTTCTCCTTTTTCTACTTCTTCAATAAAGTTCATAATTTGAAATGCTGATTCAGCAGGCTGCACATGAGCATAATATGGTAACAAATAGCTAATAAAACCTTCTTCCACTTCTTTGTTGGGAAATCCTAAAGTATATACATTAAAACGGGAGTTATAACTTTTAATTGTAAGATAACCGCTTTGATATAATACTGGAATAGGGCTATTTATTAATGTATCTACTCCATTCAGCAAATCACTTGTTACGACCTCGTTAGAAAGTCTGGTCAGGTTGTATTTATTTTGTTTAAGCAGTTGTGCCAAATAACTGGGTGTTCCTGTTTCAAACCAATAATTTCCGAACTTCATTCTGGCAAAAGTGTTCAAAAGGCTGAACGGATTATATAGTCCATTTGAATCTTCTGTAAAATGATAGCCATCATAACGTTCCTTCAGAGATTTGCACACTTGTTCATAACTCATATTTGTATTAGCTGATAGTTCATGCAAATCTTCTTCTAGCCAAGCATGAATTTCATTTTCTGTTATTCCACAAAGTTCCGCATATCGTTTATCAAAAGAAATATCCATTAAATTATTCAAGTCGCTGAAGATACTTACCTTACTAAATTTGGTAACTCCTGTCAATAAAGCAAATTGAATATATTGATCTTTACTTTTCAATGCTCCATAAAAAGCTTTTAATGTGTCACGATAAGCGTTCTGTAAGTCGTTGTTTCCTATCGCTTGAAGCATTGGCTTGTCATATTCGTCTACCAAAATAACAACACTTTTTCCTGTTTTTTCGGCCGCTCGTTGGATTATTCCCTGAAATCGTAAAGAAAGAGAAACTTCACTGGATTCTGTTCCATAGATTTTTTCCCATTTTACAAGGATATCATTTAATATATCATTTAAACTTTCCGGTGAATCATATTTCTGTGCATTCAGGTCAAAGTGTAAAATAGGATAAGAATTCCAGTCTCTTTCCACTTCATTAATAAACAATCCTTGGAATAATTCTTTACGCCCTGAGTAATAAGCCTCCAATGTGGAAATTAACAAGCTCTTTCCAAACCTTCTAGGACGACTAAAAAAGTAATACTTTCCGGTTGAAATTAAGCGATAAATAAGTTCTGTTTTATCTATATATAGATACCCTCCTTTACGAAGGCTTTCAAAGCTTTGTATGCCTACAGGATATTTTCTCATTTTGTAAAAGTGTTTATTCACAAAGTTAGTTTTTTATCTTATAACTAATTCAAAATTAAGAAATATAAGTTTTGTAGGTTAATAGATTTTTTAATACAAAGAGTATTTTCAGTAGAACTTGGGTAGAAAAGTGACATAAAAAATAATCCATAATTTATTATGCATCTTGAATAGAATTAGTATGAAATTCATATTTGATTAATTATCAGCACATTGTAATATTTTATAGTTCCGCCGGAACTTTGGTCATTTCTTTCATCGGAATGCAGTCGCAGGAAGTGAAGATTAAGCCGAACGTAAAAGTGGTGTTGAAGTCTGATGCGGAAGTACTTGATGAAGTTGTGGTAACTGCGTATGGTACTTCTACCAAAGGGTCATTTACAGGTTCTGCAGCAGTGATGAAAGCTGATAAAATTGAAAAACGTCAGGTGTCAAACGTGTCAAATGCATTGGCTGGAGCTGTAGCAGGTGTGCAGATTTTGAGTAATAACGGTCAGCCAGGTGAAGATGCAAAAGTGCGTATCCGTGGTGTCGGATCAATCAATGCCGGAACAGACCCGCTGTATGTAGTAGACGGTGTGCCTTATGATGGAGATTTGTCATCTATTAACTCTGCAGATATTGAATCAATGACAGTGTTGAAGGATGCGGCTTCTACAGCGTTGTATGGTGCGCGTGGTGCGAACGGTATCATCATGATTACTACAAAGAAAGGTACTTCTGGTAAGGCTCGTGTAAATTTCGATGCAAAATGGGGTGCCAACTCTCGTGGCGTAAAGAACTACGATGTATTAACTAGCTCAAAGAACTATCTGGAAAAGGCTTATGAAGCTATTTATAATGGTTATGTACAGACTAATGGCATGGCTCCGCAGGCTGCCAATGTAGCTGCAAACAATACTTTGCTTTCTGCTGGAAATGGTGGTGTGGGTTACCAGATTTATACTGTACCTGAAGGTCAGTTGCTGATTGGTAGCAATGGTTTGCTGAATCCGAATGCAACATTGGGTTATACAGATAAATATGGTTACTATTACACTCCTGACAATTGGGCAGATGAAACATTTAGAACAGCTCTTCGTCAGGAATATAACTTGAATGTATCTGGCGGTAACGATAAGTCTACTTTCTACATGGCTTTCGGCTATTTGGATGATCAGGGTGTAATTGAAGGCTCTGGTTTGACTCGCTTCAGCGGCCGTTTGAAAGGTGACTACAAGGTAACAGACTGGTTGAAAGTGGGTGCCAACATGAACTATGTAAACTCTAAAAGTAATTATCCGGGCGATCAGGATGCTAATGCTACAGCTTCTTCTGGTAACGCTTTCCACATTGCCAATAACATTGCACCGGTTTACCCTATGTATGTTCGTGGAGCAGACAAGCAGATTATGTTGCTGAACGGTCGTAAGGTATATGATTATGGTGATGGCGTAAGCAGTCCTTCATCACGTGCATTTATGTCTATTGCCAACCCGGCAGGTGACCTTATTTATAATAAGACTGAATATTTGGCTGACGTGCTGAATGCAAACTGGTTTGCTGAACTTACTCCGATTAAAGGTCTGACCATCAGCGCACGCTTTGGTATGAATATTGATAATACACGTTACAATGATTTGGGTAACGCATATATGGGTCAGAGCGCTTCTTATGGAGGTAATGCTTATCAGGCTGCTATGCGTACTTTTGGTTTCGACCAGCAGTATGTAGCCAACTATCAGTTCGCAGTAAAAGATGTACATCATTTTGATATTACTGCCGGTTATGATGGCTATTCATACGAATATACAGAATTGACTGGTTCAGGTCAGAATCTGTATGACCCTGAAAGCTTCTATATCAGCAATACAATCGATAAGAAAACAGCCAGTGGTATGAAACTGACTTATGCTACTGAAGGTTTCTTCGGTCGTGTAAACTACTCTTATGATGACAAATACTTTGGTAACGTTTCTTACCGTCGTGATGCTTCTTCTCGCTTCGCTCCTGAAAATCGTTGGGGTGATTTCTGGGCTGCCAGTGTGGCTTGGATGATTACTCGCGAAGAGTTTATGAAAGATATTACTTGGATTAACATGTTGAAACTGAAAGCTTCTTTCGGTCAGCAGGGTAATGATGACATTTTGTTCGCCGGTGGATATACAGTAGGTGGTACGAGCAAGAACTATTATCCATGGATGGACCAGTATAACATGACTGGTGCAGACGGTGTGTTCTCTGACGGTACGATGATTGCAAAAGGTAACCGGGATTTGACTTGGGAAACTTCAACCTCTTATAACGTGGGTATTGATTTTGCTTTGTTCAATAACCGTTTGAACGGAACAGCTGAATACTTTGGACGTAAGTCAAGCGATATGCTTTACAACAAACCGGTTGCCGGAAGTGTGGGTTATACTTCTATTCCGATGAACGTAGGTTCTATGACGAACTCTGGTTTTGAATTGGATTTGACTTATTTGATTTTCAACCAGAAGAACTTTACTTGGGATGTAAACCTGAATGCAACCTTTATCAAGAATAAGATTAATAAGTTGCATCCGGATTTGGATGGTCAGTTGATTGATGGAAATTACATTTACGAAGAAGGTGAATCAATGTACCGTATGTACTTGGTTGATTATGCGGGTGTAGACCCTGAAACAGGTTTGGCTCAGTATTGGGCAAAAGATGACAAGGGTGAGTTGTATAAAACAGACAATTATGCATTAGCTCAGACTACAAACAAGGTAGCCACAGACAACTTGATGCCGAAGGTATATGGTGGTTTGGGTACTTCTGTGCAGGTTTACGGTTTTGATGCTTCTATTCAGTTGTCTTATCAGTTGGGTGGTCAGATCTATGACTCAGGTTATCGCTTCATGATGGCTGGAAAAGGTGACGGACAGAACTGGCACAAGGATATTTACAATGCATGGACTCCAGAAAATAAATATACGGATGTACCTCGTCTGAATGCACAGGATAAGTATACAAACTCTACTTCAACTCGCTGGCTTGCAAGTTCTAACTATCTGAGTGTAAACAATATCACTATTGGTTATACACTCCCGTCTAACTTGGTTCGCAAGATGATGCTGGAAAAACTGCGTGTATATTTCACTGCTGACAATGTAGGATTGCTTTCTGCACGTAAGGGTCTTGACCCACGTCAGAGCTATACAAGTGCTACTACATCACTTTATACTGCTATCCGTACAATTTCTGGAGGTATCAGCCTTACATTTTAATTAAAATATAAATAAGAAACAGATATGAAAACAAAATATATTTTTGCTTCATTGCTTGTATCTTCACTGGCTGTGACTGCTTGCCAGGATATGGATACATTGCCCGATGGAGGAATCGTGACAGACTCTCAGAAGGAGACCGTTTCTACACTGAATCCTGAACGTGGAGTGGCAAAAGTTAATGCGATTTTCTCTACTTTCAACCAGGCTTTCCCTAACTCAAGTGCATTGGGTGCTGAACGTCATAACGATATTGGTTATCCTACTGTCATGTTGTGTCTGGATTCTAATACAGAAGACGTAATAAGTGATAATAACGGTTATAACTGGACTGGATATGACTTGACATTTGAAGACCGTGAAAATACTTCCTTGGAAGGACAAATGGTATGGAATGACTTGTATTCTATCGTTTTTGCTGCCAATAATGTAGTAGGAAGCATTGACGAAAAAACAGAAGATGCCAATGAACAGTTCTATCTGGGACAGGGACTGGCTGCACGTGCATTCTCTTATTGGGTAATGGCACAGCTGTATCAGTTTAACTATAAAGGTAATGAAGACAAGCCTTGTGTACCCCTGATTACAGAAAAGAATTCGGCTGATGCTTCTGTGAATGGTTGTAAACGTTCTTCTGTAAAAGAAGTATATACACAGATTGAATCTGACTTGACTAATGCTATTGGTTTGTTGACTAATGCAGGAAAAGGGAAAGTAAAACGTGCAGACAAGCGTTATATCAGCTTGTCAGTAGCATACGGACTTCGTGCACGTATGTATCTGTCAATGCATGAATATGCTAAAGCCGCCGATGATGCTGTAAATGCTATTAAGGCTGCAGCAGGTGAAGGTATTGCAATTGCTTCTCGTGATGAAGTGGCAAAACCGACATTCTGGAGTGTAGACGAGACCAACTGGATGTGGGGTATCATTATTAGCGAAACAGATGACGTGGTAGATACAGGTATCTGTAACTGGCCTTCTCACATGGGTTCATTGAATTATGGATATGCAAACTATTCAGGTGGTCGTCAGATTAGCTTGGAGTTATATAATGGAATCAATGACAGTGATATTCGTAAGTCATGGTGGCTGGATGCAGCAGCTGAAGCTCAGGAAGACTTCTTGACTGAAGAACAGGCTGCTTTTGTAGCTAAGCAGGGTTATAAACCTTATACTCAGGTGAAATTCGGCCCGTATAATGATGTAGTAGGTACTACTATCAATGCTAATGACATTGTATTGATGCGTATTGAGGAAATGTATCTGATTGCGGCAGAAGCATACGCTGAAGCTGGAAATCGGACTGAAGGTGAAAAATATTTCAAGGAATTGCTCAACAATCGTTTGTCAAGCGGATCGCAGGCTTATTTGACTGACTATGCTTCTAATCCTCAGGAAGCTGTTTATTTCCAGCGTCGTATTGAACTTTGGGGTGAAGGAGTAATCTGGTTCGATGTAATGCGCCTGAATAAGGGAGTGAACCGTCGTGGATGTGGTTTCCCGAATGCAGAATGTATCTTCAACATTGCACCGACTGATGACATCCTGTTATGGCGTATACCGGAAGCAGAACTTCAGGCTAACAAGGCATTGACTCCTGCTGATAGCCCTGCATGGACATTACCAAAACCTGTGGAAGAATAATAAGTTAGATTAAAGTTAAAAACTAAGAGTATTATGAAATTAAATAAATTCTTTTTCGGACTGTTGATGACTCCGGCCGTAATGATGGTAGGATGCAGCGATTATGAAGATACGGAAGTGGCAAGCCCGGAAGCAGATGCGGATGCTATAGGAGCTTATTTTAAGAGTAGTGCGACTTCTGCACACTTGTCACCGGAACAGACCTCATTTCAAGTTGTGTTGAACAGAGCTTCTTTCTCTGAAGCTGTAAATGTACCGGTTAAAGTAACTGCTAATGATGATAACTTTTTCTCTTTGTCAGCCGAACAGTTTGTGTTTGATGCTGAGAAACAGGTTAGCAGCCCGATTACTGTTACTTTTAACCAAAGTACAGTGGAGCTTCAGGAAACGTATTCTTTAGGATTGCAGGTAGCAGACGGAGTGAAAGATCATTTGTATGGTGCTGGTTATACGGATGCAGTCTATTCTATGGTTATTGATTATACTTGGAAGAGTGACTCATTGGCATCTACAATGGTGAAGGATGAATATGCTGGTACATTAGATAAAGAAGGAGCTTTGGCTGCAGTAGAAATTGCAAAAGATTTTGAGGTAGACGAAGAAAAACCATCACCTGATTATACTAAGAATTCTTTGGTACGTATCTCTAGTTTCTTTGCTACTATTGGTAAGTCAAAGGCTGCTGGAAAAGACCACATTCAGTTTGTGGTAGATAAGGATCATAAAAATCCTCAATTCTTAACAACTGACTACCTGGCTAATAATGAAATTTCTCTGAAAGTCAATACAACAAAATTGGCTACAGGAATGACTCAGAAATTTGCTGAAGAGAAGGAGTATCCTATCTGTATGGACTTGGTAGGTATTAACGTGGAAGCAGCAACTGCAGCAACTGCTGAGGCTAAAACGGACAATGTGACTTATCAGGTAACATATGAACTTTATGCATTTGATGAGAAAGCTGATAAAAAATATCTGCTTTCAACAGAAGATGATACTGTACCAGTAGAAGGTAATACTCAATATAAAGCTAAATTTGAAGTGAAATTCGTAAAAGCTTCTGCTGAATAATCGTTATTATAGCTGAAATAATAAAAGAGGTATGTCCTGTGTGGATGTACCTCTTTTTTCGTCTTATTCACTTAAAAACTGGTCTTTTTGTTAGAATGAACTTCTTAATAATACAAAATAATTGCAATTTTATTCTATTTGTATTCACTTTTTATGCGGTTGAAGAAGTGAAAGCAAGTTCTTAAAAACCATCTGTTTATCTATTTTGATATCGTTTTGCTCCTTATAAATAAATTTTAGTGTAAAATTGCCCGCTGTTTTATAATTTCTCTTTATTTTCTTACATTCGCGCCCCGTTTGTGATAAATGTATTAGACTAACTTAACTAAATTAAAAGAGAGATTTTATGAAACAAAGAATGACGTTGTTCATGGCCATTCTTCTGATAGGGATTGGTCTGTCAAACGCCCAAGTTTCTCAAGTGACCGGTAATGTGATGTCGGAAGAAGACGGATTGCCGGTGGTGGGCGCATCGGTGTTGGTAAAAGGTACTACTGTAGGGACAGTGACCGACATTGATGGAAACTTTACAATTTCTGGTGTGCCGGCTTCGGCAAAAACTTTAGTGGTTTCTTTTATCGGTTTGCAGAGTCAGGAAGTGGCTGTAAAACCGGTGGTGAATGTAGTGTTGAAATCGGATGCACAGGCTTTGGAAGAAGTGGTGGTTGTGGCGTATGGTACGCAGAGCGCACGTACGGTGACAGCTTCAGTAGCTTCAATCCGCAACGATGCGCTAAAGGACGTGCCTAATACAAGCTTGGACCAGATGATGCAGGGACGTGCCTCTGGTTTGAATGTAACGACTCCCTCAGGAGGAGTAGGTCAGGCTCCTGTGGTACATATCCGTGGTGTAAACTCGATTACTTCGGGTACTTCTCCTTTGTACGTAGTGGATGGAATGCCGATTCAGTCGGGTGATTTGGGCGGAGGATTGGGTAATGCCAATGCGTTGGCTGACATTAATCCGGCCGATATTCTTTCTATTGACGTGTTGAAGGATGCGGCGGCGGCAGCTTTGTATGGTTCACGTGCGGCAAACGGGGTCGTGCTGATTACTACCAAGCAGGGAAGCAGCGGAAAAGCAAAAGTAACGTATGATGCCTCTGTCGGTTTCTCCAACCGGACGAAGTTCATTGATATGATGAATGCACAGGAGTATGTAGACTTCAAGAATATGGCGGTTCGTAATGCATACGGAACAGATGTAGCAGCTGAACTGGCTGCTATGGATAAGACATTCATCGCTAATCCTGCTTATGGTGATAAGGCATTTAACCTGATGCCGGGAGTAGACTCTAACTGGGCAGATGCTATTTTTCAGAATGGGTTTACACAAGATCAGACTGTAGCTGTAAGTGGTGGAACGGAAAAAGTGAAATATTATATGTCGGCTAATTACAATACGCAGAAAGGTATTGTAGTGGGCGATAATTATAAACGTCTGGGCGGTAAGGCTAACATTGTGGCTAACGTAACAGACTGGCTGAAGATTGGTATGAACTCGAGCGTGAACGTAAGTTCTACATCGCAGGTGGATGCGGCACGTAACGGTTCAAACTTTGCAGTAGGTGGTTTCCCGCGTATGGCGCTGGCTAACTCTCCGAATATGCCTATCTATGATGAAAATGGCAAAGGTTATTATGATCATTCGTTAGGTGTGCTAGGTTATGGACCTAATGCGGTAATGAATACGTTCTCGAATCCGGTGGCATTGGTGGAGTTGGGTAACAAGACCAACGTGGATGTAAACCGTATTTTGAGCAGCTTCTTTGCAGAAGTTACTCCTGTGAAAGGTCTTACATTGAAAACCCAGTATAATATTGACGATGCACGTATCGAAAACTCTCGTTTCTGGTCACCTAATCATGGAGATGGAGTAAATAAAGGCGGGTATGCGTTCAATGCGGCAGTGCATAGCAGTATCTGGACCTGGACGAATACGGCAACGTATGATTTTACGGCTAATCGTCATCATTTCAACTTCCTGGTGGGTATGGAAGCTACTGAAAACAGCTACAATGAATGGGATGCTTCTCGTACAGAATTGCAGGATGATAAGTTTACGAACTTCCAGGGAACTTTTGCCAATGCCACAGCTTCGGGTAGTATTTCCAAGAGCTCTATGGTTTCGTATTTTGGACGTATCAACTATGACTTTGCATCGAAATACATGTTCTCTATCAATTTCCGTCGTGATGGCCTTTCTGCATTGAGCAAGGATAATCGCTGGGGTAACTTTGGAGGTGTTTCAGCGGCATGGCGTGTGTCGGAAGAAGCTTTCTTTGAACCGCTCAAGCATGTGATTGAAGACTTTAAGATCAAGGGTAGCTATGGTGTGGTAGGTAATACGAATATCGATGACTATGCCTCACGTTCGTATTATTCTCCTTACTATTACGGTTCTCAGGGAAGTTATCGTTTAAGTAAGATTGCCGACCCGAATTTGAAATGGGAATCTTCAGAAAAGTATGACGTAGGTTTCAGTGCACGTGTACTTGATCGTATCGATATTGATTTTGATTATTTCTATACGAAATCTTCAGACTTGATTCTGGATGTGCCACAGGCTCCTTCGAAAGGTCTTCCAGGAAATATCCTGACAACCAATGCTGGAAAGATGACAAACTCAGGTATTGAGTTGACGATTTCTGCGGATATTTTACGTGACGGTGCATTCAAATGGAATACAAGTTTTAATATTACGACTACTCGTAATAAGGTTGTATCTCTGGCTAATGGTTTGGATAATATTATCAAAGGTGATGCCACTGGATTGGAAATTACAAATATCACAGTACCTGGCAAGTCTATCGGTCAGTTGTATCTGACACCGACAGGTGGTGTAGATCCGGAAACCGGGTTCCGTGTGTTCTATGGAGAGAATGGAGAACGTGTGCTGTATAATCATGCCTCGAAAGCAAAATGGATGCTTGAGGATGGTACGCCTTATGAGGGTAGCTTGAAACCGGTGATTTGTGGAAATACACTGCCAACATGGTATGGTGGATGGAGTAATAACTTCTCTTACAAGAACTTTGACTTGTCTTTGTTCTTCCAGCTCTCAGGTGGAAACTATATTTATAATGGTACGAAGGCGACGGTAAGTGACATGCGTTACTGGAATAACTCGAAGGAGGTACTTCAGAATTACTGGACTCCGGAAAGAAAGAATGCCATGTTCCCGAAACCAGTGTATGGCGATAACTATTCTAATGGTTCGGCCATGCCTATCAGCGAGTGGGTGGAAAAAGGTGACTATTTGCGTTTGAAGAATATCTCATTGGGTTATACCTTCAATACGAAGAACTGGGCGAGTGCCATCGGTATCAGCAAGTTGCGCGTATATGCACAGGTGCAGAACTTGTTCGTAATTACGGGCTATTCGGGTATGGATCCGGAGGTGATGTCGAATACGACCAATGCTACTCTGGCTCCGGGTACGGATAAAAATACTTTGCCACAGGCACGTACATACACATTTGGTGTAAACTTGGCGTTTTAATTGTTGAATTTTTAAAAGCAGATTCGAATGAAAAAATATATTGTATATGCTATATTGATGGCTGGAACCACGTTGAGTAGTTGCAGTAGCAGTTTCTTGGATCAGGAACCACCTTTGTACATTGAGCCGGGAGATATTTATAATGATGCAAATCGTTTGGAAGCAGCTGTATTAGGCTTGTATGGTTCGATAAAAAATGATGCGTCGGATTCCTTCATGGGAGGAAAAACCTATCTGGTGTTTGATAACCGTGGAGAAGATATTGTAAATTCTGACCCGAACTTGATTACTTTGGCCAATACTTATAAGTTTAATGTGGGCAAAACAGATGCAGAAAATACGGTGACCTGGAGCATGGCATACGCTGCCATTAACTGTGTCAATATTTTCTTGGATGAGTTGGAAGGTGCTAAAGCTACTGCTGGAGAAAAGTATGAGCAGTATAAAGCGGAGGCAAAGTTTGTGCGTGCATTTGCTTATTACTATTTGAATAATCTGTATGCTACGCCCTACGTAATTAATCCGGATGCGAAATCAGTGCCTTTACGTTTGACTCCGGAAAAGAACGGTGAACACAATGCGTTGAAACGTGCTACAGTGAAGGAGGTTTACGAACAGATTCTTTCGGATTTGGAAAATATCAGTGCGTTGCCGGTAAAAGCAAAAGCAGATGAACCGACTGTAACTCGTGCTACACAGGCGGCTGCCAATATGTTGAAGATGCGCGTATATATGTCTATGAATAACTGGACAGAGGCGGTAAAAGCAGGCAAACTGGTGACAGGCTACGAACTGACTCCGAAGTTTGGAGATATGTTCAAGGCTCCTTATTATACGGATGAAACCATATTCTCTTTGCCGATGAAGGAAACAAACCGTCCTAATACCCAGCAAGGGTTGGCAGAATATTATTACGCTAAGAATACGATTTTGTGGGTAGACGTGGAAAACGGTATCATGAGCAAGCCGAATTACAATTCAGCTGATGATGCCCGTGTGCAGATGAAGAACGAAAAAAATCAGTTGCTGAAGTTTACGGATGCCGCACAGAAACTGGATTGGGCACCGATTTTCCGTTATGCGGAAACGTTGTTGAATTTGGCAGAGTGTTATGTAAATTTGGGTGGAACTGAAAATGAGAAACTTGCCAGAGAATGTTTGAAACAGGTGAGATTCCGTTCATTACCGGAGACAAGCAATCAGTTGGATATTGATCATTTGTCTGGTGAAGATTTGAAGATGGCGGTTTATAACGAACGTCGTCTGGAGTTTATCGGTGAGGCGATGCGAGGCATTGATGTGTTGCGTCGCGGAGCTAACTTTGAACGGAAAACACAGATTACTCCGCAAAGTAGCGGATATGTTTGGCCGATTCCACAAAGCGAAGAATTGATGAATCCGGATTTGAATAAATAAGGAAGAAGTAAAAAGAGCGTATCTGTAATGAGATGCGCTTTTTTTATTTATATTTGCGCTCTATAGAATTTAGATTTATACTGAATGAAAGAATTTGTAATATCAGAAGCACAGACAGAAAAAGCTGTGCTGGTAGGTTTGATAACTCAGACTCAGAATGAACGTAAGACCAATGAATATTTGGATGAGCTGGCTTTCCTCGCTGAGACGGCTGGGGCAGAGGTAGTAAAACGTTTTACACAGAAACTGGATACGCCGAACTCGGTGACTTACGTGGGTAAAGGTAAGTTGCAGGAGGTGAAAGAATACCTGGAGTTGCAGAACGAGAATGAAGAGACGGAAATCGGGATGGTGATTTTCGATGATGAACTTTCGGCCAAGCAAATCCGTAACATTGAGAATGAACTGAAAGTGAAGATTCTGGACCGTACTTCACTGATTCTTGATATTTTTGCGATGCGTGCACAGACAGCCAATGCCAAGACGCAGGTGGAACTGGCACAGTATAAATACATGCTTCCCCGTCTGCAACGTTTGTGGACCCACTTGGAACGCCAGGGTGGTGGCTCCGGTGCCG
>ENA-ORSK01001411-ORSK01001411.1-human-gut-metagenome-genome-assembly--contig:-NODE-1411-length-19007-cov-5.924546_pt1 | contig 19007 bp, 20 predicted proteins | sample MGYA00242192_ERZ509159 | MGnify/ENA primary metagenome ERZ509159 (study PRJEB26280, sample SAMEA2338663) | human gut metagenome | biome: human gut; feature: human-associated habitat; material: faeces...
TAGGCCTTGGCGTCGGCAATGGGCTTGGCAGAGTTGGGTTCAGACAGGGAGTACAGCAGGCCCACCTTTGCGACAGAGGGATTCTGGGCGAACATCATATCCATGATGAAATCGGTATTCAGGGCGTCGCTGGTGCCGGTGACATAGCCGATCCCGGTCAGCTTGGCAGTCTCCGGGTCGGAGACTGCGGCGTAGACCACAGGGGTCTTGGTCTCCTCGGCGGAGGGCGGCGATCTGGGCGGCGGTGGTGGCGATGGGGATGATGGCATCCACACCGTCGGCAATGGCCTGATCGCTCAACTGCTTGAGAATGGTCTGGTCGCCCTGACCAGAGGTGACCTCGTATTCGATCTTCACATTCTTATCGGCGGAGATCTGATCCAGCTCCGCAGTGACGGCGTTGGCAATCTCGTCCAGAGAGGCGTGGTCCAGCTGCTTGATGACGGCGACCTTATAGGTCTTGGCGTCGCTTTCAGTGGGTGCGGCGGTGTTCTGGTCGGCAGGACTGTCGGCGGGGGATTCGGCCTTGCTGCCGCAGGCAGCCAGGCTCAGAGCCAGTACAACGGCCAGGGCCAGGGTGATGATCTTAGTCAAAGTGTTGTGTTTCATGTTCGCAGTCTCCTTTGAAATGATTAAACTTGGTTGGTTACGATTTTATCTCAGCACCGCCGCCCGGCCGGAACGGCGGTACATAAGCAAAACAAAAACAGCGGCTGGTCATCACTGACCCTCCGCTGTCTGCTTACACATCGGCTTTTTTTCAAGCCGTCAAACAGTTTTCGGAAAGCTGATGACCTTTTCGGCGCGACGAAACATGCACATGGACATCATACCCATGCACATCTCGCACATCATCATGGTGACGTTACGCTTCATGTCGGCTTTCCTCCTCGCTGTGATTTTCCCTGTCGGAATGGTGGCATAATACGCCCTTAACGCGCCGTTGTCAACCCTTTTTTCACCTTTCTGCGTTTTTTACAAAAAACATACAGGACTGGTATGTGATTTCGTGTATTTTGGTTATTTGACTATTGGGGCTTGCATGGGGCACAATATGTGGTATAATTGTTGACAAAATAATACAATACGTGGGGAGAGATGGGTGTGACATCCAAGGTTTTCGACTATATTACCATGGAGCAGCGGCGGCAGGAAACAACGGTGGAACTGATCGCCAGCGAGAATTTCACCAGCGAGGCGGTCTGCCGCGCTGTGGGCAGCTGCCTGACCAACAAGTATTCCGAGGGGTATCCCGCCCACCGGGAGATGGGAAATCAGGGACGCTACTACGGCGGCTGCCTGGTGGTGGACGAGCTGGAGACGTACTGCATCGCCAAGTGGAGGGAGGTGTTTCACACAGACTACCATGTGAACGTGCAGCCTCACAGCGGCACCTCCGCCAATCTGGCGGCGTATATGGCGCTGCTGCAGCCGGGAGACCGGATCCTGTCCATGAGTCTGGCCAACGGTGGGCATCTGTCCCACGGACTGCCGGTAAATGCCTCCGGCAGGCTGTATGACATAGCGGCCTACGATGTGGACGAAAACGGCCTGATCGACTATGACGGTATGGAGAGGCTTGCGCGGGAGTTGAAGCCGCGGCTGATCATCGCAGGAGCGTCGGCCTACAGCCGGACCATCGACTTTGCACGCTTTGCCCAGGCGGCGCAGGCGACGGGGGCATATTTCATGGCGGACATCGCTCACATTGCCGGGCTGGTGGCGGCGGGGGAGCACCCCAGCCCCTTTGGACTGGCAGATGTGGTCACGACCACGACGCACAAGACGCTGCGCGGCCCGCGGGGCGGACTGATCTTCTGCCGGCCGGAGCTGGCGAAAAAGGTGGACAGCGCCGTATTTCCCGGTATGCAGGGCGGCCCTTTGCAGCACGTGATCGCCGGCAAGGCGGTGGCTGCGGAGGAGGCGCTGACCCCGGAATACCGGGCGTATATCCACCGTGTGGTGGTCAACTGCAGGGCGATGGCGGCGGAGTTCATGGCCATGGGCTACAAGGTCGTTACCGGCGGCACGGACAACCATCTGTTTTTGCTGGATCTGACGGATACCGGACTTACCGGACGTGAGGTACAGGAGGAATTGGACCGCTGCGGTATTACGCTGAATAAGAACTGCGTCCCCGGGGACAAACGCTCGCCGTTCCAGACCAGCGGCGTCCGCATCGGCACCGCCGCCATGACCACCAAGGGCTATACGGCGGAGGATTTCTGCCGCGTTGCCCACCGTATCGACGAGGTGGTGCGGCAGATGATGGCGGAAAAGGCCGCGCAGGCGTAAGGCGCCTTAAAGAGAGCAAAAAAGTATCCCGCGGCTGTGCCGCGGGATACTTTTTATGTTGGTTATGCCGCGGTTTTCCGCAGGAACCGCCGGAGGAACCACACGGCCATTATCGCGCACAGCGCCTCGGAGATCACCGGCGCAAACCAAATGCCCGTGCCGCCCACGGCTGCCGCCAACAGCAGCAGCGCACCGGCCTGAAACGCCAGACCCCGCCCCACGGAGATACTGATGGCCGCCTTGGGCTGCTCCACCGCCGTCAGGAAGCCGCCCATGAGGATGTTGCTTCCCAGCAGTATGTAGCACAGACCGTACCGCCGCAGCGCGCCGGCCGCGCTGCCCAGCAGCTCCGGCTTCTCCGCGCCGAGGAAGATTCCGGCGATCTGGGGGGCAAAGATCATCACACCGGCGAAGATCACCGCCGTCATGATGCCCACCGCTGTAAAGCCATACCGCAGCAGCTTCTTGTAGCCCGCCGCGTCCCCCTTGCCGTAGTGGTAGCTGACCAGCGGCTGGCTGCCCTGCGAGATGCCCAGCATGGTGTTGATGATGAGGGTGTTCACATAGGCGATGATGGTGTAGCACACCAGTCCGTCGTCGCCGAGGCACCGGAGGATGACCCGGTTGAACAGGAAGATCATCACGCCGTTGCACAGCTCCGTTACGCCGTCGGCAAAGCCCAACGGGATCAGCCGCTTGTAGATGCCCCAGTCCATCCTGAACTTCACAAAGTGGAAGGTGTTGTGTCCGCCCAGGAAGTGGCGCAGATAGATGATGCACGTCAGAAGCTGGGAAAGACCTGTGGCGAAGGCCGCGCCCCATACGCCCAGATTCAGCACAAAGATGGCGATATAGTCCAGCACGCAGTTGGCCAGACAGCCGGTGATGACCGTCAGAATTGCCAGACGGGGATAGCCGTCGGTCTTGATCAGCACCTCCATGTTATAGGAGATGATGAAGCACAGCGCGAAAGGGGCCAGGCCCCGGAGATAATCGATGGTATATTGATACGTTACGCCCTTTGCGCCCAGCAGCACGGCGAACGGCTCCAGAAATACGAAAACGAGGACGGTGATGGTCAGGCCGACGCACGTCAGCAGCACGATGTTCTGAGAGAACAGGCTATTGGCCTTCTCGCCTTGGTTTTGTCCCAGATAGATGGCGATGATGGTGCTGGTACCGACGGCGAAGATGACGCCGATGGAGAACAGCACATTGGTGAACGGTACCGCCAGATTCACCGCTGCCATGGCGTATTCGCCTACGCCCTTGGCGACCATCAGCCCGTCCACGATGGAGTACAGGCTGAAAACCATGAGGGATGCCACCGTAGCGGCTACGAAATGCAGAAATTGTGATAACAGACTTCGCTCATTGAGCATTTTCGATGAAGTTCCTTTCTTCGCTTTTAGCGGCGGGCGTTCACACAGACACCCGCTGCAATTCTATTCTAACGAAAAATACATCGGAAGTCAAATATACTTGCCGTTAAGAGCAAGAGAGTATATAATGAAAACCACAAGAAAAACTGGGAGGTATACCCTATGAAGCTCTATGTGATGGACGCCTTTGCCAATCGGATCTTCGGCGGCAACCAGGCGGGCGTGGCACTGCCGGACCGGGAGCTGTCTGATGAGACCATGCGGCAGATCGCTGCGGAGATGAAGCACTCGGAGACGGCCTTTATACATATGGAGCCGGACGGCTCCGTATCCCTGCGCTATTTCACCCCCGCCGGGGAGGTGGACCTGTGCGGCCACGCCACGGTGGCGTCCTTCGCCCTGCTGCGGCAGCTGGAGAAGATCGGCGACGGCGACCACACGGCCCATACGAAGGCCGGGGAGCTGAACATCACCGTCAGGGGCGGTACTGTCTGGATGGATATGGCGCCGCCGCAGCTGATCGGCGACATCCCGGCAGCGGAGCGCGCCGCGCTGTACGCCGCCTATGGCCTGACGGAGGCGGACTGCCCGGAGGGATATATCCCACGGATGGTGTCCACCGGTCTGGCGGATATTATGATGCCCGTCCGGGACCATGAGACGCTCATGCGGGCAGTGCAGAACGCACCGGTGGTCACGGAGCTGTCACGGAAGTACGATGTGACCGGCGTGCATATGTTCTGCCCGGGGCGGGACGGCGTGACGGCCTGGTGCAGCAACTACGCGCCCCTGTACGACATCCCGGAGGAGTGTGCCACCGGGACCAGCAACGGTGCACTGACGTATTATCTCTACCTGCGAGGCGATGTGAAGCCGGAGCGGGAGAATGTGTTTTTGCAGGGCGAGCACATGAGTCGGCCCAGCGAGATACGCAGCTTTCTGTATGAAAAGGACGGCGCCGTGACGGTCCGTATCGGCGGCAGCGCGGTGATGAGCCTGGATTGTGAACTGAAGCTGTGAGCAAAAAAAGAAAGCCCGCGAGGGCTTTCTTTTTTTGCGGATATAGGCCACGGCGAAGAGAGAACAGGTATCAGACGTAGCGCTGAGTGGTGACGTCGAACACGCCGCGGGTGGTGATACGCAGACTGGGAATCACCGGCAGGGCCATGAAGCTCAGGGTCATAAATGGGTCGATACCGGTGGACACGCCCAGGTCGTAGGCAGCTTTTTTGGCGTTCTCCAGGTCGCGGTTCACGTTTATGAGGGTGTCGTCGGACATGATGCCGGCGATGGCCAGCAGCAGCTCACCCTTCACCTGACCGTTCTCCACCACGGTGATGCCGCCGTGCTGCTGTACGATGCGGTTGGCGGCGAAGGCCATATCCTCCTCATTGGTACCCACTACGATGATGTTATGGCTGTCATGGCTGATGCTGGTGGCCACGGCACCCTTTTGCAGGCCATAGCCCTTGATGTAGCCCAGACCGATGTGGTGGGTGTTCTTATGACGCTCGATGACGGCGATCTTCAGAATGTCATAGTCCACATCGATACGGTCGGTGTAGCCGCCGTCGGTGGTGGTGATCTCGCCGTTGACCATGCCAATGACCGCGTGGGGGCGGCTGTCGGTGAAATCGGCGGCGGTCAGCGGGGCCACGTGGAAGGTGTCGTGGGCGCGGTTGACCAGATAGGGGTCAATCTCCGGGACGGGGAAGTCCGCCACCACGCCATGGTCTACCATCAGTACGCCGCGCTTGTAGACCTTTTCGATGTTAAAGTGGTCAAAGTCGTCGATGATGACGAAGTCCGCCAGATAGCCGGGTGCAATGGCGCCGCGGTTGTTCAGCAGGAAGTAGCGGGCAGCGTTGTGGCAGGCGGCCTTGATGGCGGTAATGGGGTCGGCGCCCAGGGAGATGGCCTTTTTGACGATGTAGTCGATGTGACCCTTTTCCAGCAGGTCGTTGGGGTGCTTGTCATCGGTGCAGAACATACAGCGTTCTACATACTTGTCGCACAGCAGGGGGACCAGCGCTTCCAGATTGCGGGCTGCGGTGCCCTCGCGGATCATAATGAACTGGCCGCGCTGGAGCTTTGCGATGGCGTCGTTCAGGTCGTGGCACTCGTGGTCGGAGTACACGCCGGCGGCGATGTAGGCGTTCAGGTCGTTGCCCACCAGGTCGGGGGCGTGGCCGTCGATCTTCTTGTGATGGGCCTGGCTGGCCACGATCTTCTCCACCACCTGGGGATCGCCGTTGATGGTGCCCACGAAGTTCATCATCTCGGCCAGACCCTGTACACGGGGATGGTCATAGAAGCTGTCGATGGCCCGGTAGTCCAGGTTGGCGCCGGACTCGTCCAGGGGCGTGGCCGGCACGCAGGAGGGCAGCATAAAGCGCACGTCCACGGGCAGATCCTCGGTGGCCTGGAGCATATACTCGATGCCATCGGTGCCCATGACGTTGGCGATCTCGTGGGGGTCGGTGATGACGGTGGTGGTGCCATGGGGCAGCACCGCCTTGGCAAACTCCGTGGGACTGACCAGGGAACTCTCCAGATGAATGTGGGCGTCCACAAAGCCGGGGAGGACGATCTTACCGCCCATATCTACCTCTGTATTGCCGCTGTATTCACCCATGCCCACGATCAGACCCTCGGCCACGGCGATGTCGCCGTGACACAGCTCGTTGGAGAATACATTGACATAGGTGGCGTTTTTCAGCACCAGATCGGCCTTTTCACGGCCGGCGGCCACGGCGATGACCCGCAGCTTTTTCGTCAGCTTCCGGTTGATCTTGCCGGCATAGCTCTCTTTTACTGCCATAATGGAACTGCTCCTTTCTCCCACTCAAAGCATTAGTTTTATTAATTCTACATATTACCATAACTTATCACAAAAGTCTATCCCCGCACGCTATAAAAAATGTGCGGCAGATGGCGGCGGTCATGCGGTTTTGCTAATGAGAGTAAAAAAGAGAAGCGCCCGCAGGCGCTTCTCTTTACTTGATGCTTCCGTCGGCGTTGAATACCGGAAGGACATTCAGGTACTTGATGTCCTTGCGGTCCGCCGCACCGCCCTCGGCCAGCACGGCGATGCGGTCCACTACGGTACCGCCGGCCATCTTCACCAGCTCCTCCATGGCGTGGAGGGAGCCGCCGGTGGAGATCACGTCATCCATGAGAACGATGCGCTTGCCGCGGATCAGGTCGGCGTCGTCACGGCCCAGATACAGCTTCTGCACCCCGGCGGTGGTGATGGACTTATCCTCCACGTGCAGGGGATCGGGCATATACGCCTTGGGGCCCTTGCGAGCGATGAAATACTTTTTCGCACCGCTTTGACGGGCCATCTCGTGGATCAGGGGGATGGACTTAGCCTCGGCGGTGAACAGATAGTCGTAGCTGTCTGCCTCCAGCATGGCCAGCATATCACGGGCGCAGGCTACGGTCAGCTCCGCGTCGCCAAAGCAGATGAAGGCGCCGATGTACAGGTCGTCCGTGACCTTACAGATAGGCAGCTCCCGGTGGAGCCCAGCGATGTCCATGGGATAAACAGGCATGATACAAAACTCCTTCAAGCGGTCCTGCCTGCGGGCAGCCGCGCATAATAAGCGGCGCATGGGGCGCCGTAACCCTAATTATAGTAAATCGTTCGACAAAAGTCAAGGATAAAGCCGCAGTTCGCCGAAGCTAGCAGGTTCTATTATGTAATTGCAGGGTACAGACCTCCGCAAGGAAGCTCTGTGCCCTGTGATTTTTTATACAACGAAAAGGAGAACAACGACATGAAGGTTATCGGTTTCCGCAAGTCCTCTTTCAAGGGTGATGATGGTCAGGAGGTTTCCGGCGTCAATCTGTTCCTCACCGAGAAGTGCGAAAAGGGAGAAGGTCTGTCCTGTGACCGCATCTATGTGATGGATCGTATCCTTGCCGCCAGCGGCTACACGCCTAAGCTTGGTGACGAGGTCATCATCGAATGGAATCGCTGGGGCAAGTGCTCCGGCATCCGTCTGGCCAAGTTCTAAAACTTCGCTCTTGCTGTGAACGTCGGGAGGATGTGCACCGTCAGAGCTGCCCTCAACAGGTCGGAGTGAAAGCTCCGACGAGGGCACTTGACACCATAACGAATTCCGGGAAGTGCCTGCTATATGTCGGTTTCCGCCTCCCCCGTTCACAGCATCCACGAATACGGTCACGGCATCTACAAAGTCGTGACATTCAAGGGTGTGCGTGACCCTGATAACGTCTATTTCCGCAACGGAGAGGACGCTCAGCACTACGACAACAAGCTGGATAACAGTTTCAGCCGTGCTCGAAATATGGTGCTGCAATACGCTCTCTGCAACTCGTGGGACTACTTCTTCACGGGTACCATAGATCGGGCAAAGTTCAACCGCTTTGACCTTGCCACCTACCAAAGCCGCCTTTCCCAGTTCATCCGGGACAAGCGCAAGAAGTATCACTCTCAGATACAGTTCCTGCTGGTACCGGAACACCACAAGGATGGCGCGTGGCACATACACGGCCTGATCTCCGGGCTGCCGGTGGACGTACTGGCCTCTTTCGCTCCACCGGCTCCCCAGAGGCTCATAGACGGTGGCTTTCTGAACTGGCCGGATTATATGGACACCTTCGGCTTTTGCTCTCTGGCGCCCATCCGTGACCCGATAGCAACGGCCTACTACATAACCAAATACATCAGCAAGGATTTCTCCCAGCGCGGCTCTGATCTCGGTCGACACCTCTACTTCCATTCCCGCCCTCTCAAGCGCGCTATAAAGGCCAGTGATGTATACCTCTATCAACGGCCATTGGAAGAAGCCTGTATCAACGACTACGACTTCTGCAAGACCGGCATGGTGTACGGTGAGGATTGGACGTTCCCCTATGTGTGGGATGGTGCAGAGGCTCCAGAGCTGCTGCCGCTGGTTCCGGTAGTCCCTGACCCGGACTTCCAGCCTCAGACGGTAGAGCCTTGCTACGATCAACTCAAATTGGAGGACTTTTTATGATCAAGTTCCTTATCACTGCCGCCTTTGTGCTGGTATTCGTGTTCATCCTGTTCCTGCTGCTCTCGCTTATGGCGTGGATCGCCGGTAAAGTCCTGCGCTCCCTGTTCCCGGATAAGTTCAAGGGAAAGGCAGGTAAGGCATAATGTCGCGTCCTCGTGTTAGACATTGTAAAGAATGTCTTTACTATTCTAAGTCACCTTCCGGCAAGTATCATATCTGCAAAAAAGATCGCGGTTCGTATGGCGTGGGGCGGTACATAGATGGTCAAGAAATACGGAACTCTCCGCGCTGGTGTCCTCTCGGGCGTAATTTACGCAATGCTATCCGCAGCTTTCCATCCGGGAGCAGATGGCGGCTTATAAAGAAGTCATTGACCGTTTTCCCCAGGCGGCGGAACGCCCCCGCCCGGAGCAAGGCCATACAGACCGATAGCGGCACTTCTGGACACATTGTCCAGAGGTGCTTTTTTCGTGTGGAAGGAGGGATAAGGGCTGATAGACGAGGACGTTTCCAGACGTACCATAGCAGTATCTATTAAGGCAAGCAAGCTCACGGCGCGGGGGCTTGCCTATGTTCTCCAGGCGGTAGGCCGGAAGATCGCCAAACACCACCGGGCCAAGCAGACGCCCCACGGCAGGCAGACGGTGGGGCAGCTCATGGGCCACGGGGCCGCCACCAACAGTATCGAGGTGGAGGCCCCGGCCCTCTTTGACCGGGTGGCCCGGAAATGGAATGTGGACTACGCCTTTTATCAAGTCGCGCCGGATAAGCACTTGCTGTTCTTCAAGGCGGGGCAGGCCGACGCAATCACAGCCTGTTTCTCCGAGTATTCCAAACAGCTGCTAAAGCGCACCAAATCCGCAAAAGCCCCCATCCGGGAGCAGATCAAGGAGGCCGCCGCAGAAGCGGCCCGCCAGCCCGCCCAAAAGCTGGAACGCGCAAAGGAGGCGGTGCATGAGGACAGGTAGCGTCAAAAAATATGTGATACCAAACATCCCCTATTTGTTTGTGTTGTGGGCCTGCCTAAAGCTGGGGACAGCCTACCGGCTGGCCGCTGGCGCGGATTTCCCCCATAAGCTCATGGGCCTGGGGCAGACGGTAGGCCCGGCCTTTGCCGACCTTGCGCCGGGGCTTGATCCCTTTGACTGGCTTGTTGGCATTGTGGGCGCGGTGGGCTTCCGGCTGCTGATCTACTTCAAGAGCAAGAACGCAAAGAAATTCCGGCGGGATGAGGAGTTCGGGAGCGCCCGTTGGGGCGGGCCTAAAGATATAGCCCCTTTCGTCGATCCCGTCTTTGAAAACAATGTCATCCTCACCGGGACGGAGCTTCTTACCATGAACACCCGCCCCAAAAATCCGGCCAACGCCCGCAACCTCAACGCCTGTGTGATCGGTTCGTCCGGCTCCGGCAAAACGCGGTTCTGGCTCACCCCGCAGCTTCTCCAGGCCAGCGCGAAGAAAAAGGGCGGGTGCAGCTTTGTGGTGGTCGATCCAAAGGGCGGGGTTCTCTCCCAGGTGGGGGCTTTCCTGCAACGGAGGGGTTATCGGATCAAGGTGTTCAATTCCATTGACTTCACAAAATCCATGCACTATAACCCCCTGTCGTATATCCGCAACGAGGCCGACATTCTAAAGTTTGTTGATACCCTCATCGCCAACACCAAAGGCGAGGGCAAGGAGGGTGATCCATTTTGGACAAAGGCGGAAACGCTTTTGTACTGCGCCCTTATCGCCTATATCATTTTCGAGGGCCCCGCCGAGGATCGGAATATGAATACCCTGGTGGATATGATCTCCGGCATGGAGGTGAAAGAGGACAACGAAAACTTTATGAACGCGGTGGACTATATGTTCAAGGGCCTGGAAAAGCGCAAGCCGGATTGCTTTGCGGTAAAGCAGTACAAAAAGTACAAATTAGCCAGCGGTGTTGTATGCTCTAAAAGACTTCTTAATCAAGCGGTTGGGAAGTCTCTTAGAACACACAACCTAAAATCGAAGAAAGGAGCGTAAGCCATGAGAAGAAACGAAAAAATCACTGCTCTTTATGAGCGATTGAGCCGAGACGATGACCAGCAAGGCGAGAGCAACAGCATATCGAACCAGAAGAAGCTGCTTGAAGAATATGCTGACCGTCAGGGCTTTTCTAACACAGTCCATTTCACTGATGACGGTATCAGTGGTACTTGCTTTGACCGTCCCGGATTTCTGGCAATGATGAAAGAAGTGGAAGCCGGGAATGTGGAATACCTTTGTATCAAGGACATGAGCCGACTGGGGCGTGACTATCTGAAAGTCGGTCAGATTATGGAGATACTGCGTCAGCGTGGTGTCCGTTTAATTGCCATCAATGACGGTGTGGACAGTGCCAGAGGGGACGATGATTTTACCCCATTCCGTAATATTATGAATGAGTATTATGCCAGAGATACCAGCCGCAAAATCCGTTCCACTTTCCAGTCCAAAGGCAAGTCCGGCAAGCACCTCACAGGTACAGTCATTTACGGCTACCTCTGGAATGAAAACAGAACCCAGTGGTTAGTTGATCCGGAAGCAGCCGAGGTGGTAAAGCGTATCTTTGCCATGACAATAGACGGTTTCGGACCGTATCAGATTGCAAAGAAGCTGTCAGAGGAAAAAATCTTGATACCCTCTGCTTACCTTGCACAGTTTGGAGAGGGTGTGAACAAAAATAAGACTTTCAAAGATGTGTACGGCTGGGGTGCTTCTTCCGTTGTAGAAATCCTTAAAAAGCGTGAGTATCTGGGGCATACGGTCAATTTCAAAACACGCAAGCATTTTAAGGACAAGAAAAGCCATTATGTGCCGGAGGACGAATGGACGATTTTTGAAAATACCCATGAGCCAATCATCGACCAGCCAACTTTTGACCTTGTGCAGAAAATCCGAGGAAATGTCAGACGCTACCCTAACGGCTGGGGCGAAGCTGCTCCCCTCACTGGCTTGCTTTATTGTGCCGACTGCGGTGGCAAGATGTATGTCCACCGTACCAACAACGGCAAGCGTATTTCTCAATATACTTGCTCCCAATACAGCAAAGTCCCTGTTGGAAAGCTCTGCACCACACAGCACCGTATCAATGAAGATGTGGTACTCTCCCTTATTTCTGATATGCTCAAAGCCATTGCCGAATATGCCAAGCATGACCGAGCCGAGTTTATCCGGGTGGTACAGGAAGCACAGTCCAGCCAGCAGACCGCAGAGGTCAGAAAACAGCGGACACGCCTTGCCACCGCAAAGCAGAGAGTTTCTGAGCTGGAAGTGCTGCTCTGTAAAATCTATGAGGACAACATTTTAGGAAAGCTGTCTGACAGCCGATATGAAATGCTGGACGCTCAATATGCAAAGGAACAAAGTGAGCTGACCACTGAAATTTCTGCTCTGGAAAAGGCAGTTAAGGGCTATGAAAAGCATGAAAAGGACGCTGACCGTTTTATCGCTCTGATTGATAAATACAAGAATTTTGACAAGCTGACCGTTACCATGCTCAATGAATTTGTTGAGAAAATCCTTGTCCATGAGCGTGACCGCAAAGGCAGCCGGGACACAACACAGGAGGTTGAGATTTACTTCAATTTTGTTGGGCGTTTCGTTCCCCCGGCATTTGGAGAAGTGGAGCTGACATCAGCGGAATTAGAGGAAATCCGTAAGAAAGAGGAACGCAAGGACAGGCTTCATCAGAACTATTTGAAGCGTAAAGCCAACGGCAAGCAGAAAGAATATGAGGAACGCACAAAAGCCAAGAAAAAGGCTGAAATCGAAGCCCGAAAAGCCGCTATCCGCACCGAGGATATTGCAAAGGGCGTATTTATCCCGGTGAGCAGTTTACCGCAGAGAGAGCCGCAGAAAGGAGCTAAGACAGCATGAAACTGACCTACACCAAACAAGGAGATTATCTCATTCCATATATTACGATACGCCAGCCGAGAAAGGCATTAGGACACTATGGCAGACTTCGCAAAGCCTACTTGCAGAACTTCCGTCCAATCCTGTTTAATGAACTGGTTCTTTCAGATATGCTTTTTGAACACTGTCTTGAAATCGAGGAAACCGCCAGAAACCAGATTGATGTTATTATGTCGGGGCTGATGAAACAATATGGTATTACTGAGGAGTTGAAAGCTGAAAATCAGATGGAGTGGGTGCGGCAGATGAACGCTTGCAAGGCACAGGCAGAGGAAGTTGTAAAAGCGGAATTGATTTACAATTGAGCGAGGAAGTCCGGGCAGAAAACTGTTCGGACTTTTCTCATATCTCACAAAAGTTGTGGTAGAATTGTTCACAAGTTTTATGGTATAATTTGCACAAGTAAATGAACGGTAAATTGAAATGAGGAGGAAAGCAAAATGGGCATGATTGCAAATTATCAATCGACTTCTGACAGTGAACTGGAGAATTTCTTGTGTCTTGATGATGTTGAGGAATTACAGGAAAATGAAGATTTAGAAATATGCGACATAGACAAAATGTGGGACGCACTTCATTTCTTGCTGACAGGAAAATCTGCCAGTGAACCAATTGAGAATGACTTAATTAGCGAAGCGATTGTAGGTCAGTTTAATATTTCTGGAGAAGATATAGAAGAATTTATATCTGGAACACGAAGTAATAGAGTAAAAGAAATTGTAGAAGCGTTGCAGAAAATAGATTTTGAAAAATATATCGATAAATTTAACATGAGAAATTTTGCGAAAAACGATATATATCCTAACATCTGGGAATATGAAGATGAAGCTGATGAAATCAAAGATGATTTGAGGACTTCCTTTGAAAGCCTGAGAAAGTTTTATGCGAAAATGGCTGAGCAAGAAAGTGCTGTTTTGGTGTCAATTTATTGATATCTATTTATTACATTCATTATGGAAAGACGCTGAGCAAAAATCCCTTTAGGAACTAAAGGGCGCACTTCTATACTCTCTGTCGAGAGTAGTGCGTCCTGCGGAGCTTCATTCCCGGTCAGCAGAAGAAAACTGCCCGACCGAGAATGTTTCGTCACTTCGTTCCGTCAAGGGAGCTACACTCCCTTGCGCCGCTTATGCGGCTATCCCTTGTGGACTTGCCGTCTGCAAACAGCATAAAATGCTGTTCGCCGCCAGCAAGTAAAAACACAGCGTAAAGTTATGTTGCGGAAATGTAAACTTGAAGTGGTGGTGGCTGAAAGCGTTCATTGCTATAATGAAATCACCAAATCAAAGGAGGATTTCATTATGAAATTATCAGATAAGATTGTTAGGTTGAGAAAGTCCAATGGAATGTCACAGGAAGAGTTAGCTGATAAGCTGGGCGTATCAAGGCAAGCCATTTCCCGTTGGGAAATGGGAACAGCTATGCCAGATGCAACAAACATTCTTCAACTCAGTAGGCTGTTTCAGGTTACAACAGACTACTTGCTAAATGATGAATACCAAAGCGACAATGACCTGCCGAAAGTTAAGGAAGTCAAAACGGACGGCATCCACCAGATCATGATTTTTTTGATCACTCTTGAAGTGATGGTGTTGATCATTCAATTCATGTCTGTTATGATCCTGCAAAACATTTTCTTTGGTGTCCTAAGTTTTATTCCTTTTATTGCTATGGTTGGAGGCTTTGAATACGCATATCAAAAAAAGGCAAATGTGCATGTCGCAGACGGCCTGTTCTGTCGTGAAATAGACGGGCTGTTTTGTCGGTCATCGCCGGACATCATTGTCCGGCGCCGGTGCGTTTTGTCGCATAAGAGAAGGGGATGGCTCCAGCCATCCCCTTCTTTCCGGTATTCAAGAAACCTCGCCCTCCAGGACGAGTTGTACCATCCGGTCATCAATAATGGCCCGGCGGTTTTGGTATGCGTAGACAAGAGACTGGGTACAGGCCCGGTTAATCAGTCTCGGGATGCCGGATGAGAAAGAGTGGACTGCTTTCATGGCGTCCTCAGAGAAGATTGCGTTGGGGTGTCCAGCATAGGTCAGTTGCTTCTCAATATAGGCTTTCGTCTGAGCGTATTCGTAAGGCATCAGAAAGCACTGAATATCAACCCTGTGGAGGATCGCTCTGTACGCTTGCAGCCGTAGTTTCTCCCATAGCTCCGTCTGGCCAGCCAAAATGAGTGCGAGGGGATTTTCAGAATCCATTTTGTAGTTGAGTAAGAAGCGGATTTCCTCCAGCATTTCCTTAGAGAGTAGATGCCCTTCATCCACAATCACAACCAGTTTTCGGTGTCCAACTCCACGCATAATTTCAATTTCGTGGTGCAGTAGATTCCTTGCGTCACCTCGGTAGAACCGTGTTTCACACCCCAGCTGCTCCAGAAGACCGTTGTAGAAGTGTCTCGGGGTAAGTTTAGATTCAGAAAGGTAGAGTACGGTGTAATCTTGCCCATCTAAGACGCTTTTCAGGCGGCGCAGAGCCGTTGTCTTCCCCGTGCCCGCATCCCCAACCACAAGAGCAAAAAGCTGGCGGCTGGCAGCATAGAGCAGACGGTTATAGACTTCTTCGGTATCCTGGTCTTCATAGAGATTGTCAACAGGAATGCCCCGTACAAAAGGGGTATGTGTCATTTCAAAAAATTCCTCGTACATGCTTGTCACCCCTTTTCAATTTCTGTGGTGTAGGAAATCGCCCTCCTGCGCTGCTTGTCTTGGTATGGTTCCGTTATGGCATCCAATAGACGGGAATGGTCAACGGGAATACGCTCAATCTCTTTTCGTTTTGGCTTCGGTGCAACTTTTTCGCCAACTACAATCTGCCGCACTTGAAACGGCTCATGGTCTGGTGTCTCAATCGTAAGGATCTCTGTACAGATTGGGTCATAGACTACATCAACCTGCTTGCCGGCAAAAGCAATGCCAAGGTCATATCGTTTTCCGCCAAAACTAATTACACCACTCTTGTCGGCCTTACGGGATTCACAATGCAAAAATGCTCGTGCCATCAGAGCCTTGTCCACAAATCGTGGAGGCATGGAATCGGACTTAAATGCAATTTCTGGCGTTGTGCCAAGAGCACTATGCGGTTTGGAGTGGTAACATTCATGTAGCCATGCTTGGAATTTTGTGTTCAATTCTTGCAGGCTCTCTGGTGGATGTAGACTTACCTCTGCTAAAAAAGCATCCATCGTTTGGTTAAATCGCTCCTGTTTGCCTTTGCCCTGTGGATTTCTGGGCTTTGCATAGATCAGCCGGATACCAAGCAAATCGCAGGCGCGCTTCATCCAGCGTGTTCGGTACTGCGTCCCATTGTCAAAATAGAGTCTCCGTGGAAGCCCAAATTTCAGCATGGCTTTTTGCAGGGTGTCTTCTACAATACCTTGCTCCATCGTCCCGTAAAACTCACCGTGGAGAATGTATCTGGTAGCATCGTCAATCAGGCAGGAGAAGTAGGTCTGTGTCTGTACACCGCCAAGATTGAGCACAAGTCCATATTTAATATCTCCTTGCCACAGGTCATGCCGGTGCAGCCGTTGAAATCGTTGGGAAGCGTACCCTTTGTCATTGTAAAGCTTCATCATTGCGGTGGAATACCCTGCACGGCTCAAAGCATCCTGCAATGTGGTTCGCTTCAGAAATCCGGGAGGAGCCTTCTTCTCCAACTCCAGGATTTTAATAATTGTAGGGATGCTCCTGCTGGGAAGTTCCCTGCGTAGCTGGATTGCCTCATCCAGTAGCTCTTGTGGAATTTTGTAGTTACTTTGGCTGCTCCTGCTCTGCGGTTTCAGTGCTTCAAAACCTCCATTCAAATATGCGCAGAGATACCGTTCCAGAGTTCGTTGGGAAATCTGGTTTCGTTCGCATATCTCCTGTCGTAGCTGTTCCACCCGTCTGCTATCCATGTTTTGGGACAGCAGCGGTGCAATCATAGACATTCGCTCCTCTGCAATCTCTGCGGCGAGCTTCCTGTTTTTCATTTCCATGCTGGAATCGCCTCCTGTTTTATTGGCATGACACCAGTATAGCCGGAGGAAAATCCATTGTCATGGCGGAACGGTGCTGTATCCAATTTCCGCTGTTTGCTACCAGCCGGACAAAATGCACCGTCTGCTGGCGCAGAGTGTAGCCGGGGTGAAATGTCATCGGAAGGAGGTTGGCTGCAATCAATCCGGTTGCAATATTTTGGGCATAACAGATGAACCACGCAAGCCAGGATCGGATGCGCAGCCAGGTAGATGTTTCACAGGTATGTCGGGCTTCTGTAGATTCGGCAATCTCACAGAATGCTTCCACTCCATATCGCTTATATGGAATGAGGCTATCCGGTAACTCTCTGTGTGTTTTTCCACAGCACTGGCACTTTAATACTCTGAGATGGTATTTGTGTATGCAGTCTCCATATCGGACTTTCCGCGTACAGGTTCCATGAACTTTAAGTGCTCCTCCACAGATTGGACATAGGCTGCTCTCTTTGCTTAAAATTTTGGTAGTGTCCCCGTTGCAGGACAATTCATACTGTGCTATACTAATCATGGTTTGTGAGAGGGAGCATTGAGTCGTTGTAATTATTGGAAATGTGCTTGTTTCCAGTGATTGGACTCATTGCTTCCTCTTGCCTCATTTTTTGAGCTGTCATAATAATAGCATATCCAACTAAAAACAAGAAGCAAAACCGAAAAAATATATGCAAAACACAAAATTTAGGTTGCCATATACGAAATTATTCAGTATAATGAAGATGGTAGCTACCTAACAAGTATCAACGGTTCCAAGAAAAGGAGGAAAGTACCATGAAGAAAGTCCTGTCGGCTGTGTTAGCTCTCGCAATGGTGTTCTCTTTGTCCTGCACGGCTTTTGCTGTTGAAGAAGTCCCGTATGAACCGGTAGCCACGGAGGAAACCAATATCGTGCCGAAGTCGAGCCTGTCTCTTTCGTTCACCTCTTTGGGTTCCGGTTCCAGAAAGACTTCCAGCGAAACATACTACATTTCTGGTGAAGATGCTGTACTTACTATCAACTCCTGCACATGGAGTCCCTCTTCTCAGGATGTAAAAATCGGCTGGTATAATGTGGACACCCGGGTAACATACACTGTTACCTATGAAGGTGGAGATATTAACAGCAAGAGAGTCAACTCCAGTGGTGTTCCAGATGGAGATTATAAGGTTTGCATTGTGAATGGCGGAAGTAAGAGCATCACCGGAGCTATGCAGTACGAGGTAAAATAACCATGAAAAAGGGAATTCATCGAGGATTAGGGCTATTGTTAGCAATCGTGGTGGTTGCCATGTTAGCTGCTTGTTCTACTAAGGATTCTGTATCGGAGGTTCCAGACAAGGATGACAGCGATGCCATCGTTCCTCCGGCTTCTGTTCTTCCATTTGCTGATGTGGTGGATTTAAGTGAATACTTTGTAGATGAGCCTGTGGAATTCTCTGAGAGTACGCCAAAAGGAGAACTTGTGTGCGTCAATATTGATGAATCTCAATATTCAAAAGCAGACGATACCATTCTGTTGCCCAATGAAAAAACAAAGGCAATGGCCGTTCATTGCACTTGGGCCTCTGCTTCCAGAACAATCTATATTGGATTTATCGATGAGGTGTCTGAAGAGGTGTATACCCTATCTGCCGTTGGTGGTGCTCTTACAGGAACGCTCGATCTGAGTTCCCTTCCAGGAGGTGAATATCGTCCCATCATGTACAGCAGCGACAACCAAAATATCAATGCTGTTATGCTGTATCAATTCCAATAGTCTCAAGTTGAAGAGAGGTGCCGTTCTACCAAGAACGGCACCTCTCTTTTCCCTTTTATGATATAGCGATGCCAAAACAGACCGGCTTCAACGACAGATTAGCTCGGCTGTCGTGACAAAACAATCCGGCTATGCGACAAAACAGACCGGCTATTTCTGGACAAAACAGCTTGGCCTTAACATGTGCAGAATGAGAGAACAGTGCAATTCCGCAAGCGGTTTTATAAAGTCTCTGCATGGTTAGGCGCATATTTCCCGATTAGACTGTTGGCAATGGCGTTAGTACATTTTTATCCTCGCCCTATCAATTCGCTTGCCTTGGAATGTGTCATAGCCGTCCTCTATCTAATGACTGCTACCCTCATAACATTAGAGATTGAAAAACGCCATCTTTCAAAGAACTGATTTTAGAACATAACGAATACCGAAAATCAGACCGTTGACTGGTCGCACTATGCGAAAAGTTGACGGTCTTTTTTTATCCCCAAAATCAAAAAAGGAGGTCAATTACAATGACAAAACCGAAAACCCTTGAACAGCTCCGAGCCGAAAAGGAACGAGCCGAGACGCAGCTTGCACAGGAACAGCACAAGCTGGAGCGTCTGGAGAACAGAAAGAAGTATCTGGAGAAAGGCGAACG
>ENA-ORSK01001414-ORSK01001414.1-human-gut-metagenome-genome-assembly--contig:-NODE-1414-length-18959-cov-4.208898_pt1 | contig 18959 bp, 9 predicted proteins | sample MGYA00242192_ERZ509159 | MGnify/ENA primary metagenome ERZ509159 (study PRJEB26280, sample SAMEA2338663) | human gut metagenome | biome: human gut; feature: human-associated habitat; material: faeces...
TATATTGCTTGTGATGTCAGTATTACGCTTGCTGAACAAACAAGCACAATCTATGGAAAATGCAGAGTTCAGTATTTATCGTGATGCAGACTGCTCTGACCGTATCGATACAAAGACGACAGATGTAAATGGTAAACTGACTTTTACAGATCTGGAGCTTGGAACGACTTATTATTACAGGGAAACAAAGGCACCGGACGGATATGTACTCGATACAACCGTGCGCAAGATCACGATCGGAACCGGAACAGAAAATGCAGATGTGGCAGAGACGGTAACGGTTACCAATGAAAAGGCGATCGGAGATATTGTGATCAAAAAAGTGGATGATTCTACGGTAGCGGTTCCGCTGGATGGTGTTGTATTCTGTCTGTATAACGAAGATGATAGTGAATATAAGAGAAATGGTGCCCATTATAAAGTGACCAGCGATGAAAATGGTATTGCGCGATTTGAGGATATTCCATTCGGAAATTATAAGGTAAAGGAAGAAACCGGAAAGGTTGGCTATGAGGCCCTTCCAACCACTGAAAGGATCAAGGTTACAGTAGATACTGCCGGTGACAACAATCTGACGATCATCAACAAACGATATAAATGCGATATCTGTCTGACCAAAACCGGAGAAGGAGGAGAACTGCTTGCCGGTGCTGAGATTGGTCTCTTTACAGAAGACGGAGCCAGAATAAAAACCGCAACGACAGGCAGTAACGGAAAGGTAACCTTTACAGATATTGTATATGGCGATTATTATCTGCAGGAGCTGAAAGCACCGGCAGGTTATAAGCTGTCATCTGCAAAAGTAACGATCACTGCGGCTGAGATTCTGGGCAGCTATACAGCGGGAACGGTGCTGGATAAGATGTTATCCAATGAGAAGCAGAAAGGGCAGATCTGTCTGATGAAGACAGATGATGCAGGCGCAGAACTTTCCGGTGCTGAGTTTACCTTATATGATGAAAACATGGTCGCCCTGAAGACAGGCAAGACAATGACGGCGGCAGAAGCTTCCGCCATGGGTTCAGGTGCTGCAGAAGGCCAGCTGTATTTCAAAGATCTTACCTACGGAACTTATTATGTACAGGAAACAAAAGCACCGGATACGCCGGATGCTTCCATTGTCTACCAGAGAGATAATCAGGTTTACAAGGTAGTCGTGGATTCGGATACACTTGTAACAAAATACACAGATGCAGACGGTAATCTGCAGAATATGACCATTCAGAATAAAAGATTAAGTACAACACCGCCACTGATCAGTTTTAAGGTAAAGAAAACAGATGCAGAATCAGCTGCAGCACTTGCGGATGCAGTGTTTGAACTTTATAAAAATGGTGTAGCAACAGGAATCACGGCTGTGACAAACAGTCAAGGTATCGCCTACTTTAAACGGATCAGTGTTGAGACGGATGCAGCAGATACAAGCTATGAAGTTATAGAAAAAACAGCTCCTGCGGGATACAGAGCACCGACGGCAGTTGACAGAATCTTATTTGCGTCAAATAAGAGTGAACTGAATATCTATGCGGATGCTGATACAACACCAAAAACGGAGGACAAAATTGTCTGGGCGGGAGATTATAAACTGACTGCAACAGATGAAACAAGCGCTACGATCCAAAATACCCCGATAAAGGGTAAGATCTGGGTAACCAAGACAGGTGCGAGTGCTGCAACGCTTCTGAAAGATGCTGAATTTACATTATATAAAGCGGATCAGACAACAAAGGTAGTGATCACGGGACTGACCAATCCGGCAAAGACGAACGAGAAGGGAATTGCCGTGTTTGAGAATCTGCCGTGCGGTACATATTATCTGAAAGAAACCGGAGCGCCGGATGGCTACAGTATGGATACAGCCATGCAGAAGATCGTTATCAGTGACGATACGCTACACAGTATAACAGTGAAGGATACAAAACTCAGTCTGACAGTCAGCAAAAAGGCGGTTGGCGGAGCGACGGAAGTACCGGGCGCTTCCTTTACGATCACAGAAAAGGATGATCCGACCGTTGTGCTGGACAGCTGGGTAAGTACAGACCGTGCCCATATTGTGACGACAGAGAAGATGACGACAGGAAAGCATTATATACTGTCCGAAACAAAAGCACCGGCGGGATATACTTATACAAACGATATTGAATTTGTATTTGAGACGGATGGCAGTCTCCGGTTGATCACGACGGCCGAGAAAAACGGACAGACGATCACAGTCAGAGATGCACCATTGCTGCTTCGGATCAGTAAGCAGGATAGTGTGACAAATAAAAATCTGGCAGGAGCGCTTCTGGGTATTTATGATGAAAATGATGCACTTGTGACCAGCTTTACAACAAACACGAGTGTTTACCAATTACCTGCAGGTATTCTGGAGGCTCCGAAAACAGGTTATAAAGAATATAGCTTAAAAGAAATCTCAGCACCGGACGGCTACGAAATCGCAGCGGATATCCGTTTTGCGGTAGCTGCGGACGGAAAGATCTATACGGTTACAAAGGATGCAGCAAATCAGGATGTGTTTACCGTACAGGCAGCCAATACACTGGCAATGCTGGACGTGGAAAAGAAAGACATTTACATCAGAAAACTGGATGCAGAGACAGGAAAAGATATTGCGGGAGCAGCTTTTGTGCTCTACAAGGGTGCAGTAGCCGATCCGAACAGGATTGCGGAATGGACATCAGACGGAACCCCGCACAAGCTTGCTGCAGGCTTATTCTCAGCAGGTACGGATTATTATCTGAAAGAAGTAGGGGCACCGACCGGATATCGAAGCGCGGTGATGATCAAGTTCCGTGTGGACAGTACAAAGAAGATTGTGATTCTGGAAGGAAATTCCAATAATGTCAATGGTGACAGGGATACATTACTGGTGCGTGATGAACCGATCAAATTATATCTGCGCAAGCAGAATGCGTTTGGTACACTCCTGCCAGGTGCAGTGCTGAAGCTGGCAGAATATGACGCATCACAGCCGGATCAGATGGGGGCTGTCATTCTGGATGCTTATAAAACAGATGGTAGCGTGTACAGTGTGCCTTCTGCACAGCTGAAGCTGGGAACGACCTATATTTTAAGGGAGATTTCCGCACCGGATGGCTTCAAGAAGGCAGATGATATTATCTTTACGATTAATGATAACGGCAGTATTACAAGAGCGGATAACAAAAATGTCGTAAACAATATGATTGTTATGGAAGACGATGAAGCTGGTCTTGGTATCGGCAAAAAGGATCTGGGATCTGATATTGGACTGGCGGGCTCCAGACTGCAGCTTACAAGCAGTGACGATCCACATTTTACGCCGATCACCTGGGTCAGTGACGGAACGGTAAAAACATGGGATATTCTTTCCTTTACACCGGGCTGTACCTACACCCTGACAGAGCTTTCCGCACCGCAGGGCTATGCGTATGCAGATCCGATCACCTTTACGATCGGGGCAGCGGATCATAAGATCTATATTGACGGACAGGAGGCAGCCAACCGGACTATTTATATCAAAGATGGAAAGCTGGCACTGACAGTCAGCAAGCGGGCAACAGGCGGCAGCAGTGAGCTGGCAGGCGCGAAATTTGAAATTTTAGACGAAAGCGGTACAGTTGTTACCACATTTACTACAGAGGAAGCAGCAACAAGCGTGGATACTTCCGCGCTGACAGCACCGGCTGCGGGATATCTGGAGTATATACTGCATGAAGTGACAGCACCGGATGGTTATGAACTGGCGGATGATATCCGATTCGCATATGACAGGGACGGTAAGCTTTATCTGGTGACAGAAGAAAACGGTACAAAGATCTATACAGAGAAAAAGGATCTGAAACTGACAGTTTATGATATGCCGAAGTTCTGCGTGCAGAAGGTAGATACAGAGGGTAATGCACTGGAAGGCGCTGTATTAGAGATCGCAACGCAGGAGGATGACGGCTTTACACCGATCCGCTTTACAACAACGAAAGATAAGTACTATCCACAGGGATTGAAAGCAGATGTGACTTATGTATTGTCAGAGATCACACCGCCACAGGGCTACAGCGTGGCAGAGCCGGTCAGCTTTGTACTCAAAGCGGATGGCAGTGTCTGCATAGACGGTGTTACGGCAACGGATGGCAGGCAGGTGACTATGGTAGATAAGGCAGTTACGGTTTATGTGGCAAAGAAAGACCTGAGTACCAGGAAATCATTGAAAGGTGCAAAACTGGCGATTAAAAATGAAGCAGGAGAAACGCTGTACAGCTTTGTATCAGAAAAAGAGAAAACAACAATACCGGGCAGTATCTTTACGGCTTCGGCGGATCAGAACTATGCATATTACAGCTTATGTGAGCTGGAAGCACCGGAAGGCTATGGGCTGGCAGAATCGGTTGATTTTGCGATCAACCGAAGAGGACAGTTATATCTGGTAGAGACAGACGGTGCAGACAAAAAATATACGGAATTGACCGATCATGTACTGACAATGTACGATATGGCACAGCTTTCTGTCAGCAAAAAGACAGAAAACGGCAAGTATCTGAAAGGCGCAACACTGAAGATCACAGCGGAGAAGGATACATCCTTTGAAGCGATCACGATCAAGACAGACGGGAAACCGGCATATTTTGACAGCAGCAGATTTACAGCAGGAACGACCTATGTGGTTTCCGAAACAAAAGCACCAAAGGGATATAGTTATGCCACAGATGTGAAGTTCAAACTGGATCAGGATGGCAATGTATATGTAAACGGTAAGAAGAGCAAAGATAAGTCAATTATTATGACCGATGAAAAGATTCAGGTCAAGGTGGCAAAGAAGGACGAAAATTCTCATAAGCATCTGGAAAATGCAGAGCTTGCAGTGAAGGATGCGGATGGAAAGGTTCTGTACACCTTTACTTCCATGAGTAAAGAAGTGACACTGCCTGCCAAGATCTTTACTGCGCCGCAGGATGAAAAATATACCTATTATACATTGACAGAGGTAAAAGCGCCGGAAGGTTATGAACTGGCAAAGGATATCCGGTTTGCAATTGACAAAAACGGTACGTTGTATATCAGAAATGCAAAGGGTAACTATAAGAAGGCAAAGAATGGACTGCTGACCATGTATGACAGCCCGACCTTTACTTCATCAACGAGCATAACAACGACCGGAAGTGGCAATAAAGTGCCGAAAACCGGAGATCAGACCCCGCTTGGACTGCTCCTTGCACTTTGCGGTCTGTCATTAGCGGGCATGATCAGTGCGTTCTCAGCATTGCTCCGCAGAAGACGCCGGGTGAACCGGATCGAAAAGAGATAGCGGGATATAGAGGAAGAATAAAAGCATAATGACCGGGAAAACCGGATAAAGGAAGCGCAGGATCAGACAGATCCCGCGCTTCCTGTTTCTTGCCTGTTTATTGTCTGTCAATCACAAGATGTGGCATAATTAAGCAAAAATTCAGAATTTGTCTACTATATTTTGGTTGACGATTATAGAGGCGGATAGTATGATAAAAAAGAGATATTTTGCAAATTTTACATGCTTTTTGACGGATAAAGGAATGAGACAATGATACGATACAGTGTAAAGGGTAAAAAGGGCAGAAAAGTGGCTGCTTTTCTGGGTGTGACGGCACTTTCCGTGGCACTTCTGGCAATGCCTGTCATGGCAAAAGGAACAGGAACCGTAACAGGAACGGGTGTGAATGTGAGAAAAAGTGCAGGCACAGCTGCCGAAAAAGTTACGACTGTTACAACGGGAGATCAGCTCCGTGTGACCGGATCAAAAAAGGACAGCACAGGGAAAAAGTGGTATAAGGTTACATTTACACAAAACGGAACGAATTATACCGGATACATAATATCGAATTATGTAAACTATAAAAAGGATGCGGCAACACCGGATCAGGCAACGGCAAATCAGGCTGCAGCAGCGCAGACGGACGGTTCCACGACTGTATTGGATGTGTCCGGTATTGCAAAGGATATAAAGCAGAATACAACGAATCAGACAAATACGGGAAATACACAGAATAACAACGCAGGCACAACAAATCAGACGACAGCAGCAAAGAAAACCGGTGCGATCCAGGGGGATTATGTCAGAATCCGTAAAAAACCGGTAGCCGGAACTGTAGTCTGCCAACTGATGAAAAATACGGATGTAACGGTAAAAAGCAGTAAAAAGGGATCAGATGGCTATATATGGTATAAGATTTCTTTTAAATACGGCGGAAAGAAAAAGACGGGTTATGTCAGAAGTGATCTGTTGAAGGTCAATGAGACAAAGCAGGAGAAGGCGGCGGATCATGCGCAGTCTGGGGCAGAGCCGGCGAATACAAACGGTACGGATCAGTCAACGGTTACATCACTGACGGATGCGGAATTTGAAAGCTATCTGACCGCGCAGGGATTTCCGGAAAGCTACAAGCAGCCGCTCAGACAATTACACACAGTACATCCGGAGTGGACATTTAAAGCTGTCCAGACAAATCTGGCATGGAATGATGTTGTGGCAGCGGAAAGTGCGGTCGGAAAGAATCTGGTCGGTAAAAATGCGGTTGTTTCGTGGAAATCTTTGGAAAGTACGGCATATAATCGAAAAAAGAATACATGGTACGGCTTTGACGGCGGCAGCTGGGTAGCAGCATCCACGGCACTGGTACAGTATTATCTGGATCCGAGAAATTTTCTGGGCGAAACATCTGTATTCCAGTTTGAATCACTGGAATATGAGGACTATCAGAATGTAGAGGGGCTTAAAGCTCTGCTGGCAGGTTCTTTTATGAACAGTGACTATACAGAACCGGATGGTTCTGTACGGAACTATGCAGAGACGTTTATTGAGATTGGCCGGCAGGTGGGGGTCAGCCCATATCATTTGGCAGCCAGATGCTATCAGGAGCAGGGAAAAGGCAAGAGTGACAGTATTAAAGGAACCGTTGAGGGATTTGAAAGTATATTTAACTATTATAATATCGGTGCCTATGCATCCGGCGGAAATTCGCCGACCAGACAGGGACTGATCTATGCATCCGGCCAGACAAGCGGTGCTAATAATTATGAGCGCCCATGGAACACGAGGTATAAATCACTTTTGGGTGGGGCTGAGTATGTTGCACAGAAATATGTAAAGGTAAAACAGAATACACTATACTTCCAGAAGTTTAATGTGGTAAACACAAAAAATGGTCTGTATAAGCATCAGTATATGACAAATGTGCAGGCTGCAGCCAGTGAAGCGCAAAAGATGAGTAAGGCATGTCAGGCAGGAGACCGGCTTGTATTTTATATTCCGGTATATACGGGAATGCCTGAAACCGCCTGTGTAAAACCAACCGATAACAAGAATCCGAATAACTATCTGGCAACACTTGCCGTAACGGATCAGGAGCTGACACCGGTATTTGATCCGGAAACAGAATATTATGATCTGACGGTTAAGAAAAAGGTAAAGACGGCAGAAATCACGGCAACGGCTGTTGCAGCGTCTTCCGAAATCAGCGGAACAGGTACTTATGATCTGGAACGTGGCGAGAACGTATTTACGATTACGTGCACGGCACAGACGGGTGAGGTAAAAACATATACGATTCATATTATAAGAAAATAAACCGGAAAAAGTAAAATGAGAAGGGAAGCGTACTATATGAGACAAAAACTGGGGAGAATCTTATTGGGACTATCTGTTTTGACAGCAGCAATTCTGTATTTGCCGGCAGATATTTATGCAGCAGGTTCTGTCAGCGTAACGGCTGATAAAACGGATGTCGGTGTTTCGGACATGATCACGGTTTATATAAAAACTTCGGAGCCGGAGGATCCGTCTGTGGCACCGGAGATCTCCGTCACATACGATTCGGATAAGCTGGAGGTAACAGATTGTAATGTGGATTACGGCGGTGGCGGCGGACTTTTGACGATCACCGGGACCGATGCACAGATCACAATGAAGGCATTGGCTGCAGGCAGCACATCAATCAGTGCGGAAGCGGTCATAGATGATGATGGAAATAATCCGGCAACAGGCAGTACCAGCGTTGTGGTTGGCGGTAATACAGCTGCGGATCTTTCCTCTGATGCGACACTCAGAGCTCTTACGGTCAGCCCGGGCAGTCTGTCACCGGCTTTTACACCACAGGGAACGGAATACACAATAGAGGTGGATGACTCTGTAACGGATATTACAGTCAGCGGTGGCGTGACGGATGAAAAGGCACAGATCACGGCAGCAAGCGGTTTTAAAAATCTGAAATCAGGTACAAATGAGGCAGTCATTACCGTAACGGCGGAAGACGGCTCCACCATGACCTATCATTTTACGATCACACGAGGCGGTACAGCTGATGAAACAGATGCCGAAGAAGCGGAGCCGGAACAGATGCAGCAGGCAGCTTCGGCTGATGGGCTTACATTTACGGCAGATGGCACGGATTATACGATCAGTGAGACTGTTTCGGATGAACAGCTTCCGGCAGACTGCAGCAAAACAGAGGTTTCTTACGGCGGACAGACCGTGGAAGGTGCGATCTGGCAGCCCGGCGGGCTCACCCTTTTATATGCTGAGAAAGCGGATGGAGAAGGAAGCTTCTTTATTTATGACAGCACGAAAAACAGTTTTCAGATCTTTGTGCAGATCATGGGGATCGAAAACCATTATATAGTACCGGTAGCACCGCAGGAAGCGGTTCCGGACGGGTTTACGGAAGAAAATCTGCAGTGGAACAACTCTTACCTGCCGGCATATCAGACGACAAAGGGCGATCCCACTCTGTCAGATGCATTTTATCTGTTTTATGCTTATAACAATGAAGGAAATGCGGCATTTTATCTGTATGATGTGGCAGAAGGCAGCTTCCAGCGATATTTTGCGATACAGGAAACTGCTGCTGTGACAGAACGGATGGAACAGAAACCGGTACTGATCATCGGAACACTTGCTTTTTTACTTGTCTGTGCCATTGTCGTGATCGTCAACCTGATCCTGCGTAACCGGGATCTGAGGCTGGATATGGAAGAGGAAGCTTTATACGGAGACGAGACGGAAGAAGAGAAGAAGAAAGACGAAAAGAAGCCAAAGAAGCAGATCGCAAAAAAACCAGTGGAGAAACCGGCAACAGAAAAACCGGTGAAGCAGGCGGTAAAGAAAGCAGAAGAAAAAACGGCAAAAATGGTGGCAGAGAAACCAGAAAAACGGGTTGTAAAGAAGACAGAGGAAAAGGCGGCAAAGCCGACAAAACAGACGGCGAAGAAACCGGAAGAGAAACCGGCAAAGCAGGCATCTGCAAGAAAAACGGAGGCAGAGAAACTGGCATCGGCAGTTCCCGGACAGGTAAAACCGGAAGCAGCAAAAGAACCGGTTGTGAAAAAAGAAGTTACACCAAATGGTGTGACTTATACAACGGGGCAGATTCCGATCACGGTGGTGCAGCCGCCGAAGTCAGCAAAGCGCAGCCAGGTACCGATCTACACACTGGAGAGAGAACCTGTACCGCTGACGAGAGAAGCTCCGGCAGATCAGCTGGACGATGATTTTGAATTTGAATTTATTGACATTGATTCTTAGACGGTCTGTCAGAAACATAGGCCGAAGCTGTCAGTATGGTTGACAAACTGTGAATACTGTTATAGACTGAATATAACAGAAGGTGATACACATGATAATAGAAATTGATTTTAACAGTGATGAAGCACTGTATATGCAGCTTCGGAATCAGATCATATTAGGCATTGCCACGTCCCAGTATCAGGAGGGAGAGGCGCTTCCGAGTGTCCGGTCTTTGGCGGATACGATCGGCATCAATATGCACACGGTAAATAAGGCATATTCTGTATTGAAACAGGAGGGCTTTGTCAAGGTTGACAGAAGACGCGGTGTTATAATAGCAGTTGATATTGACAAGCTGCAGGCAATGGAGATGATCCAGAAGGAATTGCGTGTCCTTCTGGCACAGGCAAGCTGTAAGAATATCTCGCGTGAAGAAATTCACGATATGATCGATACCATATATAATGAATATGGAGGAAAATAAAAATGGATTATACCGCTAAGGCAAAAACTGCTCTTGGACTTGCCGCATCTGCAGCAAGATCCATGGGTCAGAACTATATCGGGACAGAGCATATTTTACTGGGACTGATCAGACAGCAGACAGGAATGGCGGCTCAGGCATTATTGGTAAATGGAGTGGATGAGACAAAGCTTGTAGATCTGATCATGGAGCTGATCGCACCGACAGGGCATCTGGAGCTGAAAGAACGGGAAGGCTATTCACCGCGTGCCCAGCAGGTGATCGGACTGGCATTTCAGATTGCGGAGCAGTATCATGCTTCCGCTGTCGGAACAGAGCATATTCTGATGGCATTGATCCGGGAAGGAAGCAATGTGGCAGTCCGTATTTTAAGTACTATGGGAGTTTCCCTGCAGAAGCTTTATATCGATCTGCTTGTTTCCATGGGGAAAGATGGCAATCTGTATAAAGAAGATCTGCGTCAGCAGAAGCAGAAAACAAAAGTGCTGGAGCAGTACAGCCGTGATATGACAAAGCTGGCAGCGGAAGGAAAGCTGGATCCTGTGATCGGCAGAGATCAGGAGATCCTCAGACTGGTACAGATCCTTTCCAGACGGACAAAGAACAATCCGTGTCTGATCGGTGAGCCGGGTGTTGGCAAAACAGCGATCGTAGAAGGTCTGGCACAGCGTATCGTACAGGGAGAAGTACCGGATACCGTCAAAAACAAGCGTGTCATGACACTGGATCTTTCCGGAATGGTGGCAGGCAGCAAATACAGAGGCGAATTTGAGGAACGTATTAAAAAGGTTATCAAAGAAGTGATCGATGATGGTAATATCATCCTCTTTCTGGATGAGATCCACACGATCATCGGTGCAGGCGGTGCGGAAGGTGCGATCGATGCGTCCAATATCTTAAAGCCGTCTCTGGCAAGAGGTGAGCTGCAGCTGATCGGTGCTACGACGATCGAGGAATACCGCAAATATATTGAAAAAGATGCGGCTCTGGAGCGTCGTTTCCAGACGATCATGGTAGAAGAGCCTTCCTTAACGGAAGCTGTCCGTATTGTGATGGGTATCAAGCATAAATATGAAGAACATCATCATGTGACGATCACGCCGGAGGCTGTAGAGGCTGCGGTGAAATTGTCAGACCGTTATATCAATGACCGTAATCTGCCGGATAAGGCGATCGACCTGATCGATGAGGCAGCAGCGGCGCTGCGTCTGCAGGGACTGAAAATACCGGAAAACTGTATCAGGCTGCAGGAGCAGATCGATGAACTGAATGTACAGATCGAACGCTCCCTGAAGTTTGATGATCTGGTAGAAGCGCATAAGGAACGTATGGAGCAGGAGAAGCTCATCAAAAAGCATACGCAGGCAATGCAGCGGTATGAGAAGAAGATGGCAGCAAAGAACAATCTCGTCACGGAGGATGAGATCGCAGCCGTGGTAGCCCAGTGGACAAAGATCCCGCTGAAAAAGCTGGAAGAGAAGGAAAGCGAGCGGCTTCTGAAGCTGGAAAAGATCCTGCATAAGCGTGTGATCGGACAGACGGAAGCGGTAGAGGCGGTTGCCCGTGCAATGCGCCGTGGCAGAGTCGGTTTGCAGGACCCGAAGAGACCGATTGGTTCCTTCCTGTTTTTGGGACCTACCGGTGTCGGTAAGACAGAGCTTTCCAAAGCACTTGCAGAGGCAATGTTCGGTTCGGAAAATGATCTGATCCGTGTAGATATGTCGGAATATATGGAGCCGCATTCCGTTGCAAAGATGATCGGTTCACCGCCCGGATATGTCGGACATGACGATGGCGGACAGCTGAGTGAGAAAATCAGACGGAATCCTTACAGTGTTGTTTTATTTGATGAAATTGAAAAAGCACATCCTGATGTATTTAATATTTTGCTGCAGGTGCTGGATGACGGACATATCACTGATTCCAAGGGACGCAAGGTCAGCTTTAAAAATGCCATTATCATCATGACAAGTAATGCGGGCGCTTCCCGTATCGTGGATCCGAAGAACCTCGGTTTTGCGACAAAGACGACAGAGCAGCAGGATTACCAGCGTATGAAAAACGGCGTCATGGAAGAAGTCAAGAGACTTTTCAAGCCGGAGTTCATCAACCGGATTGATGAGATCATGGTATTCCATCCGCTGAATAAGACAGAACTCAGAGAGATCGTGACACTGCTTTCCGCAAATCTGATCAAGAGATGCGACCGGCAGATGGGTATCACGCTTTCTATCAGCCAGACGCTCAAGAATCATCTGGTTGAAAAATATTGTGATGTAAAGATGGGCGCAAGGCCTTTGAAGCGTGCGATCCAGACTGTCATAGAGGATCCGCTGGCAGAAGAAATCCTGCAGGGCAGGATCAGGCAGGGCGATCATATCCTTGCGACAATACACAAAGAAAAAGTGGTATTTAAGCAAAGGCAAAACGCAAAAGAACTGGATTTATAAAGGCAAATGGTTTATACTGTTTACACAAAGTACTGCAAGACAATATTCGGGAGGACAAAAGAAAATGGCAGTGGTAAAAGAATTAATTCGTGAAGAATCAGACGGCAGCATCAGTTTCGGAAATTATACATTAGCACAGAAGGCAAAGCTGGAAGATTTTGAACATGCAGGAGATCTGTATAAGGTCAAAACATTCTCAACAATGACAAAACTGGAGAAAAACGGTCTGTTTTTATACGAATCCGTTCCGGGCACAAGCGTCAGTCACTTTCAGGAGACTGCAGACGGTGTATCCTTTGAGGTAGAAGGAGCAGACGATGCACAGCTGATCATCGGACTTTGCGACGATACACAGTATGAGGTATTTGTAGCAGGTAAGAGCGCTGGAAAGATGAATACAGGTCTTGGAGGCAAGCTGAATGTCAGTGTGGAGCTTGCCGGAATGGGCGAAGTAAATGTAAAGGTGGTAGAAGTATAAGCATGGCAAAAATGAAATCGGCTACGGTTTATTTCTGTCAGAATTGCGGCTATGAATCTTCCAAATGGATGGGGCAATGTCCGGGCTGTCGGGAGTGGAATACGCTTGTCGAAGAGGTCGTGACAAAGGCTTCTGGCGTCAGGGCAGTGCATATGGTGCAGCCGACAAGCCTGAATGATATCTCTATGGAAGAGGAAGATAAGCTCTTAACGCATATGAGTGAGCTTGACCGGGTGCTCGGTGGTGGCATCGTGCCGGGGCAGCTTACATTGGTTGGTGGAGATCCCGGCATCGGGAAATCCACCATTCTTTTACAAATGTGCCAGAATCTTGCGGCAGACGGCAGAAAAATTTTATACATATCAGGGGAGGAATCTCTTAAACAGATCAAGATACGCGCAATGCGGATCGGCGAATTTACGGATCAGTTAAAGCTTCTGTGTGAAACAGATCTGGATACGGTAGAAGCAGTGATAAAGCAGGAAAAACCGGATATTGTCGTAATCGATTCTATCCAGACAATGTATGCGGAACGTGTGACCTCTGCACCGGGCAGCGTATCGCAGGTCAGAGAAGCAACAGCTGTTTTTCTGCGTCTTGCCAAGAGTATGCCTGTTGCAACATTTATTGTCGGGCATGTAACAAAGGAAGGTACGGTTGCGGGGCCGCGCGTACTGGAGCATATGGTAGATACGGTCTTATATTTTGAAGGAGACAGGCATGCGTCCTATCGGATTTTACGGGGCGTGAAAAATCGTTTTGGCTCCACGGATGAGATCGGTGTGTTTGAAATGCGCAAGGAAGGTCTTTGCGAGGTGAAAAACCCGTCTGCTTATCTGCTAAGCGGCAGACCGAAAAATGCAAGCGGTTCTATAGTTGCCTGTGCCATGGAGGGCACCAGACCGATGCTGATCGAGATTCAGGCACTTGTCTGTGATTCCAATTTCAATATTCCGCGCCGCCAGACAACCGGGGCGGATTTTAACAGAGTGAATCTCCTGATGGCGGTACTGGAAAAAAGACTGGGGCTTCGCATGGGACAGACCGATGCATATGTCAATCTGGCCGGTGGTATGCGGCTCTTAGAGCCTGCGCTGGATCTGGGTATTGTGATGGCACTGGTATCCAGCTTTAAAAATAAGGTTATTTCCGATCAAACGGTGATTTTCGGTGAGGTAGGTCTTTCAGGTGAAGTCCGTGCTGTCAATATGGCGCAGCAGCGTGTGCTGGAGGCACAGAAACTTGGATTTACGAAATGTATTCTGCCATCTGCAAATTTGGATGGATTGTCAGATATTCCGAAGAAAATGCGCATTGTTGGCGTTTCCAATGTAGCTGATGCAATAAATGAACTGATTTGACTTATTTCGTTAATATATTTTAATCGTTTGCGCAATATAATTGTAGAAATAACTCTGAATACATCATATAATACAATTAGTCTAAGACATTAGACATGCTAATTAGCAATTTCCGGAAGAATTCCCCTTTTACACAAACAGGAGGCCTGGCGACTTTGTCGCTGGGTCTTTTGTTTTGTGGGAAAACCATACAGATTATGCAAAAGAATTTTACGATCAGATGAGCATGTGAAATATAAGACATACAGGAGTTTACCATAAAGCAAAACCGTAATTTGTAACCGGGTAGGATAGATCAGGGTATACAAAAGCAGGGAGGATATAAAAATGGATCTGTCTCAAAAACAAATAGCATATTATCATTTGCCGGGATTGTTTGAATTTTACGAATTATACAGTGTTTTTCTGCCGCTGTTTCGGGCACACAGAGAATACTTTTATGATTGGTGCAGGATCGGTTCGGTCTATGGAGCCCCGGCGGACTGCCTCTGGGGCGGTGGACGTACATCTTACGGCGAGCAGGATCCGCGGGCAGTGCTGGCATTGATGCAGGAATATGGTATTTCTGCCCGCCTGACCTTCAGCAATTCCTTGCTGAAAGAAGAACATCTGAAAGATCACAGATGTAATGCGCTCTGCCGGTTATTTGCAGAAGATAACGTGATGGAAAAATATAATGTTCAGAAGAATGACAGAATAGAAAACAGAAACGTACGTAATGGTATTATCATTTACTCCGATCTGTTGCTGCATTATTTACAGAAGCAATATCCGGGTTTCTATTTCGTATCTTCCACGACAAAGGTTCTGACAGATTTCAAGGAGCTTCTGCAGGAAGTCAACAGAGAGGAATTTCGATATGTTGTACCGGATTTCCGCCTGAATAAGCAGTTTGATAAGTGGAATACACTGACTGTAGACCAAAAAGATAAGATAGAATTTCTGTGCAATGAGTGCTGCCGGTTTGGCTGCAAAGACCGCAAAAACTGTTATGAGACTGTCAGCCGGAAAAATCTTGGGGAAGCCATTCCTGATTATCCGTGCACTTCACCGGATGCGGCGGAAGGCTATCGATTTTCAAAAGCAATGGAAAATCCGGGATTTATCGGTATTGATGATATCCAATCTATTTATCTGCCGATGGGATTCTCTGATTTCAAGATCGAGGGGCGCGGACTTGGCAGTGCCATGCTGTTGGAATTCTTGCTATACTATATGACAAAGCCGGAATATCAGCTGAAAGTGCGGGAAGCTGTTTATCTGGATGCTATGCTGGATCTGTTTTGAGAGCTGTTTTTTAGTTTGTATGGGATTTACATTGAACACTGGTTTTCTGTGATTGTGTGGAATTTTTTTACTGTGGGTCTCTGTGTTTGATAGATATAGTGTTATTTCGCCCAAATAAATGATAATTATAAAAAAGGACGAAGGTTATTTGCCTGAATTGGAGAAGTTCGTCTAAAATGTCATAAAATACTGTAAAAGGATGAACGTCATCAGGAAGATAAAAGCAGGTTTCATACTAATTGGTAAATTTGTTTGAAAAAGGATGAAGCTATGATATGATGATTCGTCCATAATACAGAATATTGCAAAAAAGTATGAATAGCTAAAATGTGTAATAAAAAGAGTTCGTCCAAAATACAAAATTTCGTAATAAAGTATGAATTGTCAAAATGCGTAATAAAAAGAATTCATCCAAAATTGAAAAATAATGTGAAAGAGTATGAAAGACAAATACATGAATTGTAGATAAAAGGTAATTATATAAAAGACAGATACCTCTAAAGCAAGTGAAATCGCAGCAGAAAAGAGTGAAAAACTAACTGGTGACTATTAAGTAAAAAATAATATGAAAAAAATCGTTCAAAATAATACATTATCTTTGCAGCGAAATAAAGAAAACGAATATAAACTTTTAATAATAATCAAGCCGGTTAGCAGTTAGCCGGCCTATATAAACTAAATTATTTTAATATGTTTACAAAACAAAACCGCGCCAATACCCTTCACGGTATTCTGCTTATCGCCTTATTCTCAATGGCAGCATTTTACATAGCAGAAATTCCTTTCGTTAAGAATCTTTCATTCAGTCCGCTGATTGTAGGTATCATTCTTGGTATGTTATATGCCAACAGTTTACGCAACAAGTTACCCGAAACATGGGTTCCCGGAATAAAGTTCTGTACAAAACAAATCCTTAGAGCTGGTATTGTTCTTTACGGTTTCCGACTCACTCTTTCACAAGTGGCAGCCGTAGGAGTTCCGGCAATCGTGATAGATACAATCATTGTTGTAGGTACAATACTATTAGGTATATGGTTAGGAAAACTCATGAAAATCGATGCAGATACATCACTAATGACTGCCACAGGTAGTGCTATTTGCGGTGCAGCTGCAATATTGGGAGCAGAACCAGTAGTAAAATGCGAAGGCCACAAAACAGCTATAGCAGTATCTACAGTGGTTATTTTCGGAACCATATCGATGTTCCTCTATCCTATAATGTATCGTTCGGGAATGCTTGAAGCTTTGGGTGACACAGGAGTTGCAATATACACCGGAAGTACACTTCATGAAGTAGCACATGTAGCAGGAGCCGGAAATGCTATGGACCCTACAGATGCTCTTGGTATAGCCGGAACAGCTACCATCACTAAAATGATAAGAGTAATGATGCTTGCACCAGTGTTGGTAGTCATGGCATTCGCCTTGTCTGGAAAAAAGAGTAAAACCTCAGGAGGAAAGGCTGAGAAAAGCAAGATTACAATTCCTTGGTTTGCCTTCGGTTTTATAGGAATTATATGCTTGAATTCTCTTCTCCAGCAATTGCTGGGAGTAGAAAGTGTAAAAGATATCCCACTAAACGGAGCTATAGAATACATAGATACATTTATGCTCACAATGGCTATGACAGCACTCGGAACTGAAACAAGTTTCGACAAGTTCAAACAAGCCGGAGCAAAACCATTCCTTCTTGCCGGTGCCCTATACATCTGGTTGTTGGGCGGTGGTTATCTCCTTACAAAATACATTGTTCCAATGTTGGGATAACCTGATTACGGATTATAAAAAATGATATTAAAGAAAAACCCGAAGAGGTTGAATGCTGAAGCTTCAATTACTCTTCGGGATTTTTCATTGTAATATACAGATTATCAATTCATATATAAGATATACATACAAATCTGTCATACCAATATACAACGATATATCTGTATAAAAAAACTAATCAACTAACCTTTTTTATATATACCATAAGACAGTTTTATAAATACTTATCTGCCATGACTATTTCTTTATTTCTACTCTACTGCCATCAGCTGCAACAGCCTTCAAATCAAAATTCTTGCCAACAAGTTCATCCGGCAATTCAAATTCAAAGAATGTAGAGAAGAAAGCAAGTTTTCCATTTAAGTAAACTTCAAAGGCTACAGCCTCATCACCATTTGTTATTGCAACATTCTTGCCTGTAACCACAGCGCTCACCTGTTTGGTAATCGGCTTTATCTTTCCTTTCTCAAACTGTGAATAATAACCCACATCAGGAGCTTTTGAATCAAGTCCGACATCTCCGTTCTTTCTATCTTCCAGATAATAGAAAGGAGCAGCCTTCTTAGGGAACTTCTTCATATACGCCTTGGTCTGTTCTACCATCTCCTCAGTTATTTTAATCTTATAGCTACCATACTGTTCTATAGTTGCATCTGTTGGAACGAAAAAGCCCCACATTTCAAAGAATTCTGTCAGGTCTTCCTGAGCTGCCTCACTTGCCATTCTTGCAAACAACAACTGTTTTTCACCTACATTAGATGAATTGACTCGGTTATCGCGCATTAATTTGAACAATGTAGGCCAGAAATCAGGCTTATGTCCGCACCTGTGATAATAATTCCACAACTGCCAGTTCATTCTCATATGAAGTTCTGTATTTTCTCCCTGATGTCCGTCACCAAAGTCCCACCATGGTTTATTATATATACAGTGAGCCGATACCAATGTCTGTTTTGTGATATTACCTTGATCGTTTCTTATACAGTTATCAGCAAACTTAGGCATACACAACTCTGTTCCTCGCGAACAATATTTACCCAACTTGTATAATATATAGTTTGAGAAAAGATTGTTAGACGATTCTGTACTTCCAGGCCAGTCGATAGCCAACTGATGAATATGTCCTATTTCATGTGCAGGCCCCCAAGCATTATCTTTAGCAGCCATTACATTATCCTTAAGCAGAATATTATTCAAGTATGAATAAACAAAGCCTATACAATAATCGGTAGCCCACATATAACTGCCTTCTGGCGATATCGCAAAAATATGATTGTTAACCTGCGACGGGCGTACATCATCAATACCCATAAGTTCCTGTTGCCATCCTATTATATCATCCCAAAGATGTATGGCAGAAAGAATTTCGTCAGGTATGAACTCTCTCATTTTTGAAGTATGGAAATAGAACATAATCTTTTCACCTCTTACACAGAAATATTTGTGTGTAGCTTTCGACAACAGTTCTTTATACTTTTCGTCTGTCTGATGTTCCTTCAAATCAAAAAATCCTGTAACCTTACCACTTCCCAATGGAATAGGAATTTTTATAGGTGTAAATACTATTACTGCAGATGGAACAACAAAAGATTATATAAAACTTAAATATTATGGTGAT
>ENA-ORSK01001417-ORSK01001417.1-human-gut-metagenome-genome-assembly--contig:-NODE-1417-length-18943-cov-11.613088_pt1 | contig 18943 bp, 18 predicted proteins | sample MGYA00242192_ERZ509159 | MGnify/ENA primary metagenome ERZ509159 (study PRJEB26280, sample SAMEA2338663) | human gut metagenome | biome: human gut; feature: human-associated habitat; material: faeces...
TAATGAAAAAGTTAGGCTTTACTAATATTTTTGTTGACATACAAAAATAGTAAGGCTATACTAACAGTGAAGTTAGAAAAGACTAATTAGTTTAGTCTAATCATCTGAGGAGGCGGAGTATATGCCAATTAGTATGGCAAATCCTGGAGATACAGTCATTATTAGACGTATTACAGGAACTGATAAAGTAAAGAATCATCTAGCAGAACTTGGTTTTGTAGTAGATGGAGAAGTAACTATTATCAGTAAAGTAGATAACGGAATTATTTGTAATGTGAAAGGCAGTAGGATTGCGCTTTCTGAACAGATGGCCAATCGTATATTGTTTTAAGGGAGGAGCAACATGAACTTAAAAGATGTAAAAGTGGGCGAAACAGTAACTATTAAAAAAGTAACTGGTACAGGTCCAGTAAAAAGAAGAATTATGGATATGGGTTTAACTAAAGGACAGAGTGTTTATGTAAGAAAAGTTGCACCTTTAGGAGATCCAGTAGAAATTACAGTACGTGGTTATGAATTATCTTTGCGTAAAGCAGATGCGCAGATGATTGAAGTGGAGGAATAGTTATGAAGATAGCGTTAGCGGGTAACCCTAACTCTGGTAAAACAACGTTATTCAATGCACTGACTGGTAGTACTCAGTATGTTGGTAACTGGCCAGGGGTTACAGTTGAAAAGAAAGATGGGAAACTAAAAGGTCATAAAGATGTGACTATCCAGGATTTACCTGGTATTTATTCATTATCTCCTTATACACTTGAAGAAGTTGTTACAAGAAGATATTTAATTAATGAAACACCTGATGCAATCATTAATATTATTGATGGTACAAACTTAGAAAGAAACTTATATTTAACTACTCAGTTAGCTGAATTAGGTATTCCTATGGTTTTAGCTGTCAACATGTATGATATCATCGAAAAGAAGGGTGATAAGATTGACTTAGATCAGTTAGGTCAGTTATTTGGTTGTAAAGCAATGACTTTATCAGCATTAAAGGATAAAGGTACTCAGGAAGTGGCTGAAGAAGCAATTAAACTTGCACATAACCATAAGGTATCAGAACATCCTCATGTATTTGAGGGTTCTGTAGAACATGCTTTAGCACATATTGAAGAATCAATTGAAAACAAAGTAGATGCATCTAAGTTAAGATGGTTTGCGGTTAAGGTATTTGAAAGAGATGAAAAGGTATTGGCTGAACTTAAATTAGATCAGGCAGTATTAAATGAAATCGAAGGTCATATTGCGGATTGTGAAAATGAAATGGATGATGATTCAGAATCTATTATCACAAACCAGAGATATACTTTTATTAAGAATTCTATTAATAAGGTTCTTACAAAGAAGAATCCACATCAGACATTATCTACATCAGATAAGATTGATAAGATTGTCACTAACAGATTCTTAGCTTTACCAATCTTTGTATTAATTATGTGGTTTGTTTATTACATCTCAGTATCTACAGTAGGTGACTGGATGACTAGCTGGGTGAATGATGTATTATTTACTGAAATCATTCCACCTGCAGTAGAAACTTTCCTTAAATCAATTGGTTGTGCAGCTCCATTAATCAGCTTAATCAATGATGGTATTATTGCTGGTGTTGGTACAGTATTAGGTTTCGTACCACAGATGGCACTTATCTTCGTATTCTTAGCTATTCTTGAAGATTCAGGATATATGGCAAGAATTGCATTCATTATGGATAGACTATTACGTAAATTCGGTTTATCTGGTAAATCATTTATCCCTATCTTAATTGGTACAGGATGTGGTGTTCCAGCCGTTATGGGTACACGTACTATTGAAAATGAATCAGATAGAAGAATGACTATTATGTTATGTACATTTATTCCTTGTGGTGCGAAGACTGTTATTATTGGTATGATCACTTCAGCATTCTTCCCAGGCAACATTTGGATTGCGCCAGCAATGTATTTCTTAGGTATTTTAGTTATTATCTTATCAGGTATCGCATTAAAGAAGACTCGTTTCTTTGCAGGTGATCCAGCACCATTCGTAATGGAATTACCAGCATACCATATTCCTACATTAAGAGGTGTATTCATCCATGTTTGGGAACGTGCAAAAGCATTCATGATTAAAGCAGGTACTATTATCTTTAGTATTTGTATCATAGTATGGGTATTATCTACATTTAACTTCTCATTCCAGATGGTTGAAGTTGAAAACTCAATGTTAGCATCTATTGGTCATGTATTTGCAACATTATTCGCACCAGTAGGTATTGAAAACTGGAAGGGTTCAGTGGCTGTTATCTCAGCTCTTGCAGCTAAGGAACAGGCTGTTTCTACTATCTCTATCTTAAATCATATGGGTGATGCAGATTCAGGTGCTAAGGCAATTCATGCTGTGGTGAATACATTCTCTGCAATGGGTGGTTTCTCATTCATGATCTTGAACTTATTCGATCCACCATGCATTGCCGCTATTGGTACAATCATGAGAGAAATGGGTTCTAAGTTCTGGGGATGGTTCGCCGTATTATACCAGATGGTATTAGGCTATGTATTAGCTATGATCACTTATCAGTTAGGTTCATGGTTATTCTATGGTGCAACATTCGGATTAGGTCAGATTCTATCAATCGTATGTATTTTAGTAATGATCTACTTCATTGTAAGACCAGCACCTAAACCAGAATTAAAGACACAGAGAGCTTAATCAATTATGGGTAACATCATAGTTGCGGCTATTGTTGTTGTGTTGCTCATTATAGGTGTTCTTCACTACAAGAAGACATTACAGTCAGGATGTTGTGGTGAACACGATCAAATAAAGAAAATAGGTACGGGGGATAAGGATAAAAATCTTTATCCCTATCGTACTATTCTTCATATTGATGATATGTTCTGCAAGAACTGTGCAGCAACAATAGAAAACGCATTTAATCAACATAAAGAATATCTTGCATCAGTAAACATGAATAAGAAAGAAATCACTATTCTTTCTATGAATCAACCTGATCTAGAAACATATAAACAGATGATCATCAAACTTGGTTATACACCAAGATAATTGTATAATAGAAGCAAGGAGGAGATAGTATGGGTACAATTATAGTAAGTATTTTATTAGTTATCTGGATTTGTCTTGTCCTTAGAACTATATATAAGAATAAGAAAAAAGGCATAGGTGTATGTGGACATAATTGTAATACATGTGGCACAAATGATCTATGTCATGCTGATCTCTATAAAATGTATCGTGAAGAGATGCGTAAAGAAGGGCACGCTTAGGTGTGTCCAGTTAAGAAAACATTCTAAGGCGAGAGAGAAACGGTATAGCTTCGGCTATGCCGTTTCTTTCATTTTTGCCTGCTATCAAATACTTTGGACATTTCCAAAATCCCGATACCATGGTGTCTTCTCCGGCACAAGCGTTTTTTTTCGAAGCGCTCCTACCAGCACGAAACGGGCATCATCAAACTCATAGCTACTTGTGTAGCGTAGAAGAAAAGAAGGCATCAACCACTCAATTGCCGAAAACTTTCATTCAATGTACTTATTGCGAAAACGCCTCGCTTCGGCTATTATATATTATAAGTATATTATAGGGAGGCGCTGCGGCAGATGAGAAAAGAAAAGTCCTATAGCTTTCCCGCCATTCTTGCGGCGGCCGCCATCCTGCTTGCCTATTTATGCCGCATAACGACCAAGTTCGGCTTTGAGCTCAGACTTCAGGAGGAGCTTATTCTCCCGCTGACGCTGCTGCGGAGCATGATATATCTATGCCTTTTTATGGCGTGGGGAATTTCCCTGAAAATGCGTATCCAGCAAAAGCAGGTGCAGAAATACATGATAGGCGCGGCGGTGCTCATCGTGTTTTGGATATTTGTCCGCTCGCTCAGATTTATGATATTCACCGTGCCGCCCGCCACGCGCTATCTCTGGTATATGTACTATCTCCCGCTGCTCGCATTGCCGACCTCGGCGCTCATGGTTGCGCTGTCTATCGGAAAGAGCGACGATTACCGCCTGCCGCAGCACGTCGTTATGCTGTGGACAATTCCGGCGCTGCTGTTTTTGCTCGTCATGACAAACGATCTGCATCAGTTTGTTTTCAAGTTCCCGGCGGAGCAGTCCTTCATGGAGTGGAACAACGACTATAGCTACGGCTACGGCTTTGTCCTCGTTACGGCGTGGGAGCTTATAAGCTCCGTGACGGCCTTTGCAATGCTGCTGAAAAAGTGCCGTCTGCCGTGGAACCGGCGGCTTGCATGGCTGCCCGCGATCCCGCTGGCGCTGTCGTTTTTGTATCTCGGGATGTACGGCTTCAACTTCAAGTGGTTTTTCCTCTTCTTCGGGGATATGACCGTGGTGCAGAGCCTGCTTTGCGCCGCTACGCTCGAGGGCTGTATTCAGTTCGGGCTTATTCAATCCAATTCGCATTACGGAGAGCTTTTTGAGGCGGTGAACGGCTGCTCCGCGCAAATCACCGACCGCGATTTTAAGGTAAAGTTCCTTGCCACGGACGCGGAGAGCTTTTCCGAGGAGAGAATACGCGCCGCCGAGAAAGCGCCGCTGCGCCTTGACGACGGCAAGGTACTGCATACGATGCCCGTCAGCGGCGGCTACGCCGTGTGGACGGAAGATAACGCGGAGCTTATCGCCCTCGCCGAGGAGCTGGGGGATTTGCAGGAGGAGCTTAAGGACCGCAATGAGTTGCTGCGCTACGAGTATGAGCGGGAGAAGGTGCGCAAGGAGATAGAGGAGCAAAACCGGCTCTATGACCTGCTGCAATCCGTGACTCAAAAGCAAATCGACGGCATTGCGGCGCTTGTAAAGGAATATCAGCAGAGCGGGGACAAGGGCTCGGAGAGCGCCCGCCGCATACTTGCAAAAATCGCCGTGCTATGCAGCTTTATCAAACGGCGCAAGCATCTGGCGCTGTCGAACTATAAGGACTATCGAATTCCCGCCGAGGAGCTGCGCTCCGCGTTTCGTGAGTCGATGCAGACTCTGGAGCTGCTGGACGTCAGCCACAGCTTCTGTTTTGCGGAGACGGAGCTTTTGGACGGCTCGGAGGCCACGGCGCTGTATGATTTCTTTGAGGACGTGATAGAGGCGGCGCTCGACAGCCTGCACTCGGTCAATGTCCGCATCTCGCGCATCGGAGGAAGGCGGCGCATCGCCGTGACGCTGGAGTGCGAGGCGGAGCTTTCGGCGCTTGCGCGGGATTATCCCGGCGCGGAGCTTGACAATGACGAGGGCGAATGGACCTGCCTGCTCACGCTCGGAACAGGGGGTGAGGGCAGATGACGGTATTTTCCGGCATATCGCTTTTTTATCAAAATCTTCTGCAATTACTGCTCTTTGTAATGCTGCTTGCGGAGCTGTATCTGCTCATTGAGAAAATCTCGCACCGTGCGCCGGGGCAGCTTTGCCTTGTGTCGAGCATTATGCTTACGCTGAATTTTCTGCTCCTGCTTTTCCTTGCGCGCGAACGGCATGACGTGCCGCCGAGCGAGATAGCGGAGCACATACCTTGGACGGTGGTTGCAATAGTCGTGCTTTTGTCGGCGGAGCATATCGCCATAGACTTTCCGATGGAGAGAAGCCGCGCGGCGGCGACGCTGTCCGCAGCGTCCATCGTGGAGGCGACAAACGACGTGCCCATGGGAGTATGCTTTTCAAATCCCACGGGGCGCATAATCCTGTGTAATAATAAGCTTCGTGTTCTGGCAAATCAGCTCACCGGCGGCTATCCGCAGATGATGGAGGAGCTTACCCGGGCGCTGGACGCGCCGCCAGAGACGGTGACGCGCCTGCCCGACGGGAAGCTGCGCTTTTCGGACGGCTGCGTATATAATTTTCAGTATATCGGGCTTACGGTCGGCGGCGAGAGAGGCTGGCATCAGCTCATGGCGCAAAACGTCACGGAGCAGGTGGAGATAAACGAGCAGCTTGCCCGCGAAAACGAGAAGCTCAAGAAAACAAACGCAAGACTGCAAAAAATGCATGAGCGCATGGCGGACGATATCCGCGAAAAGGAGAGCCTGCAATTCAAGGTCTATATACATGACAGCATGGGCAGGAGCCTTTTGAGTATTCAGGATATCATGAACAGCGGCGAGGAGACGGAGAAAAAGCTGAAATCGCTCAAGGAGGCGGTCGCGGTGCTCTCCGGCAGCCGCCCCGAGTTTGACGACAGCATACAGAAGGTCATTCAAAGCTCCGCAGAGCTTGGCGTAAGGGTGCTGATGTCCGGCTATCTTCCGAGCAGGACACGGGTCGAGGCGCTGACGGTGCAGGCGGTGCGGGAATGTGTGACAAACTGCATCCGCCACGCAAAGGGTAATGAGGTGAGGGTAGACATTAAAAACTACGCCCAGATATACACCGTGACCATAAGCAATAACGGCGAAAAGCCGAGGAGCGCCGTCACCGAGGGCAGCGGACTGACCGGTCTGCGCCGCAGTGTGGAGGCGGCGGGCGGCGAGATGAGGATATCGCACTCTCCGGCCTTCGCGCTGATCTTGAACCTGCCGGGAAAGGAGAACGAGGACTATGATTAACACCCTGCTTGTCGAGGACGACCTGTATATACAAAGGCATTTTGTCGAGCGCTTTTCCGAGGAAGAGGATATACGCATCGTCGCCGCCGTGCGGGACGCATTCGAGGCGGAAGGACTATGCGGTCAGGGGGGCATCGACCTTGTGCTCATGGATGTGCTGACGCTGCACAAGCATTCCGGGCTTGCCGCCGGCAAGCGCATAAGGGAGGCGTATCCGAATATCAAGGTGCTTATCGTCACCTCCCTTGTAGACCCCGAGGTCTTGCAGCAGGCAAGACGCGGCTACGCGGACAGCCTGTGGTATAAGGACCACGGCACGGATGCGATTATGGACGTGATACGCCGCACAATGGCGGGGGAGCGGGTCATTCCGGGCTTTTCTCCCTCCGTCGAGATGAAAAGGTGTATGTCCGAGGATTTTACCCCCGCCCAGATAGAAATTCTGCGCGACTTTATAAAGGGCTATACCTACCGCGAGATTGCGGAGAAGTTCAATCTCTCGGTGAGCGGCGTGCGTTATAATATCGCCGAGATGGTGAGGATAGGCGGCTTTAAGAACAAGGAAGAGCTGACCACCGTGGCAATTGAAAATAAGCTTGTCGTCACGACGCTTGACGACGGCGAGACAGAATAAGCTTGAGCTCCCGAGGAAAAATTCTCGGGAGCTTATTTTTCGGCAATTCTAATGATTTTTAACGAGATATTTATGCTATATGCTGAAGCACGGCGAGATAAATTTGAGCTTATGAGCAAAATCCACAACATACTGACACAAGTGTCAGTGACAAAAGGGGAGAGTGCCGCTATAATTATTAATGTGAAAGTTTAAGCAAAGCGGAGGTGACGAAGGAGAAGTGAAAAGAATAGTTTTGGATATGCAGAGCACCTTGTATGCAAGGCAGATGGAGCGGGCGCTTTTGCAGGAGCTTGACAACTGGCAGGTCGTTATCGCCGAGGAGCCGAGTCTTACGGCGGATATCTGCAAAACGCATATGCCGAGCGTCCTTTTGATGGAGGTCACCTGCTACACTCCGTGGAGACTGTCCGAGCGCATGGAGGTACGCAGCAAGGTGAAAAGGAATTGTCCCGACTGTAAGATCATTCTCACCGTCGAGGAGCGGGCGGATAAGGAGCTTGCAGAGCAGGTCAAGGCCGCCAAAAGGGATGGGCTGATAGATGCGTTTATCTTCCTGTCCATGACTGATAAGTATCTTACGGCGCTGCTGGATACGTTGTGAAAAGAGGTAATGAGATGAGAAAAATCACCTGTGCGCTGCTGATTGTGGCGGCACTCCTGCCTGTAAGCGCTGCCGCAGCCTGCGACCATAGCTTTTATCAGGCCGAGGCGTACAAGGCCACCTGTACCGAGGACGGATATTATATCCTGCGCTGCTCAGAGTGCGGATATGAGGAAAAGTACGTCACCGAATATGCCTACGGGCATAACTGGGTGGGGTTCAGCCGAGAGCCTGCAAGCTGCATGAGCGAGGGCATGATAGCCTATAGATGCGGAAACTGTGGAGAGTTCGGCAAAACCGAGACGATACCCCGCAAGCCGCACAGCTTCGGAAGCTGGTTTGTGACCACGCCCGCAAGCTGCTATGATGAGGGCATAAAGACCCGCGAGTGCAGCTATTGCGGCGTGACCGAGAGAGCGTCTGTTCCCAGAACTCAGCATAATTATGTGTTCGCCTACGTCATGTCGCAGCCGACGACGACAAGCGAGGGCTATGAGCTTTATGTGTGCAGCATTTGCGAGACGGAGTATGTAAAAACTCTCCCGAAGCTCAACGGCGGCACCACGGTGACACCGCCCCCGGCGCTCACTCCGGAGCCTACGCAGTCACCGGAGCCGACGGAGACGCCTGACGACAAGAGCGCCGATAAGAGCAGCGACAAGGAGCGCGCCGAGAGAACGGACGGCAAGAAAGGCGTAAACGGCAAGCTCGGCAAGGGCACACCCGGCGAAGCGAATGCAGCGACCGGCATAGAAGCGCCGGGTGCGAAGGACTCCGTCCCCGTCTGGGCGATAATCATGGCGGCAGTCGGAGTTCTGGCGGCGATAGCGGCGGGAACAGTGTTTTTTGTGAGAAAGCGCAAGAGAAGCTGACAAACGGCCGCAGGCCGTCAAGAACATAAAAAACAATTAATAATAAGGAGACAACAGATTATGGGACTTATTCAGGCAGCAATGGGTGCAGCGGGCGGCGTATTGGCCGACCAGTGGAGAGAATATTTTTACTGTGAGTCTATTCCCGAGAGCGTGATGGCCGTCAAGGGTCAGCGCAGAGTCACGGGCAGGGGCAGCAACAAGGGCGTTGACAACATCATCTCCAACGGCTCTATCATCGCGGTTGCAGACGGACAGTGCATGATGATCGTCGAGCAGGGCAAGATAGTCGAGCTTTGCGCGGAGCCCGGTGAATTTGTCTACGATACCTCGACCGAGCCTTCGATTTTCTCCGGCGACCTCGGCGATGCGCTGATGGCGACCTTTAAGAACATCGGCAAGCGCTTTACCTTCGGCGGCGAGGCACCCAAGGATCAGCGCGTGTACTATTTCAACACCAAGGAGCTTATCGGCAATAAGTACGGCACTCCATCTCCCGTGCCCTTCCGTGTCGTTGACCAGAGCGCGGGCATAGATATTGACATCTCCATTCGCTGCTTCGGCGAATACAGCTACCGTATCGCAAACCCCATCCTCTTCTATACAAACGTCTGCGGCAACGTGAGCGAGTCCTACACCCGCGACAAGCTGGAGGGTCAGCTCAAGACCGAGCTTCTGACCGCGCTTCAGCCCGCGTTTGCAAAGATTTCCGACATGGGCATAAGATACAGCGCCCTGCCCGGTCATACCCTTGAGCTTTCTCAGGCGCTCAACGAGGTGCTCTCCGGCAAGTGGCGTGACCTGCGCGGTCTTGAGATAGTCTCCTTCGGCGTGTCCAGCGTAAAGGCCAGCGAGGAGGACGAGCAGATGCTCAAGCAGATGCAGCAGGCAAAGGCGTATATGAACCCCGGCATGGCGGCGGCAAACCTTGCCAGAGCGCAGGCTACCGCGATGCAGGATGCGGCGAAAAATCAGGGCGGCGCCGCAATGGCGTTTATGGGCATGAACATGGCGCAGAACGCCGGCGGCTTCAATGCTCAGCAGCTCTACCAAATGGGCGCGCAGCAGCCCGCGGCGCAGCCGGTTCAGCAGCCCGCAGCACCGGCAAATCCCGCTCCGGCGGCAAACGCATGGGTCTGTGCCTGCGGCACAACGGCAACGGGCAAGTTCTGTCCCGAGTGCGGCGCGAAGAAGCCGGAGCCTAAGCCCGCGGCCGAGGGCTGGACCTGCTCCTGCGGCGCGGTGAACAAGGGCAAATTCTGTGCCGAGTGCGGCAAGCCCAAGCCCGCCGCAGCCCCGCAGTACAAGTGCGATAAGTGCGGCTGGGAGCCGGAGGACCCGAGACACCCGCCCAAGTTCTGCCCCGAGTGCGGAGACCCCTTTGATACAGGGGACATAGTGTGAGCAAGCTCTGGCGCAGGCTCCTTGCGGCTCTGGTGATTATTGCCCTGCTCATCCTGATTTTCTGTGTGCTTTTCCGCGTCTTTGTCACAAACCGGATCATGGACGGCGGCTGCGGGATGGAAAACCCGGACCTCAGGAGAGCAGAGGCAAAGCTGCCCGCCTCGGACGCGGAGGAGCTAAACTTGCGGGAGGATATAAATAATAAAAAAATACTAAAGGAGAAAACGCTATGAAGGGAAGCAAATTTCTCAAGGTCACCGGAATACTGATGATAATAGGCTCGGCGATGGTCATACTGCTCGGCGTTATAGTCGCGGGCTTCGGCGCGCTTGTAGCCGGAGTTGGCGCTGCCTCCGGGCTTACGGGCAATTACTTTCTGGCTCTGCTTGCAACGCTTGTAGGCGGCATATGTCAGCTTGTCGCGGGCATCATGGGAGTCAAGCACTGCAAAAACCCTCAAAAAGCCAAGCTGCTTATAATATGGGGCGTGCTCGTCGTGCTTTTCGGCATCCAGATTATCGTTATGAACCTGTATAACGGCGGCTTCGACTCCAAGGCGCTCATGTCCGGGCTTGCCGGACTTGTAATTCCGGGGCTGTATATCTACGGCGCGGTGCTTAATTTCCGCGAGCTGAATTGAAGGCATAAAATAATAATAAAATAATATAAAGGAGGCAGCCGCCTTATGGGACTGTTTGATAAAAAATACTGCGACGTCTGCGGGGAGAGGATAGGGCTTCTCGGCAACCGCAAGCTGGAGGACGGGAATTTGTGTAAGGACTGTGCCCGTAAGCTGTCTCCGTGGTTCTCAGAGCGCCGCAACAGCAGCGTAAACGAGATAAAGCGGCAGCTTGAATACCGCGAGGAAAACCGCGGCCGCGTTGAGGCCTTTCACATAACGCGGACGCTCGGCAGCGGCACAAAGCTTTTGCTGGACGAGGACGCGGGACTGTTCATGGTCACAAGCGCGAAGAATATTGCGGAGGCAAACCCGGATGTGCTGGCGCTGTCGGACGTTACCGGCTGTACTCTGGACGTTGAGGAGAGCAGTAAGGAGCTTTTGCACGAGGATAAGGACGGAAACGAGGTCAGCTATAATCCGCCGCGCTATGAGTATTCCTATGACTTCTACATAATCGTCAACGTCAATAACCCCTATTTCAATGAGATGCGCTTCCGCATCAATCCGAACTCCGTGGAGATCAGCCCGCCCCCGTCCATTCGCCCCGGAGTGACCCTGCGCTTCAACCCCGAGACTAACGCGGAATATAAAAAGTATAAGCAGCTTGGGGAGGAGATACGGCAAATTCTCGTGAAGGTACGGGATGATGCCAGAGAGAAGATAGAACAGGCCGCCGCGCCCAAAACGGCAGTAAGCTGCCCCTACTGCGGCGCGACGACTACACCGGACGCAAGCGGCTGCTGCGAATACTGCGGCGGCGCGCTGATGGGATGATTGCCGGGACGGATTTTGTTTTCCGGTTACGGCAGCATCAGGCTTTATTGGGAATGACTTAGGAGGAATTTACTGAAATGAAAAAGAGAAAAACCAGACTGCTTTGCCTGCTCCTTACGCTTGCAATGGCGCTCACGCTCTGCGCCTGCGGCGGGGATAAGGCATCGTCAGACCCGAACCACATCGTCCTTGAGGACTGCACGCTCGACTATAAGGGCGCGGTTCTCACTCAGGACTCGGTAGGAAACGACACAATAGTTATCACCCTCAGCTATACGAACACGGGCAAAAGCTCCGCGTCCTTCCTCTGGACGGTAGTTGAGAAGGGCTTCCAGAACGGAGTGGAGCTCGATATCGCAACCATCTTTACAAATGAGGATACATATGAGACCGTGACCGACGGACAGCTCACCGAAATTCAGTCCGGCGCAAGCACCGACGTATGCCTTGCCTTTATCCTGCGCGATAAGGAGAGCAAGGTCGAGGTGGAGCTTTCGCAGATAATCGGCAAGAAGGTCGGCAAGCTCAGCATTGACCCCACGACCCTGAGCACCGAGCAGTTCGGCGGCAGCGGCAGCGGCTCGACCATGCTCAACAAGACCGGCGACCCGCTGCTTGACTGGTGGAACGGTCAGTGGTACGGCTGGTGGACACTCACCGGCGGCACCGGCGCTTATGAGGAAATGAATAATAACTGGTGGGACGTGTCCGGCATTATCGAAATAGGCTCTGACTACATGGGCACGGTCACACTCTGGGATGAGGACTACTCGAGGAGCAATCCCATGGTCGATGCAGCCGTCAGCCTGAACTCCGCCGGTACCGGCGAGCACGGCACGATGATGTCCGAGGGCGGCTGGTTTACGGATATACGGCTTGAGCACGCCGACTGGATAGTCGATCCGGGTCTGTCAGAGTTTGACGCGATGATATGCATTGACGGCTGGTACGAAAACGGCGACGATGAGTACAGATATGAGATATATCTGCGTCCCTGGGGAACCTACTGGGATGACGTGGCGGAGGAGGGACGTCCCTATCTCTATGATGATTGGTATATTCCTCTCATCGAGAAAAACGCCCTGATGCCGGATGTTATCGGCGGTGAGGCTACGGAGTTTGCCGGCGGCGGCTCACAGGGCGGCGCTATAGGCGGCGGCGAGGCGACGCAGACCGGCGCCACCGGCGGCGATTACGGCAAGTCGAACGCAAACGCGACCGGTCAGGTCTCCCGCGAGGTCATGGACAGAGCAATTCTCTCCCTCAAGGGCGACTTTATCTGGGATGACGTGAAGTATGAGGATATCCGTGAGCTTCTCGGCACGGACGGCGTGCCATACACCGAGTTTGACTCCTGGCGCGCCGACCGCCATACCTATGAGTGGTTTGCGCCCGAGAGAGTTACCCTGCTTGTAGCCTTCAAGGTGGAAAACGGCGAGGAGATAAGCAATAGCTGGACCAGCGGAAGCTGGGACGGTCCGGAGTATGACGTGACCCCAGTGAAGCTCGGCAGCCGCCCCGAGGGCAGCGGTAATATGATTGACCAGAGCGTCACGATAACCGACTCCCGTCAGAATGTCGAGGCGACCGTGATGTTCAAGATACCCGAGGGCGCGTGGTGCGTCGATCCGGGCGTCCGCTCAAGCTTCCAGATAATCAACAACCCGACGACGGATAACGTGCCCTTCCGGACACCCTACATCAAGGTCGAGCTGTTTGAGACCTCCGAAAGCCTCAATTACTATGAGAAGGACTTTGAAAATCTGACGGAGCTGGAGTCCAGAACAATCGGCGGAGTCACCATGAACGGACGCAGCTATAAGAACGTCGGCATAGAATGGATAGAGTTCTACGGCCAGATACCGAGCGGCGGCTGGATAAGCATCAGGCTTGCCTATATGAGCGCCGAGCCCGGCTCCGATTGCAGCAATATACTCGACAGCATGAGCTTTAAGTAAAATAATACTGCCTCTTGATTTGTCCTCCGGGGCAAATCAAGAGGTGACCCGCCGCAGCTCTCGGCGGGATATGGAAGGAAAGATAAGATGGCAATACAGGTAACTAACTATCAATGTCCGGCCTGTACCGGCCCCCTGCATTTCTCCGGCGAAACGGGAATGCTTGAGTGCGACTACTGCGGCTCAAGCTATGACGTGGCCGAGATAGAGGCGCTATACGCGCAGAAGGACGAAAAGGCGGCGGAGGCAAAGCAAAAGGCGGACGAAAAGGCGGAACGCGCCGTGGCAGACGGCGACGATTGGGACACCTCCGGAATGAGCTCCGACTGGGGCGACGAGGCAAACGGGATAAAGGCATATACCTGCCCCTCCTGCGGCGCGGAGCTTCTCTGCGAGGAGACTACGGCGGCGACCTCCTGCCCCTACTGCGGCAACCCGACGGTCGTGCCCGGCCAGTTCTCGGGTATGCTCAAGCCCGATTATATCCTGCCCTTCAAGCTTGGCAAGCAGGATGCGATCAACGCGCTCAAGCGGCATTACCGCAAAAAGCCGCTGCTCCCCTCGACCTTCTCCAAGGCAAACCATCTTCAGGAGATAAAGGGCGTGTACGTCCCCTTCTGGATGTTTGACGGCTCCGCCGAGGGCAGCGTCAGATTTCACGCGACACAGAGCTATACGCACACCTCGGGCGACTACGAGATAACCACGACCGACCACTACGATGTGCGCCGCAGCGGTTCGATCAGCTTCAGCCAGATACCCGTGGACGCCTCCAGCAAAATGCCGGACGACTACATGGACTCCATCGAGCCGTATGATTACGACGATTTGAAGCCCTTCTCCTCGGCATATCTCCCCGGCTACCTTGCAGACAAGTATGACGTGAGCGTGGAGGACAGCCGTGCGCGCGCCGACAGGCGCTGCGAGGGCTCCTTTGTCGCCGCCATGGAGGGCACGGTCGAGGGCTATACGAGCTGTAGTGTCAAGGAGGAGAACATTCGCCTCAAGCGCGGTAAGGTGCAGTATGCGCTGATGCCGGTGTGGATATTGAATACCAAGTGGGAGGGCAAGGACTATCTCTTTGCCATGAACGGTCAGACTGGTAAGCTTGTGGGCAATCTGCCGGTGAGCAAAAAGCGCGCGCTGGGGCTTTTCTCCGCAATCGCGGCGCCTCTGCTTGCAGCGGCCATAAGCCTCGGACTGCTTTTGATGAGATAGGCGGTGTGAGATGAAAAAAAGACTGATATCAATACTGCTTATCCTCGTTCTTCTCATCCCGCTCTGCGCCTCGGCATATGCCACCAAGGCGGACGGTGCAGAGCCGTATAACATCACGGACGATGTAGGTCTTTTGTCCGATGCCGACAGACAGCGGCTTGAAAAGATGGCGCAGACGGTGACCTATAAATACGGGATAGGCGTTTACGCCGTCATTCTTGACGATTACAGCATATTTAACTCCGACAGCGCCTATGCTGCGGCGGAGAGCATATACCATCGCTATGATATGGGGCAAAACTCCGGGAGAGACGGTATTTTGCTGCTGCTCAGCATGAGTGAAAGAGAGTATGGGCTCTATTACTACGGCGACAAGAGCGCGGAGGTTTTCACGGACTCCGCCTTGCAGGGAATTGAGGATGCCTTCCTGAATAGGTTCGGAGAGGACGACTGGGCAGGCGGCTTTGAGGACTACATAAAGTATTGCGCAAGCTATATTGAAAACGGCGCTGCCGCCTCGACGGGCGGAGCACAGCTTGACAATATCACGGACGATGCCGGACTTCTCAGCGAGCCCCAGTGGCAGCAGCTTGAAAAAATGGCGGAGGCTGTCTCTCAGAAGTACGGAGTCGGCGTCTATATCGTGACGGTGGACGATTACCGTGACTTCAATGCGGGCACACCCTTCCAGACGACATACACCATATACCATGAGTACAACATGGGCGAGGGACCCGACCGCGAGGGTATCATGCTGCTTCTCAGCATGGATGACCGCGACTGGGCGATTTTCTGCTACGGCGAGAACTCGGAGTACACCTTCAGCGAATCCGGGCGCAAGGTGCTCAAGGAAGTATTTCTGGACAACTTCAAGGACAACGACTGGGCAGGCGGCTTTGAGGATTATATCCGCGAATGTGCCCGTTTCCTTGAGAGCGCAGCCGAGGGAAAGCCCGTTAAGCAAAGCCCCGTGACGTTGATACTCATATTCTGCGGCGTTGCGCTGCTCATCGCACTGGTGGCGACTCTCACCATCTGGGAGAGAATGAACTCCGTTGCGATGGAAACTACGGCTCACGCATACATCTCCGGAAATCTCGAGCTAACCGAGAAGACCGACAGATTTACCCATTCCACGGAAACCAGCAGGAAGATCGAGCGCAGCTCTTCCAGCAGCGAAAGCTCCAGTGAAAGCGGCGGAGGAGGTTCCGGCAGCAGCGGCAAGTTCTGACCCCATGCGCTTCCGGCAGATCCGCAGCCGGAAAACATATGCGGACAAATCTAAAAAACGGAGGGAATAACATGAAGAAGCGATTACTGAGCATCCTGCTTTGCCTTGTCATGATGGTCGGACTGCTGTCCGGCGTTGCATCCGCAGAGGGAACTACTCCGATTACCTCTTTGAAGTTCACTCTGAGCGGATACACTCTGGGAGCCAAGGCGCTGGAGCTCAAGTTAACAAAGGACCCGGGCGATGTAGGCATCGATATTGAGTCTGTGAAGGTACTCAAGAGGGGGAACTCCCTTGAGATCGTTGACCCGAACGAGATTTTTGTGCCCGAGATGACCTACAGCGTGGTCATCAAGCTGAAGGCGCGCGACGGCTTTGACATCACAACGCTTACAAAGGAAAATGTCAAGGCAACGGGCGCCGACATTGAGAAGACGGAGTTGTTCCAGATTGCCGGTCATCCGGAGAATGAACGGTATGTGACATTCCACTTTAAGCCCTTTGACTACCTCCCTGTGAAGGATGTCACCGTGACTGTGGCTCCGCCCGTGCTCGGCGCGGAGATAAAGGCGGAGGCGCTCTCCTTCACTGCGACCGGAGCAGTGCTTCGCGAAACGACCCCCACAAGCTGGGCGATAATCAGACCCGAGGGCTCCTACAACGCCGGGAGCACCTTTGTGGCAGGAGAGGTCTACGAATACAGAGTATTTATCACTCCGCAGGAGCTTTATAAGATTTATCCGGACGACACGTTTACCATAAACGGTCTGGCCGCTGAGCTGACTGTTATCTCTGACGGAGAGATGGGCATGCTGAGCTATGAATTTGAGCCTCTGGAGGAGGCCAAGGCCTTCACCATGCAGCCCGTTGGCGGCATCACGCCCTTCAGAACCGAAAAAGAGGTGAGCTGGAAGACAAACTTCACCCCGCTCAAGGTCGAGAAGCTGCGTGACGGCGTGGTCTACGGCGTGCTTGCAGACCCCACGGCGACCAGCGCCATGTACAGCGCCGGTCCCGGTCTTGAAAAGCTCCGCGCCTACTACGGCAGCGGCGATAAGGACTATGTGGAAAGCGACGAATTCTCTGTGAGCTATGAGGTGCTTGACAGAGCCATATCGCCTCAGAGCTTCGGCATAGGCGGCGTGGGACTCTTTGAGCCCATAGAAAACGTGCAGCTCAACCCGGATGCTGCCAATGACGGCGCTATGACCGAGGCGTTTATCTGCAAGGACCGTGAGCAGATAGATAATCTCGTAAAGGGTACGCCTCCGGTATGGTACGGCGAGCTCTTCCAGCCTGACACCGATTATTATCTGGTCGTGAGATTTACCCCGGAGTACGGCTTTGACGGCAACAAGCTCGATAAGGAAAGCATTTCTATTGAGGGCTACGGCAAACCCGATGAGCTGATCTTCGCCAAGGACGACACCATGACACTCGGCTACGCCGTGTTCAAGCTCCCGCAGCTTACGGAAAAGACCATAAGCCTTGAGCTGCCCTTCGTCAAGACCGTTAAGCAGGGCGGCGGCGTTGCTCCCGGTGAGGAGAGCTTCCGTCTTGAGATAATCCGTAACGGCGAAAGCGTCCCGGCGCAGTATATGAAGGTGAGCTACTCCGCCGCGGTTACGACCAATGGCGTGGGCGATTTCAGCAGTAAGCTTGTTATCACCGGACCCGAGTCTCAGGTCGAGAGCTTTATTGACGGCGGCTTCTATATCCGTGAGGTCAAGGGCTATAACGACCGCTGGACCTATTCCGACGCGCTGTGGTATGCCCGCCCCTACATTGATAGCGGCGATAGCGGCGATCAGCTCAAGCTCCAGATCTACTCCGCCTCCATCATGAGCTCCGATAACGGCAGCTACTATGTCTGGAACCGCGAAAATCCCGTAGACAAGATGAGCTTTGAAAACGTCTACACCTTTGACGATCCGGTGATAAAGGTCGAGATACCCTTCACCAAGACCGTCAAGCAGGGCGGCACCAACGCCCCCAACAAGCAGACCTTTAAGCTTGAGATATTCGATGTAGGCAACGGCAACGCCGACAACTATAAAGATGTCAGCTACACCGCCTCCGTCAGCACCAACGGCAAGGGCGATTATAACGGAACCATGGTCATCACCGGTCCCCGTTCGCAGGTAAGAGAGTTTATCTGCGAGGGCTTCCTCGTCCGTGAGGTCAAGGGCTCGGCCTCGTTCTGGAGCTATTCTGACGCGGTCTGGGCGGTCATCCCCGAGTACGATGCCGAAAATGACGTGACTAAGCTCTATATCTATCCCACCAAGGCGGAGAAAACCGAGGATGGTAATCGCTATATCTGGGAGGACATGAGCGCGGCCGGAAGGATGAGCTTTACCAATACCTATACCTACAGCCCTGCCGCCGCACCCAAGACCGGCGATGACAGCAATATGCTGCTCATCTGCGCGCTGCTCGTCACCTCCGGCGCCGCCGCGGTGCTCTGGCTTGAGGTAATCAGAAGAAGACGCTCCGACAGCTGATCAAACGCCTCAGACAATTGGTATAATAAACTTGAAAGACCTCGTTTCAAACGAAACGAGGTCTTTTTATGAGGTCAAAGCAAGCTGAAGTGACCCCATAAAAAGTTAGATAAATATAGTAATGTCTACTGAACTAGTGCCCAATTTTTCTTCGGAGCCAGAATCTCCAGAAGATATGTGAGCATTCTCAAAAGGGCGCACGGAATCTTACGGAGATTCAGCACCAGAACGGACATGGCGATTACATGGGCTGCAGTCTCCCGCAGTTTTGCAGTGACCCGCCCCATGCCACATTTGCGCTTCGCCAGGCTGAATCTGCGCTCCGCTTCCACGCGCTCGCACTCATCCTGATAGTCCTGAGCCTTGTCTCTGGTTTCACCCTTCTTAGACAGCCCCAGAGCTGGGCCGGAAAGACAGATCCCATGCGCCTTGCACTAATTATACAACTTTTCTGTTTAGCGGCCAAAGCGGAACTTCAACAGGCTTTCTATCAGTTGCCTGACGATATGCTCCTGCAT
>ENA-ORSK01001423-ORSK01001423.1-human-gut-metagenome-genome-assembly--contig:-NODE-1423-length-18846-cov-3.949976_pt1 | contig 18846 bp, 17 predicted proteins | sample MGYA00242192_ERZ509159 | MGnify/ENA primary metagenome ERZ509159 (study PRJEB26280, sample SAMEA2338663) | human gut metagenome | biome: human gut; feature: human-associated habitat; material: faeces...
CGACGCAGATTCCGGTATCGCTCTGGTTTCTTGCAAAGAACAAAAAGCAGAAAGGCAAGACGCTATTCATCGACGCACGGAAGCTCGACACTATGGTCACGCGGAAGCTGCGTGAACTGACGGATGAAGACATTAAGAAAATTGCTGACACCTACAACGCCTATGTGGACGGAACACTTGAGGACGAAAAGGGCTTCTGCGCTGTTGTTACAACACAGGACATTGCAAAGCAGGATTACATCCTCACTCCAGGACGCTATGTCGGTATGGCTATTGCGTGCGTGGTATAGGAGTTGCATATATGAGAAGTTTCTGCTCCGACAGGAAAAAGGTTCGAGGACAAAGGCACAAACTCAGAAAGCTCCTGCGTGATATTGACGGGTTGACACCATTTGAAAGCGAATCAAACAGATTGTATGAGCATTTTCATGTCCCCAGTGGGACATGGCTCAACTCTCCAAGTACTGCGGGAACGGTCAAAACAGCGTTCTGTAAAGCGTGGCTGGAACAATGTCAGCGTTTTATTCAGGCGAAACCAACGAATCTATCATTCTGCAGAGTTGTTGCCGTTCTCTGCGAGCCGCTGCTTGGAGAGTCCCAAATCGTTATATTTTATAGTCAAGAGTATTTTGAGACTTTCTGGAAGCGGAACTACAGTGATCAAAGTTGGCTTCCTCTCAACAAAGGAAGTTCCTTTACTGCGAAGCGTGGCATTACCACCGCCCTTACAGAAATGGGATATGAAGAGACACTTCTTGTTGATGGAAAAACTATAAAATCTACGCTGTGGTTCTATGGAGAATTGGACCCTTGCAACCTGGGCAATAATACACATTGACTTCAAGTTACATTTAGGAGGTGTTCGTATGAAATGGTAATGGTCACATTTTTGCAGCGTCATGCGCGCTCATGAAAATGCGCTGCTCCGCCTTTCCTCCACGTGATCGTTTCTTGAAATTCTGCTGTAGACTCAAAAATAATAAGAGGAGGCAACAATGAAAACTTTACGGCTTCAAAGCATTTTCGCTCGTGTCACTGCCTGCATGGTTTGTCTGGCACTTTCCCTTACTATGATCCCATCTGCTTCCGCAGCACAGACAGCCACCGCCCCTTCGTGGATCGACAAGTCCGAGTATGTGACCTTCTCCGATGGCGCGGCTTATCAGTCTGATATGTGGAACACCATTACCACTCTGCGAAATTACGCACAATCCGGCGGAGAAGCACCGGCATACGGAAAAACGTATTATAAAGAATGTGAAACATTGAGTCGGTCTACCTCTCCCAGCGTCCAGTTCGAGTTAGGACTGATCAAACTGAAGTTTGCTCTCAATGCCGTGGCCAAGGGGAATCGTGTCCCCTCCAGCACTGCTTTTGAAATGGCATGTTATTACGCGGGGGCAAACGATGAAGCTGCCGTTTATCAGGCGTATGTATGGAATGCCCGCCTCAATATGCTCAGCTGCGACCTTACCACCGCATCGGATGGCAATGTGAAATGGTTTTTTGGTGCTGTGGAGCACCTGCTGGGGTATGAGCAGTTTACCATGGCGGAGCTTTTGGATTGGGGTGCCGACAACGGTGTTCCCACTGCCGGATTGAAGGCAGTCAAGGATCTTGTTTTTGTTACGCTGGACGGAGATCTGGTTCATCCGGGTCATGTGCGGATCAGCAGTGATTATATGGATACGGCAGGGGCCTGCATCCGGAACGATCAGGTGATGGTGCCGGTGCGCCGCCTTGCGGAACTGATGGGTGCAGTGGTAGCGCAAAATACAACTTCTGGGCAAACCATCGTGTCCCGGGCCAGTGATACGATCACACTTACACCTAACAGCAAAACTGCTTACATCAACGGAGCAGCGACTACGCTGACAGTGGTGCCATTTATGGAAAGTAACCAGATCTATGTCTCAGTAGGCGATCTGGCAGATTGGTTTGGACAGACCGTTACACGAAGCAAAGACAAGCAACTGATTGAAATTACGGAAGATAAGTCTGTAGCCGGAAGCTCTAATTTGGAGCAATGGGCAATCAGCATGGGCGCTCTGCTCCTCTACGAAAACAATCCCAAGGAAGCAAATCTGTTTGGCGGCAAAGTACGCTATGGTGCGATGGCTGTGGGGAGCGCGGTTACAGATCGGATCCACACCACAGGCCCGGACTTTGGCCGCACGCCGCTGGCGACGGATTGGGGCATCACAAACAGAGAAGGATTGTTTGCTCAAGCCAAAGCACTTATCGCATCGAATACAACATGGGATCTGTGCCGCGTAAGCCATCTGGCGCAGTGGGGATATCTGTCCGGATATGTGACCTACGCGGAAGCACTGGCAATGGTACAGCCTGCCGCCGAAACGCTTTACAGCCGCTATAGCAACTGGAAGCAGCTCCAGAAGGACTATCTGGAAGGATACATGAAATGGGCAGGTTTGAACGGCAATGTCTGGACAACAGAGCGTGGAAAACTTTATGATACGATTTTGAACGATCCCAATATGAACGGCGTTTTTGATAACACGCTGTTCCGAACGGGTGTGATCGGACTTCCTGAACTGAGCTTTGACTCTAACGGCGGCTCTGAGATCACGGGGATCACGGCGAAAACCAGTAAGCCGGTCAAACTGACCTCTTATGTGCCGACCAGAGCTGGCTTCGCCTTTTCCGGATGGTTCTCCGACAAAGAACTGACTAAGGCCGTCAGCGAAGTAAAGCTTGATCGGGATACAACTGTCTACGCAAAATGGATCGAAAAAACCGACCTTGGTTTTACCGATGTTGCGGATAACTCTCCCTTTAGAGCCGCCATCGGCTGGGCTGTAAAAGAGGGGATCACCAACGGAACGAGTGCAACCACCTTTAGTCCCGGCAATACATGCACAACGGCGCAGATCTTGACATTCCTGTGGCGCGCCAACGGTTCTCCCAACTCCAACGCCGCTTGTCCCGCATCTGATGTGGCAGAAACCAGTCCGTTCTACAAAGCACTGTGCTGGGCCAACGAGAAGGATCTGATGACCAAAGGCAGTGGAAGCACGCCTTGTACCAGAGCCGCTGCCGTTACATATCTTTGGAAGCTGGCTGGAAGTCCTAAGATGTCCGTGAATAGCAGTTTTACCGACGTACCTGCCAGTGCTGATTTTGCTCAGGCTGTTGCATGGGCGGTGGAGCAGGGCGTGACCAACGGTGTCAGCGCATCGGAATTTGCGCCTGACAGCACCTGTACCCGTGGGCAGATCGTGACCTTCCTTTATCGCAACTTGCTTGATTGAGTATTTTGCCCCCGCTTTCAAATTTTCTCTGCAAACACAGCCAAGCGAGATGTAGCAACAATGTTGCTACATCTCGCTTGGCTTTTTTGATGTCGTCGGATATACTATGACCAAGAAAACAATCAAGTGAGGAGGAATCCGAAGTGGAAAACATTGTGACAGCGCCCAAGACGGATATGTTCCGTTTCCGCATCAATCCTGAGATCAGAAAACAGGTCGAAGAGGTATATGCTAAAAACGGTTTGACCTTTACGGAGATAAAGACAAATAGCCTGCATAGAAGACGGTTTAAAATCTGCCTTGCAATAAACAAAGAGGACGCCCCCGGCAGCGCAGAAATTGCACCGCAATAAACAAAGAGTACGACTACCACCCTATCCTCTCTATACAACAAATCCGTAGACTGTAAAAATCATCTTAAATGGATTTTACATTTCAGGTACCATTATTTGAACAAGGTATCATTTCGTTTGCCTGACTATCTAATTTCAACCCTTGCTGCTTGTACCTTTGGGTGAAAAAGATTATAATATAATTGATTTGTATAATTCAAAGATAATAGTGGAGAACCATCATAATGAGTAAAATATTATTAGTAGAGGATAATCCAGATGCAGTAAAAAGGATAATCCGATATATCAATAAAATATTCGCTGAATTGGACGTGGTTTCTTTTCCCGAAGCAGGCGATGCCCTGCAATACGCAAAAGCGAACGATATTTCCTTGTTTATCCTCGATATTCAGTTAGAGGACTATAAAGGGACAAATTTAGCAAAGCAGCTCCGCGAATTGCCGGAATATAAATATACGCCGATCATTTTTGAAACGGCATTGGCAGGAGAAGAACTTTCAGCTTATCGAGATGTGAAGTGTTACAGTTTTCTTGTAAAGCCATTTGGCGAAGAAGAATTTGTAACGGCATTTCGTGACGCGTTGGGATTGTCTAAACAGATGAGCCAACAAGCAAAAACCATTCAGATTGAGCAAAAGCAATTTATCTTAGAATATGTTACACAGGATATTGCCTATATCGAAGCCTTTGGAAAAAAACTTGTGATCCATACCATCAGCCGTCTGTCCGGCATCAAAGAAGATACGATTTCCGGGTACACTTTGTCTGGTTTATTGGCGTTGCTTGATGATCCAGCATTTGTTCAGTGCCATAAGAGTTATGCCGTGAACAAATCCCATATCGGGAAAATTGACAAATCTGGGCGGAAGATTTGTCTGAAAGGATTTACAGATACAATCCCCGTCGGAAATAAATATCAGGCCGAATTGTGGGGGTAAGCATGGACTTTCTAATGAATCTGATACAGTTGGGATTGGATGCGGGAATACTGGCTCTCTGCTGTGAAGTCGTTTTCCGGCAAAAAGCAGAAATAAAGGCAAAGGATTTTTTCGTTTTTCCTATTCTTCTTGTACTTTGTGTTGTGCCGAGAGTGGATTTCTCTATTGGCGCAAATATGACGGCATCTTTCCGCAGTGAAGGTTTTGAAATACTACCAGCAGGCAATATTGTTGGATTGCTGTTTTTGATTTTTGCAGTATTGTTGTTGAGCAGTATTTTCTTCGGCTCCAAATCCAGCGGAACGGTTTTCTGCGGCACAATGGCGGCCTTCTCCATTTTCCTGTTCGTCAAATGCCTGTGCGCGGTTCTTTTTGCTGTCTGCGGAGCTACGGATATTTTACTCCTGTTGGGTAGCCGTGCAGCGGCATTGTGCCTTATAGTTGTACTGGAGTTCACTCCGCTTTTCGGCTTAATCCATCAGCTCGTCCAAAGAAGCGATTTCACAGTTCTGATCGTATCTGCCAATATCGCTGTCCTTCTCATGGCAGTGCTTTCTATCCTCTCTTTTGATGTGGATAGAATTCTTTCCCATCTGTGGGTGATTATAATTCTGATCCTTGCGGTGTTGCTGCTGGACAGTATATTGCTGTTCCTACATCAGCGTCGGACGCAGGAGCAAAAGCGAATCCACATGATTGAGCAGTATGTGCCTATTGTAGAAGAATTGATCTCACAGGTTAGGGCAAGGCAGCATGAATTTAATAACCGGATGATGGCGATTGAAGCTGCCGTTGCCTCTGCTGATACTTTAGAAGAAGCCCGGAAAGAAGTAGCAGGTCTTACAGGAAGTATTGGAATCAGTCTTAATGATCGGGAACTGCTCTCATGCGACAGCAAAATGATTGCCGGGATGCTGTTTGGAAAAATAAAGCAGGCAGAAGTGGCAAATCTTCACATAGAATTATCCTTACACGGTCTTTTCAAGAAAACCGTCACCCCGGAAACAGAATGGATCGAGGTCATTGGGATTTTATTGGATAATGCAATCGAGGCTTCACCGAAAGGAAGTACAATTTTTTTATCCAGTAAGAAACAGGGCGACTTTCTGGAATTGACAGTTTCCAATCCAGCTCCGCCGCTGTCAAATACTGAATTTATGGCCTTGTTTGGAAAAGGCGTAACAACAAAGGCAAGTCGGGACGGCCACGGCTTTGGCCTGTATAACATCCTACGCATGACGGAACGGTATCATGGAAAAATCCTGACCCGCAATGAATCCATTTTGAATGAAAATTATGTTGTCTTTGGCATACTCATGCCATGAGAAAAGGGTATGAACGAGGGTTTTAAGGGAACGAAATTTATCTTGTTCCCTTAAAACCCTCTCTTGTTTCCGGCCTATTGAAGCGCCCGAAAGAGTTCGATATACTGGGAAAAACAAAGAAAGGGATGAATGAAATATGATAGGCCTTGTGAGAAATGAGTGGAAAAAAGTTTTTCTGCCGGTGCTATTGACAACGGTTCTTCTGGCAATCGCCATGAGTGTGTTGTCCTGCACAATTTACCAAAACTATGTACTGCACTACGATTTAGAGGCATGGGAAGTTGGAACAGAACTGTTTTCTCTGCTTTATCCGCTATTTGTTGTGGTGCCGCTATGCTGGAATTTGTATTACGAGCGCAAAAACAACTTCCTGCTCTATGTTATGCCGCGAGTGAAAATTAAGAAGTACCTGACTGCCAAATGGATTGCATATGCGCTGGGAACCCTTTGTATTATTGTGATTCCTTATATACTATCGGCGGTGTTTGCCCTCTATGTGAAACCGCCAGTGGTTCCTTTTGTTGAAAATCCGTTTAGTCATATATTTGAAAACGCATTTATAAAGGCCCCGCTGTTATATGCAGTTGCCCTATCCCTTTGGAGGGGCATAGTCAGCCTTTTTGTAATGACCTTCGGATTTGTCCTCGCTTTATACTGCAAGAACATTTTTGTAATCCTTACCGGACCGTTTATGTATTCCATTTTAGAAAATTTTGTCCTGGCTATTCTCCGCTTGGAGAGACTGCGGCTGGTCGTAGCTTTTGATCCCACAACAATCAATCCAGAGGTCGTGTCAATCTTCTCTTTCTTCTTTGGCCCAATCGTTTTAAGCATTGTGATTGGCCTGACAGCGTTTCTCCTTTCTAAGAAAAATGCTATCGTAACCATTTAGGAGTCCGTTATGATTGCGCTTATCAGAAAAAATCTCCGTTTGTGGGGATATGGAAAGTCGCTTGCCCTATTTGCCGGATGTATACTTTTTTCCATCAGCGGGAGGTTAAACGGAGGTATTGCATACGAGCGGCACATCTTGTCGGCGGTATCAGACCATTACTATCTGACCTATTTTGTGCTGCCGATTGTACTGTTAAGCTGCTTTTCCTTTATTGATGACGACGGAGAGCCAGTAATCTTACGGTTTCAAAGTTACCATTCTTATTTTCTGAAAAAATGGATTGGGGTCGGTTTGATTGCAGTCATTCTGACGGCTGTTCAAACTGGGGCAATTCTTCTGTCTGGTATAGGATTACCTTTAGGCAACGAATGGAACCTTGCTGCGGGTGCAACGGAAGCCGAGTTATTTTCCACTCTGGAACAGCTTTTTGCCAGTCCCTTGCAGGCGTTTGTCTGTTTTACCCTCTATCAGCTTATTGGAAGTTGGCTGATATTTGGAATCTGTATGTGGATTGGACATTTCGCTGGGAGAAAGTGGACGATCCGAATTGTAATCGTTCTTTATGTCCTCTCGGCTGTGTGGATCAAGCTTCCGGCAATTCAAAATATTCCGCTGACGAGTTTTAATCATTTGCTGATTTTACACCACAATTTGGTCGTGCCCCATCGTTTTGAGATAACCGCCTGTACCTTGCTGCTCCTTGTTTTGATAATTGCTATATCTATTCGGTTTGCGTGGCGGGGGCAGTTGCCGCATATACCGTTGTCCCGCCGTGATATAGCTGGCTACTATTTTCACGCGCTCATGATCCCTCGCAATCTGCTGATTCTTTTAGGTGTTGTGTTGGGAGTTTCGATTTACAAGGCGATGGGTAATGGTGCCGCCATATCAGGCGTAGAATGGATTTATACCCTGTTCGCAGGACATGGCACCGGATATTTTCAAGTTCTACCTTTTCTTGAACTGCTGATTATTAGCGGTGTGCCGCTTTACCTGCTTGCCGCTTTTGTGGAGCAAACAGTGAATGGGCAATCTATATTTGTTTCTGTGCGCTCGAAAGGCCGCAGGCATTTGGTGAAGGGCATTTTATCGGTCAGCATAATATTTCTCATGGTATATATAATCTTTTGGCTTATGGCTGGCCTTATAGGGGCATCCCTATTCAGCACTGGATTAACAATCGTTTCTTTCAGGCTTATGCTCTATGCGGTTTTAATGAAGTGCCTTGATATATTGGTGCAATATCTGATTATGCTCGGCATCTACATTGCCACAAGACAGGTTACAATCGGTTTCCTTGTGTTAGTGGCGGGAAATCTGCTCTGTATCATTCCGGGGAATTGGGTAGCTTATTCGCCCTTTGGCCTTTCCAGCCTGACAAGAATTTCTGTTGTGGAACCGGGAATTGGAATTTCCGCTGTGTCCGCCTTTGGTATAGAGGCCGCTATTTTAACGCTGATGATTGCAGGAATCCTTATGTGGGGCTACAAGAAAATATTGAATTATGCGCTTGCCAGCGCCTGATCGCAGATGAGTTTCGCAGCTGCAATGACCTCTGCATCACCGGTGAATTTGGTAGCGATCCAAACCAGTGCGTTGGGGTCAGCCGCGACCATATCGCCCAGCGTCTTATCCTTATATCGCGTGATAGGGCAGGGGGTACGCATGGCCTTCTCCAACGGCGACAGTTCCGGAGCGGTCGGCGCCGGAGCCGTGGTTGCTGGCGCAGGTACAGGTGCGGTCGGGCCAACGGTAGGAGCTTCCCCTGCTGGGGCGGTACTCCACGTGATGGCGCCCAGCTCATCCACGGCCGGTGTATCAAAGGAGTCACCGGCCGCACTGAACTGCAGGCCAAAGCCTGCGTTGCGAAGAGCGATACCGACTGCTGCGGTCTGTGCCCACTCGCGGGGGGACACAGTAGGCTTATCAGGTAAGTATCCTCTGGATGCCGTCGCCTCAGCCAAATACTGATCGGGCGGCAGGTTGTAGTGCGCATAGATGCGCGCGGAAGCCACGAAGCAGTCTTTTGCCGCAGTTACAGTCACGGCAATGCGCCCTTCCGGGTATTTCAGGCGGAACCAGGCCATTTGGGACATGACCGGCAGACGGCGTCGAGTCTCATTACTGCTCAGATCACTGTAATCCACAGCGAGTACGGAGGGATCGAACCCCTCCACGGCATTGATGCGCTCGATAGCGGCTATGGTCGCCTGCTTGTTCAGATCATTGCTCATTTCTGCATTTCCTCCTTCGGATCCGGGATGGGAACAAAGGTGTTCCTGAATTGGAGCCACACGGCCAGCACAGCGGAGATCGCTCTGCTAATAGCACTGGCATACTGATCAGGCGCCGATGCGTTGAAGCTGCTGAACCGGCTGCGGTAATCAGTCACGACGAGGGCAAGATTGTTTTGGGCGCTGTTACGCTCGTTGGCGGTGTTGGGTCCACGGTCGGGGCCGTAGCGTCGCTCCTGTGTCATGCACTGGATGAACGCATCCACCATCTGATAATGGCCACGCAGACAGTTGGGGTCAGTGGTCTGCGGGGCGGACTTACAGAAGGACTGGCAGGTCTCCAGAACGCTGATGCGATAGATGACCTCGCCGTAGGACCAGAGCAATCCTGCGTGGGAAGGGTTCTGGGCCATCATCTGTTCGACCTGACAGCGAAGATTCCAATACTTTTCAAGGACTGTTGCCATGTAGATGTGCCTCCTTTACGCACAGTTTTGAAGTTCATTCAGGCGTGCAGCCAGGTGCGTGCAGCGCTCCTGCTCATTGTTATTTTCAATGGCGTAAGCGACGGCGCTCCAACTGCCGACAATGGTGGCGGCCAGCTTTGCACGGGTGATGGCAGTATAGATCAGCGACCGCTGAAGCATCCTGCCGCCCTGAATGCTGATAAGCACGGACATGTGCTCTCCGCCCTGTGATTTATGGATCGTGGTGGCGTATGCAAGCTCCAGATGGCCCAGAGCCTCTACCGTCTGATAGAGCACCAGCCTGCTGTCCCCGAAATCCACCTCCACGGTGAAAGAGTCGTCCATCGACTCGACCCCGGTGATATAGCCGATATCGCCGTTACTGACTTCCTCAGTATTCTTGTTCTGCATGACCTTGTCGCCCAGACGGAACAGCCGCTGACCAATGACCAGCTCCGGCTTATCCGGACTGGCTGGATTAACGATGTCACGCAGCCGCTTATTGATGGTGCGGGCGCCGGTAGCCGTTTTCTCACGGTATGGGGTGAGCAGTGCCACATTATCCACACCATACTTACGCACCTCTTCCAGATACCGCATGACCAGCAGATCTGCAGCACGGTCAAAGTCAGGCGCGGGGATGAACTGGAAGTCACGGTTGTTCAGCTCCAGGTTGGTGTCACCCAAACGGATCCTGCGTGCATTTTCAGCCACAAGACTGCCTTCCGATTGGCGGAAGACCTTGTCCAGCTTGATCACAGGCAGTGTCCGGCTGGCAATCAACTCGCGCAACACGGCACCGGGCCCAACGGAGGGCAGCTGATCCACGTCGCCGACCAGTATGAGCCGGCAGTTGAGCGGCAGCGCATGAAACAGGTTCCAGGTCAGCAGCATATCCATCATACTGACCTCATCACATAAGAGCAGGTCGGCGTCCAACGGCTCCGGCATCTCCAGCCTACGCAGGCCGCCGCCCGTCAGGTTCAGGGCCTTATGCGCCGTGGGGGGGGGGAAGCCGGTACTGAACTCCATACGTCGCGCGGCGCGGCCGGTAGGCGCACAGCAGATGATCTGGTTATCGGGGAACCATCTGGCATAGATATTGAGGAGGATCCTCTGCAGCATGGTTTTGCCGGTACCCGGGCCGCCGGAGATGATACACAGTGGGTATGACAGCGCTGTCTTCACTGCCTGCCGCTGTTCCGGTGCCAGTGTGATGCCAAGTGCAGCCTGCTCTTTGTCGATCTCATCGTCAAGATCGGCCACATAGGGCAGCCGGTTCATGGTCAGCATCTCGCGGATCCGCTGTGCCACATCCTGTTCCGCCTGAGCGTAGACCGGGCGGTAGACATGGTCGTGGTAGAGGACGAGTCGCCCTGCCTTGAGCATGGAGAAGGCGTGCTGCGCCACCTCCATGCGGCGCAGTTCCGGTGTGTCCAGGACATGGATCGCGTCACGGATGAAGAACTCCTTGTGCTGGCACAGATGCCCATTGTGCTCTTGTCTCTCCAGTGTGTAGAGCAGAGCTGCGGCGATCCGGTCGGGATCCGTCTTCGGAATGCCTGAGCGTGCCGCCAGCTTCTCCGCCAAACTGAACTCGATGAGCCCGCGTTCATAGATGGAATAGGGCTTGTTGCGCAGTAGGAACTCAGCTTCGTAGCCGAGCTGTTTTTGCAGGTGTACGGCCTGTGTGGCACTGACATCCAATGGCGCCAGCAAGGTTATGATCTTCCGGGCACAGCGCGTTTCCATATAGGAGTTTCGGATCAGCTCACTGCGCTTTTGGCCAATGCCAGGCACCTCAGAAATCCGGTCCGGCTCACGATCCAGTATGTTCAGAGTATCCTCCCCAAACTTATCGTAGATCTGGGCTGCCAGCTTCTTGCCGATACCTTCGATCAGGCCGGAGGACAGATAGGCGACGATGCCGTTCTTACCCGGTGCGATGACCTCTTCATAGGACTCCATTTCAAACTGTAGTCCGTAGCGGGGGTCCTTACGCCAGTGTCCCTGCATATCCACCTTCATGCCTTCCATAGTGGGTAGGTAGTGGCCAACCACTTTGATAGACGTGAGCTTTTCACCGTGGCCGTCCAGCACCTTTTCCCGCGGTGTGAATATGGCGATCATGTAGCTGCCCTCTTTCGCCTCTTCCAGAGAGTGAGGGTAGAGGAGCTTATAGAAGCTGCATTTCATATGGAGGCATACACCCCCCCCTCGCCGATCATGGATGATTTGTGGTCTGGAATCCGTCGTCATAGACTTCATCTCCTTCCAAGAAAGCGGGAGAGCGTGGTGGTACACGCTCTCCCGGCTCAGTGTTGTTCTCATGCTGGCTGGATAGAAACCTTCACCTTCCGGCTCTCGCTGACATTAAGCACATCCGCATAGATGGACGGATGCTCTTTCTTCAGCCGGTCAGAGTTGACGCGCCGGGTCGTTCTGGTCACAAAATCCACCAAAAGTTTATCCGTGGTGGTGGCCAGTACGCCGTGCTCGTGGTTCTTCATCAGCTCAGCGATTCGCACGCTATGTGCAGTAATCGCCTCCTCGTTTGTAGTGATTTGAGATCTCAGTTTGGAATTGATGCCCTGCAGCTCAGCGATCTGCCGCAGGCTGCGCTCGTACTTGGCAGGGAACTCGATGGTAGGTAGTCCGGCCTGGCTGGCGCCGTAGATACGGCTTAAAGACTCCATTGCCAGGGTGGGTGCCACATCGGTCATGGTGGGCGGCTTATCGCGCTTCAGGCTCCAGATCCACTGGTCCAGCCGCTCAAAGATCATATCCTCTTTCGCACGATCACGCAGCAGGCGAGGTGTCGCCAAATCATTGTCGGGATTATTGCCCCAGATAGCAGCAAAGTCACCGATCTGTACGTCGGCCACTGCCATGTAGTAGCGCAGCTGCAGCTCATAGTAGAGGGGATACCGTCCATCTGCCCAGTCGTCACGCTTATAAAATGTGGGGTTCTTGCATTCCAGGATCCCCGGCTCGCCGCTGTCCTTATCCTCGAACCGATAGTCGAAGTCGGCCAGTGCGTAGGGGAAGTCCGCGTGCTGATACATGTTGGTATCCGGAACGACCTTGTTGCCTGTGACGATCCCATAGAAATGGGCTGCGATGGGCTCCATCATGTGTCCCATATCCAACTGGTTCTGGTTTTTGGGATCACTGCGCTTCATGCGCCCCTTTTTCTGCATCCACAGCTCCAGAGGAGTTACCCACGGATTGACGCCAAAGATGGTAGAAACGTCACTGCCACCAACGGTGTACTCGATGTCGCCTTTCGGCCCATGATCACGGCATTCCAGCCAGCGGTCGCGGGGCATACCTTCGCAATCACAAAGAAGAATCGGTGCTGCCATCAGTAACTCACCTGCTTTGCATAGTCATAGTCGCTCCAACGCAGGGTCAGAGCGCGGGCCATGGTTTCCTGCACAGTGAGCAGCTTACTCTCAGGCACGCCGCTGGTCTTCATGATGAACGGGATCTCCTGCATGGCCATGAAGACATCATGTGCCGTCGCAGGCCCGTTACCGATTGCCGCCTCAAACATGGCGATGGACTCCAAAGCTGCCTTCTTGGGCAAGGAGAGTTTTTTGCAGATGGCCGTCATGGCGTTGACCGGATGCTCCAGCTGCACCGTCAGCAGATTGGTGAGTCGGGCGATGGAGTCGCCGTACTGGGCGAACAGCTGGTCCAAGCTCTCGATGAAGTCGGGGATCTTGGACTGGCGCCGATGCTCCACGGCCACGATGCTGCCGATGTGGATGGGATGCTCCAGACCGACCAGCAGAGCGGCCACCTTTGCAGAGGCCATGCCGGTATCGGAGGTGGAGAAGCGGATACCGGGCGTCAGGCGACTGGCCGTGGCCTCTTTGCCCATAGACTCCAGCATCTTCTCATACGCACCCAGCAGATCTTCCTTCTGCATGGGCAGCGACCAGGATGCGCTGGTGATAGCGTGGTCGGAATAGCCGCCCAGGAACCGATTGTCCGGGAACCGGGCGTCCATCTTGTCACGCAGGCCCTCCAGCAACTGATCGATCTCCAGGATGGAGTAGTCGCGGCTGTCACCGGAGTGTGCGGCGGCGACCTTCTCATCGCGGATCAGCAGAAGGGCGCCGGACTTGTTGTGCAGAGCAAGGCAGGAGTTGAGCACTTCCGATAACTTCTCACGGCTCAGCTTCGGTAAAGCAGTGCCATTGATCTTCGCCCGATCCAACAGGCTCTTGTATGCGGTATCGCGCAGGGGATAGTAGTGGTCGCCCAGCTTGATGGCCAGCCCCAGGTTATCCGCGGTGTCACGAATCGCATCCTCGCTGACAGCGGGTGCGAAGCTGGTGCGGTCGCCAAACAGGGGCGAGTTCTTGTCCAGAGGCGCCACCGTCAGGTGGTTGACCTCCGTGCGCTCCCATCGACTTTCCTGACGCATCTTCTCATGATACGCGAGCATGAGGGGGAAGCTGGTGAAGTTGATGGAGTAGCTGTCCTGGCAGGGTTTTGACATAGTTCATTGCTCCTTTCAGATTTTTTTGGCGGGGGATTACCGCCTTGATATGCAAAAACAGCGCCGCCCCGGTATGTCGGGATGACGCTGTTATGCCCAAAATATGAAATCAGGCCAGAAAACAAAAAAGTGCCATCTGCATTGCTGCAAATGGCACTTTGATACACGGATACTGTGCTCGCTTGTTTGGAAGCGGCTCTGATACTATATTTATTATTATATCATTACCAGAGGCTTCCGTCAATCACTGAAAAGAGCGTTGTTAGGGTTATAAGCTGTTGAGCTGAGACTGGTCAAATGAATTGAGGGTCAGTCCATGTGCCTTGATGGCGGCGCGTTCCTCTTCCTGCAGGACAGTGCGCAGTGGTGTCTCTCGCTCCAGACAGAGCAGATCCAGGTACTCCGACACAGACATCTCCCGGATCGGCACGATGCTGCGCCGGTTATAGTCGCTCATATCCAGATACAAAAGCGGCTCCACCAGTTTTCCGTCGAAGAGGCAGAAGGCATGGCGATAATACTCGTCCCCGTTTCCTTTGCGATAGCAGAACAGGATACGCAGCTTTTCCCATGGTGTCAATTCCTCCAGATGCTGCATGACCATGTTATAGACATTATTGTAACAGGCACGCATCTCAAAAAGCTCTGGATGGTTTTTAGCCAGTTGGATCGACAGCTGTGGGTCATAGGCATACATAGCTATTCCTCCGTATCACCGGTCTCGCTCGCTGCGCCAGAGAGTGATGCTGTGAAGTAGAGCAGTTGGCGGATGATGTCGGCCAGCTCATAGGTGGTTTCCCGACTGACCTGCTCCGTATGGTCATTGCACAGATCGGAGTGGACCCGTTCAATGATCTCGGTGGCGACATTCAACCGCACCTTGCGCTCGGCGTTTGTCATGCAGGCACCTCCGTTGCGATGCCAAGGCTCCATGCCAAGATAAGAAGGTCCATATCATCCAGTGGGTAGCCATAGCGGCGGTACCTTTTGGGGAAGAAGAAAATCTTGTCCTCAACCTGTTGGATGCGCCCATCTTTCCCCTGGAAGCTGCAGGTTTTCCCAATCAGCTTCGGGGTAACAGCAGCAGTCTCTGCTTTGATGCGGGTATAGTCCAGAAGCGCACTGTATTGCAGCGCAATGTCGAGGTGGGGATTGGCAGGGAACTTCTCATTGATCAGAGCCAGGACGGAATCGCAGATCTTTTTCCTCTTTTCTGCTGTGTGCTGCTCATTGAAGCTGAGCGTGAAGTAGGTGTAGCGCGACACGATTTTTGAGAAATTCGGACAGGATAATTGAGAAAAAATAGCGCCATTCTAAGAAGCATTTCCGAGCTCGCTCAAATGCATCGACGGCCCCCGAAAAAGCCGGGAGCCGCCCATGCAAAGGAGCGGGCTTTTTTGGCGCTCGGAGGAGCGGTTTTGCCGCCCCTCCTGCGCCGTCTAAGCCCAAGGGGTAGTAGTTACTCGCCGTCGCCCTCGTCGGCGGCCACAGCGGTCGCCTGAGTGGCTTCTTCCCACCCATAGACGCCGGGTTCCCACACGTTGTTGTCAGCGGTGCTCACCCAGTTCTTGCCGTTGTGAGAAGCCTTGTCGCCCTTGGCGTAAGCATCGTGTGCGCCGATGGGCTGCACCCACTCGGGGAACTCGTCGAGCGGGTTGCCGATGCGCGTCCACATGGAGGGCGTCGCAGAGGGCTTGGTGTTCTGGCCCTCGTTGGTGACGTCATGGATGGAGCGGTAAAGGTTGCCCTCGTCCTGCACGATGTCACCCTGCTTGCCGCGCCAGTTGGCGTCCCATTCCACGAAGAGGTCGGGGTACTCGGCGATCGTGGTCTCGTCGAGCTGCTGTTCCTGTGCCGCCTTGACAAACATCAGCTCGGCGACCGCCTGAGCGGATGCGGCGCGGCGCTCCGTGCCGTGGATCTCCTTGACCGACCTTTTGGGAGTCAAATACTTCACGTCCTTATTCATACGCACCTCCGAAGCCCGAGATGGAGACTTCACCCTCGAAGCCCTCATTCTTTGTGATGGTGAAGCGGATATTCACGCCCCACTTGCTCGCGGTCTTGGTCTTGTTGGTGAAGTTGTAGACGCGGTTGATCTGCACCATCGCCGTGATGTCCTCCCATGTGGGAACGGCGTCGAAGCCGTTGTTGCACGCCTCCACCTTGGCGACCGCGCCCTCGATCTTCCACGTCGGCGTCACAAGCACTTTGGTCGCCGCTGCGTCGGTCTCTTCCGGCGCGGCCAGCTCAAACTTGATGACCGTCTCTTTCTTGCTGAAGGAGAAGACGCGGACGCTGGTAGCGAAGTTGCCGTCGACCGCCTCGATGCGGAGCTGGTGTTGTCCGTTAGTCAGCGAGAGCCACTTCTCTCGGGTCAGCTCGATCGTTTCCTGCTGTCCCAGCGTCGCCTGATAGCTGCGGATCTGCGCATCGTCCACGAACTCGGTGACGACCACGTTGTCGCCCTCGACGTCGCTCACGGTGTAGTTCTCCGCGAAGCTCCCGTTCTTCAGACCGAGGGCCTTGTCCTGCCCGGAGATCGTCGGCGCGGAGTTCGTGCGCTTGAAGGTGACACGGCGGTAGGCCGTGCCGCCCTTGCCGTCCGTGACGGTGATCTTGAGGGTGTTGACCGAATTGAGGCCCAGCGCGTAGAGCTTTTCCGAGGTGATCGTCACGGTCAGCTCCTCGCCCTTGGGCGCGTTGTTGATCGTGCGGATCGTCTCGTCGTTGAGCTCCTCCACGACGGTCAGTGTGTCGCCGTCCGCGTCGTCGATGGTGTAGGCGTAGGTGAAGCCGAGGTTCTTATCCCCGAGGTTGCCGTCGCTGCCGGAAATGGTCGGGGCGGAGTTGGTGCGGGTGAACGTCCACGTCCGGGTCGCTGTGCCGCCCTGCCCATCGCTGACGACGACCTTGACAGTGTGCTTGCCGAGGCTCAGGGAATCGACATCGACGGAGATGGTGTTTACCAAATTTCGCGTCGGGGCAAACGACTTCGTCGTTTGCCCATCGAGCGACTCCGTCGCCGTCAAGACGTCGCCGGAGTCGGCGTCATCGACCGTGTAGGTGATTGTGAAATTGCTGTTCTTATCTCCGAGGTCTCTGTCACTGTCAGAGATCAGAGGGTCAGTGTTCAGGATTTCAAGGACGGGGCGGAAACCGACGTACGGACTGGAGCGCGTAGCACGGTTGTAGCCCCAGAAGCGGGCCGAACTGTACCCACGGGTCGCACGGTTCGACGTATTCGAGGAATACGTCTCTTGACACCAAGTATAGACACCCGCCCAATTCCAGAGGGCGTTATGCGTGCTGCTAAAGTCGGTCGAGTTGAGGTTGCTGTCGAGGTCGGAGGACACAGGAGCCGGGAGGCCCGTGATGACCTCCTCGCGGGTGATGAATCTGTCCCACTCGTTATTGGTGGGCGTGCCGCCGGAGTACCAGTCATTTGTCGATCTGGGGCCTGTGCCACCCGTCAGGGAGCGGAGCTTGTACTTCGCGCCGTCAATGTTGACTTCCTTGCCGAAGATCCAGCCCGCGCTGTTAAGGTCGTTCCAAGTGACATTGACAAGGATGACGCGGTCGCAGATGAGCAGCGTCTTGTCGCCGTCCTTGATCTTTACCCACTGGAGCTTCTTTGCGTCGTCTGAGGGCGTATTGCCGAAGCTGTAGTTTGAAATGCTGCCGGACATCGAGGGGATATTGCCCGCACTGGACGCTCCGCTGGGTGCGCTGTCGTTACGCCACGGCTTTGTGGGTCTTGCCAGCGCCGCGCCGTTGTTGTAGAATCCGCCGAGCTTGACGGTTCCGAGATATTGCGCCATAAGGTAGCTCTCCTTCCGTTTTGATGAAGCGGTAGGGAGCGAAGATCTTCTTCGCCAGATTGTAGGCGCAAGCCCATCGGGCGAAGCCGAGCCACGAATTGACCGATTGGACGATCGCCGCCTTCGTGATCGTGCCCTCCTGCAGCTTCTCCATCATCCGCTTGATGCGCCGCTTCTCCCGCCGTTTCGACTCGGTACGGAGAAGCAGATGCGTCGCTTTGATTTTGAAGCCGTAGGCGTTCACGCCCTGCCGCACATAGAAAATCTTGGTCTTCTGGTTGGTCTCAAGGTGCAGTCTCTCTTGGAGGAACACCTTGATCTTTGCTAACCACTCCCGGGCGATTTCCTTGTTTGGCGCTATGACGACGACATCGTCCATGTAGCGCGTGTAGAGCGTCGCACCGAGGAAGCGGATGCAGAATTGATCGAGCTCGTTGAGGTAGATGTTGGCAAAGTCCTGAGAACTCACATTTCCCAGCGGAATCCCTCTCTCACCCTCCGGCGAGCTGTCGATCACTTTGCAAAGAAGCCTGTAAAAACGGAGGAAGTCCTCGTATTTCTCGGGGTACTTCTTCTTGAGCTTCTTGAACCGCTTCGCGATGATCTGCTTGAGCACGCTGCGGTCGATGCTGTAGAAAAACTTGCGGACGTCGATCTTGATGACCGTCGCCTCGTCGCCCCACTTCATGCGGGCGACCCTCATGTCGTGCTGTACGTTGAAGGCGGCTCGGATGGGGCCTTTTCCGTACATACACGCAAATGAACGGTTGACGAATACCGGGCGGGAGAGCGTCTGCAGCTCCTGATGGATGACGAGCTGCACGACCTTGTCCCGCAGCGGCGGGATGTGAAGACTGCGCTCCTTCGGCTCCACGATGATCCTGTGCCGATACTTTCCCGGCGTGTACTCACTAACGCCCGCCTGTCTCGTTTTCTCAATTTTCTTGAGATCGCGCCATAGGCGCACGTTGTTCACTTCGGAGTAGAGGTCGTAGAGCACAGCCTCCCGTGTGAACTTGCGGCTGCCCCGC
>ENA-ORSK01001427-ORSK01001427.1-human-gut-metagenome-genome-assembly--contig:-NODE-1427-length-18834-cov-12.586133_pt1 | contig 18834 bp, 18 predicted proteins | sample MGYA00242192_ERZ509159 | MGnify/ENA primary metagenome ERZ509159 (study PRJEB26280, sample SAMEA2338663) | human gut metagenome | biome: human gut; feature: human-associated habitat; material: faeces...
CTTCAGACGCTCCTCGAACTCACCCTTATATTTGGCACCGGCTACCAGCGCACCCATATCGAGAGAATAGAGTTGCTTGTTCTTCAGATTCTCCGGTACATCGCCACGTACGATACGTTCGGCAAGACCTTCTACAATAGCGGTCTTACCTGTACCAGGCTCACCTATCAGAATAGGGTTGTTCTTGGTTCTTCGTGACAGAATCTGGAGTACTCTTCTTATTTCCTCATCACGTCCGATAACTGGGTCCAGCTTGCCGCTTCTTGCCTGTTCTACAAGGTTTTTCGCATATTTCTCCAAACTCTGATAGTTATCATCAGCGCTTTGTGATTTTACGTTCTGTCCCTGTCTCAGTGCCTGGATGGCTGCGAGCATATCTTTGGCATTTGCACCAGCATCCTTCAGAATACGTGCAGCAGTAGAGTTGCCCTGTATGATAGCCAACAGGATAGGTTCTACGCTAACGAACTCGTCGCCCATTTTCTTGGCGGTATCCTCGGCATTCATCAGTATCTGGTTAGTCTCGTTGCTGAGGTACGGCTGACCGCCGCCCTGCACACGAGGCAGATGTTGCATCTCCTGACGTAAGAGCATGGCGATTTGCTGTCCGTTCATGCCCAACTTCTGGAAGATGTAGTTGGTCACATCGGTAGCCTTTTCAAGGATACCGCTAAGCAGATGCACCGGTTCGATGGTTTGCTGACCATTTCGCTGCGCAATGTTTACGGCTTCCTGTACCGCCTCCTGCGCCTTGATTGTAAATTTGTCGAATGTCATATTAATATCTCCTTTCTTATATTATATATTCTTATTTGTGTTATTTGGATGAGCGCCTGAATCTCCTCTTCGGAAACCTCCCGGTGCGTTCCTCCCATCCTTTAGCGAAACTTATGCCTATTCGTTGAAAATCAGTGGTTTACTGACAATCTGTCTTGTTTTGGGTAGATAAAAGATAGAAATAAGAGATATTTCCGGACAGAATGACAGAAGAAGGCGGTTTGAGTACGGGCTGAAGGCCCAGGCTCCTTTCAGGACGTGTGGGGCTTACATGCCAAACTTGAGTTGCTTATTTCTTGATTTCTCTCAATTATCTTTTAAATATCCTTTAAATAATGCTATTTTATGGGGGGAAATGTTGTGTAATCAAAATAATCTTCGTACCTTTGCACCATCATAAATTATAATTTATAAGTTCAATGGCTGAAACAAAGAAAATCAAGACAGCGTTGGTGTCTGTCTTCCACAAGGATGGCTTGGACGAATTGCTCGCCAAGTTGAATGAAGAGGGTGTAAAGTTCCTGAGTACTGGTGGTACCCAGAAGTTTATCGAATCTTTGGGTTATGAATGCGAGAAAGTTGAGGAGGTCACTACCTATCCATCTATCTTGGGTGGTCGCGTAAAGACTCTTCATCCTAAAATATTTGGAGGTATCTTGGCTCGCCGTGACAACGAGGGTGACCAGGAGCAGATGAAGGAATACGAAATCCCTTCTATCGATCTCGTCATCGTAGACTTGTATCCTTTCGAACAGACTGTAGCTAGCGGTGCTAGCGATGCTGATATCATCGAGAAAATCGATATTGGCGGTATCTCTTTGATCCGTGCAGGTGCCAAAAACTTCAAGGACGTGGTAATCGTTCCTAGCAAGGCAGAATACGGCGTTTTGCTCGATATCCTGAAGAAGAAGGGTGCTGAGACTGATATCGAAGACCGCAAGATGTTTGCAGAGCGTGCATTCGGTGTAAGCTCTCACTACGATACTGCAATCCATGCATGGTTTGCTAAGTAAACTCTCGGAAAAATAAAGTAGTTAAGGAGTTAAGAAGTGGAAGAAGTCAGGACAAGTGTCTGCGGGGATTCCATCCCCGGTATATGACAGACTGTTGCCGTGGCTTCTATGCTCCTTTAACTCCTTAACTCCTTAAATAAAAAGAAAATTTTAAGCTTAAAATAATTTAGAAACGAAATGGGATTTTTTTCATTTATTCAGGAAATCGCAATGGACTTGGGTACAGCCAATACCATCATTATCAGTGATGATAAGATTGTAGTGGATGAACCTTCTGTTGTAGCCCTTGACCGCCGCACCGACAAGATGATTGCTGTGGGCGAGAAGGCTAAGATGATGTACGAGAAGACTCATGATAATATCCGTACTATCAGACCATTGCGTGATGGCGTGATTGCCGACTTTACTGCCTGTGAGCAGATGATGCGTGGATTGATTAAGATGGTTCATACAGGTAGCCGTCTCTTCTCTCCTTCACTCCGTATGGTTATCGGTGTACCTTCTGGTTCTACCGAGGTTGAGCTTCGTGCTGTGCGCGACTCTGCCGAGCATGCCGACGGACGTGATGTATATTTGATTTTTGAGCCAATGGCAGCCGCTATCGGTATCGGTATCGATGTTGAGGCTCCAGAGGGTAATATGATTGTTGATATAGGTGGTGGTTCTACCGAAATCGCTGTCATCTCATTGGGTGGTATCGTATCGAACAACTCAATCCGTACAGCCGGTGACGACCTTACTGCCGATATCCAGGAATATATGAGCCGTCAGCACAACGTGAAGGTTTCTGAGCGTATGGCTGAGCGTATCAAGATTCATGTGGGCTCAGCTCTGACCGACCTGGGTGATGAGGCTCCAGAAGATTTCATCGTACATGGTCCTAACCGTATTACAGCGTTGCCTATGGAGGTACCTGTATGCTACCAGGAGATTGCTCACTGTCTGGATAAGACCGTGGCAAAGATTGAGAACGCTGTGCTCTCAGCATTGGAGAACACACCTCCTGAGCTCTATGCCGATATCGTGAAGAATGGTATCTGGCTCTCTGGTGGTGGTGCTTTGCTCCGCGGTCTCGACAAGCGTTTGCAGGATAAGATCAATATCCCATTCCACATCGCAGAAGATCCGTTGCACAGTGTTGCCAAGGGTGCTGGTATTGCGTTGAAGAATGTAGACCGTTTCTCATTCTTGATGAGATAATCAGAACTTATTCTAATAGTAAGAATAAAGTATGCGCAACCTTTTAGAGTTTTTAGCGAAATACAACCATTGGTTTGTCTTCCTGATTCTTGAGGTGGTGAGTATGGTGCTGTTGTTTCAGTATAACAGCTATCAGGGCAGTGCCTGGTTCTCCTCGGCTAATGCCGTAACGGGTAAGTTGTATGAATGGGATGCGAATGTAGAAACATTCTTCTCGCTTACCAAGGTGAACCAGGAACTGACACAGCGCAATGCGTATCTTGAACAGGAGGTGCAGAAACTTTCCGACAGTCTCGTGAGCGTGACCAAGGATAGCAGCATCTACCATCGTGACCAGTTTGCATTGCTGAGAAACTATCGTCTGATTCCGGCTAAGGTAGTGGCGAATAGTGTCGATAAACCCGGCAACCTGATGACAATTGACAAGGGTAGCGCGGATGGCATCCACAAGGATATGGGTGTAATCAGCGGTACGGGTGTTGTGGGTATCGTGTATCTGGTGGCAGAACATTACGCTATCGTGATTCCGGTATTGAACACGAAGTCGAACATCAGTTGTATGATTCAGAATAGAGGCTATTTTGGCTATCTGCGCTGGAAGGGTGGTGTGTCTGACCTTGCCTATCTGGAAGAGGTGCCACGTCATGCTCACTTTAAATTGGGTGACTATGTGGTAACGAGTGGCTATTCTGCAGTATTCCCTCCTGGAGTGAGAGTAGGCAGGATATTGCACGTGTTCAACTCCGCCGATGGATTGTCGTATCGCGTACAACTTCGCCTCTCTACCGATTTTGCCCGTCTGCGTGATGTATGTGTAATTGATGATGCCGCCATGAAAGAGCGGTTGGAGATTATGCGTGCAGCACAGGATAGCATCGCAACAAATGGAGACAATAATCAATAATGACGTATAGTAAGAGGATATAAAAAGCAATGAGTATAGATTTAGTGAAAAGACTAGCTACCTTTGTGGTGCTCGTGCTGGTACAGGGATTGGTGTTTAATCATATTCATCTATTCAATTGTGCCACCCCCTTGCTGTATATCATTATGGTACTGCATTTCCGCCGCAACCATCCTAAATGGGCGGTGTTATTGTGGTGCTTTATGATGGGGCTTTGTGTGGACGTATTTGCCAATACGCCAGGTGTTGCAGCAGCTTCGATGACTGCCGTAGGACTGCTACAACCTTATTTGTTTGAACTTTTCGTACCGCGTGACAGCGCCGACGATCTGGAACCGTCCATGCGTTCTATCGGCGTAGGTGCATATTGCTGGTACGTATTCTTCATCATTCTCGTTTATAATCTATTGTTCTTTACACTCGAAACATTCAATTTCTTTAATTGGGTTCACTGGTTGGAATGTATAGGCGGAAGTACGGTTATCACTTATATATTGGTGATGGCGACAGAAAGTTTCAGAAAGTAAGATTCCGGATAAGTGATGAGAGAGAATAGAACACGATTTTTAGTTTGCTATATATAATAAGGTATGTTGGATTACAATCTTGAAAAACGTAGATTCGTTATCGGTGGAGTGACCATAGCTATTGTGGTCATTTACATGATTCGTCTGTTTACGCTTCAGATTATGAGCGACGACTACAAGAAGAATGCCGACAGTAATGCCTTCTTGAAGCATATTGAGTTTCCCGCCCGTGGTGCCATTTACGACCGTAATGGTAAGCTGCTGGTGTATAATCAGCCGTCTTACGATCTGATGGTGGTCATGAACGAGGAGAGCGGCCGACTTGATACGATGGATTTCTGTAATTCGCTGGGTATTACGAAAGAGTTTTTTATCAAGCGAATGAACGATATCAAGGACCGCTCTAAAAACCCGGGCTATTCGCGCTATACCCAGCAGCTTTTTATGGGACAGCTGAGCGACCGGGATTTCAGTGTGTTCCAGGAGAAGATGTTCCGATTCCCCGGTTTCTATGTCCAGAAACGTACCGTCAGAGAATATACCTATCCTTATGCTGCCCATGTGCTGGGTGATGTGGGTGAGGTTTCGCAAAGCGATATTGAAGATGATGACTACTATCAGGCTGGTGACTATATCGGAAAACTGGGTATCGAGAAGTTTTATGAGAAGCAGCTGCGTGGTGAGAAGGGTGTGAAGATCATGCTGAGAGATGCCCACGGAAGAATACAGGGTAGCTATCAGAATGGTAAACTCGACCAGAAACCTGTGGCAGGAAAGGACTTGACGCTGGGATTGGATGTCAAGTTGCAAGCCTTGGGCGAACGTCTGCTCCAGGGTAAAATCGGCAGTATCGTTGCCATCGATCCTAGAACGGGCGATGTGCTGGCTATGGTTTCTTCTCCTTCTTACGATCCAAGACGTCTTGTGGGTAGAAACCGCGGCAAGATGCACAAGTGGCTCTCGCAGAATCCTTGGAAACCGCTCCTGAACCGTAGTATTCAGGGACAGTATCCTCCGGGTTCTACCTTTAAGACCAGCCAGGCGCTGACCTATCTTACTGAAGGTATCATCACACCGGGAACAGCATTCCCATGTAATCATGGTTTCTCTTATAAGGGTCTGCATGTAGGCTGTCATGGTCACCCGTCGCCTATTTCGCTGGTTGATGCCATCAGTACCTCTTGTAACGGTTACTTCTGTTGGGGTCTTTACTATATGATAGGTAACCGCAAGAAGTATGGCAGCGTACAGAATGCGATGACCTTATGGAAAGATTATATGGTGAGCATGGGATTCGGATATAAGTTGGGCATCGACTTGCCTGGCGAGAAACGCGGTCTCATTCCGAATGCACAGTTCTATGATAAGGCTTACAAAGGTTCATGGAACGGACTGACGGTAATCAGTATTTCTATCGGTCAGGGTGAGGTTAACCTCACGCCGTTGCAGATAGCCAACCTGGGTGCTACCATTGCCAACAGGGGATACTATTATGTGCCTCATGTAGTGAGAAAGGTGAAGGGAGAACCGCTTGATACGCTCTATACCCGACGCCATTATACCAAGGCTTCCCGACGGGCTTACAACTATGTGGTAGCCGGTATGAGAAGTTCGGCGCTGAAGGGAACCTGTAAGCTGCTCGGCCGCTACGATTTCGAAGCTTGCGGCAAGACGGGTACGGCACAGAACCGTGGCCATGACCACTCTGTATTCATGGGCTTTGCTCCGATGAACAACCCGAAGATTGCCATTGCCGTGTATGTAGAGAATGGTGGTTGGGGTGCTGACTATGGTGTGCCTATCGGCGGTCTGATGATGGAACAGTATCTCAAGGGTAAGTTATCTCCTGATTCTGAGCGCAGGGCTGCAGAGATGCAGGCCCGTAGAATCGCCTACGGATTAAGCAGTAGATAGTTTTCAGTTAATAGTTGATAGTTTATAGATTATGATCGATAATAAACAACCTAGTGTGCTTGCTTCACTTGACTGGTGGACGATAGGTCTTTATCTGGCACTCCTCATCTTCGGATGGGTGAGCGTCTGTGGAGCCAGCTATAACTATGGTGACAACGAGATATTCAGTCTGGGTGCCCGCTCGGGTATGCAGATTATATGGATTGGCACATCCATAGCACTGGGATTGGTAATCCTGCTGCTTGATGACCGGTTTTACGATACCTTCTCGTATGTCATCTATGGCGTCCTGATACTCTTGCTCTTTGCTACGATATTCAATCCGCATAGCATCAAGGGTTCCCACTCCTGGCTGGTGTTGGGACCGCTCCGACTGCAACCGGCTGAGTTTGGTAAGTTTGCTACGGCTCTGGCGGTAGCCAAGTTTATGTCAAGCTATGGTTTCAGTATGCAAAACCTGAAGCATTTCATGGCAGCCGTAGGCATTATCGTTCTGCCGATGCTCTGTATCGTAGGTCAGCGCGAAACGGGTTCTGCCTTGGTTTATCTTTCATTCTTCCTCATGCTTTACCGCGAAGGAATGCCGGGTGCCATTCTCTTTACTGGCGTGTCGATGGTGGCTTACTTCGTAGTGGGTGTGAAGTATGAGAACGTGATGATGTGGGATACCTATACTTCTGTGGGTAAGTTTGTCGTGCTTCTACTGGTGCAGATTTTTACGGCTGGCATGGTGAACTCCTATACGGGCGACAGGAAACAGGCACTGATGATTCTTGCCTATTCGGTAGGCATTACACTGCTCTTCGTGCTCTTTTCTACCTATGTCATTCCGTTCGACATTGTGTGGATCCAGCTCTTCCTGTGTGCTATGCTCATCGGATTCCTGGTTTATCAGGGACTGAGAACCCGGTTCCGGAATTACTTCCTCATCTCAATCTTTTCGTTGGGAAGTATCGCTTTCTTCTATTCTGCCGATTATGTGTTGAATCATGTGATGGAACCTCATCAGAGAGTGCGTATCAATGTACTGCTGGGACTGGATGAAGATTTGGCTGGTGCGGGATATAACGTGCATCAGAGTGAGATTGCCATTGGTTCCGGCGGACTTCAGGGAAAAGGTTTCCTGAATGGAACGCAGACCAAACTGAAGTTCGTGCCTGAGCAGGATACAGACTTTATCTTCTGTACGGTAGGCGAGGAGGAAGGTTTCCTCGGTTCGGCAGGCGTGCTGCTGCTTTTCCTGGCTTTGATATTGCGGTTGATGCATCTGGCTGAGCGGCAACCTTATAAATTCGGGCGTATCTACGGCTATTGTGTCCTGTCGGTATTCCTCTTCCACCTGTTTATTAATGTGGGAATGGTGCTGGGTTTAACACCGGTAATCGGTATTCCGCTGCCGTTCTTCAGTTATGGTGGCAGTTCGTTATGGGGATTTACCATCCTTCTTTTCATCTTCTTGAGAATTGATGCGGGAAGGAACTTAGTGAGAAGTTAAAAAAAAGAGTGAACAGATTGTTGATGAATCTGTTCACTCTTTTTTTATTGTATCTTGGAAATCTTGATGCCGATGTCACTCACACCGGGCAGGATTTCTCTTTTCATATCATGTCTGATGGCTACGTGTATGGAATCGCCCTGATGCATCTGATAGATGTTGATAGGGAAGTTATACTGATAGTAGCTGATACCCTGTCCTTTGCTCACGCCGTTTTTGTCAATCAGCTGGCAGTTTACCGTATCTATCTTGCATTCGCCAGGTATCTTTCTGTTTCGGTGATAAACCGTCTGTTCTACGATGAGCGTAAGTCCCATGAACGGATAGGCACCTGTAATGCGAAGTCCTAAGCTTTGTTTGTAATGCCCGGGCTCGAGTAGAGGTGATACTTCGAATGATAGGGTGTCGTTCTTCTCCCATCCTGCAATCGGTGTATGGGCATACTCATCGTATACGGTCGAACCGCTGCAGGCAGAGAGAATGTGAACGATCGCTGTCAAAACGATGAAATAAACAGTCTTTTTCATCTTTTTCTAGCTCCTATACTTTATCCTTGTGGGGCGTTATTGCCTTGTGGGGCATTGTTGCCTTGTAGCTTGTTTCCACCCTGCGGGATATTATTGCCTTGTAGCTTATTGCCATTCTGGGGGGCGTTGTTGCCTTGTGGCTTGTTTCCACCCTGTGGCTTGTTGCCATTCTGCGGCTTGTAGCCCTTGTTAGGCCGTCTGTCGTTTCTTGGCTGGCGGTTGTCACCCTTAGGATGATTGCCCTGATTACGGTTGTCGCGGCGCTGGTTGTTTGGCTTGCCTTCATTCTTCTGAGGTTTGTTGTCGCCATTCTGCGCGCGGTTCTCGTTCTTCTGAGGCTTGTTGTCTCCCTCCTGCTGGCGAGGTCCCTTGTTCTTATTGTTCTTCTTCTTCTTTTTCTTAGCCTTGTCAAAACGGCTCAAATCAGCTTCAGCAAGCAGGTCGACTGGCTTGGCTACAGGTTTTGCCTTACCGTCTTCCAGCAAACTCAATGGTTTCTCGCCCTGACGGTTCATTTCGATGATAGCCTTGGCACGCTCGATGCTGATGGTTTCGAGGTTGGAAGCAAGGTTCTTGTCAGAAGAGTAGGTGATAAGACCTGCCAGGATATCCACCTTGAACTGATGGAAATCACCGTCGGCAGTCTGCAGTACGGCATCCTTAGGAGGCAACTTTCTGCTAGCCTCTACATAGCTGTCTACCTCGTAGTTGAGACAGCACTTCAGTTTGGCGCACATACCGGCAAGTTTCTGAGGATTCAGAGAGATATCCTGGTAGCGTGCTGCATTGGTGCTAACGCTGATGAAGTTCTTCATCCAGGTAGCGCAGCAGAGTTCTCTGCCGCAAGGCCCCGTTCCACCGATGCGGCCTGCTTCCTGTCGCGCACCGATCTGTTTCATCTCAATGCGTACATGGAAGGTATCGGCAAGAACCTTGATGAGCTGGCGGAAGTCCACACGTTCGTCAGCGATGTAATAGAAGATAGCCTTGTTGCCGTCTCCCTGATATTCTACATCACCAATTTTCATCTTCAGTCCGAGATCTTTGGCTATCTGGCGGCTCTGGATCATGGTGCCGTGTTCACGGCTCTTAGCCTCCTTGCATTTGTCAAGATCCACCTGTTTGGCGATACGGTAGATACGCTTGATATCATCCTGCGACTTGAGGTTTGCCTTCTTAATCTGGAGTTTCACCAGTCTTCCGGTCAGCGTAACCACACCGATGTCGTGACCTGGGTTAGCCTCTACCGCCACTATATCGCCCTTCTTCAGGTCGAGGTTATTCACATTGTGGTAATATCCCTTACGGGTATTCTTGAACTGTACCTCCACGAGGTCAGTACTTTCTGCATTGCCGGGTACATCGGCAAGCCAGTCGTATGTGTTGAGCTGTCTGTCCTGTCTTCCTACGCCCTTAGCGCACAGACCACGGTCGCAGCCGTTACACATCCTGAATTTCATATTTTTGTAATCCACGATAATCTAATTTATAATGTCTAATTTATAATGTACAATGAATAATGACCAGGCATCTGCCCCGTTATTCATTTGAATTCTTCACTCTTCACTTTTCTCTTTTCACTTCCTAAGCAGGAGGACGATGATTTTGAGCGCCATATCGAAGAAAACGATTTTGGCATTGGCATTTTGCAAAATCATGCGCTTGCTGTCTTCGAAGAGGTTGGAGATGTCAATGATATTTGCCTCGTTGATGAAGCGGGCAAAGTTCTTGGCAAAGTTCTCCTCATCCTGCGTCATGTAGCTCAGTTCCGGATTCCGGAAGTTGTACATGAAACTTTCTCTGAGCATGTGCATAAAGTAGTCGAGCATGCGTTTCTGCTTTTCTCTTCCGAAGGTTGCTATCACATCGGTCCACTTCTTGAGGTCACCTATCTTGCGCATGTAAGCCAGTCGCATCAGCATGATGAACATGTCGAGATGCTGCCGGTTTTCGTTTCCAGCATCCAGTTCTTCGAGTGCGAGGTTCCAGTTGCCGTTGGCGATACGGGCTATGCGGTGTGCCATGTTTGGCTCCAGCGCTCTCCGTTCCGTCAGCGCTTTTTCCATCTCAGCGGTTTCTATCTTCTTGAAGTCGATACGCTGTGTACGGCTTCTGATGGTTTCGAGCAGCAGTTCCGGATTCTCGCTTACCAGCAGGAACACCGTCTGGCGAGGCGGCTCCTCCAGCAGTTTCAGTATCTTGTTGGCACTCTGGATGTTCATACGTTCCGGGAGCCATATCAGACTTATCTTATATCCGCCCTGACTCGACATCATCATCAGTTCGTGAGAGATGGCATCGGTTTCTTCGGCAGTGATGATAGCCTGTTTGTTATAGTCGGCATCCGTCTTGCCCATCTTCAGCATCCAGTCGCTAATCTGGATGTAGGGACCTTTAGAAAGCAGCAGCTCTCTCCATTCCTTGATGAAGTCGAGGCTCACCGGTTTGTGTTCGCTGCCCATATTGGCGGTCTTGATGGTAGGAAAGGTGAAGTGGAGGTCCGGATGTTCCCATTTCCTGAGCATCGGTGAATCGCCCAGAAGATAGCTGGCAAAAGCCAGTGCCATCGCCAGTTTGCCGCAACCCTGCGGGCCGCAGAACATCAGCGCATGGGGCAAACGGTTCTCCTGAACCATCTCCATGAGACGGTTCCATATTTCTTGCTGACCTATAACTTCATTTCTTTGCATTTAAAACAGAATTTTTGCTATTTGCTTGACGCTGTCTACAGCCGATACGGTGAAGAAGTGAACATTGTTATAACCATGTTCGAAGAGATCTTGCACCTGAGCGGTGGTCCACTCGATACCGAGCTGCTTGGCATCATCGTCAGTTTTACATTTCAATACCTCCTGTGCGAGTTCTTCAGGAATATCGCAGTGGAAGGTTTTCGGCACTACAGTGAGCTGGCTCAACTTGGCGAAAGGCTTGATGGCAGGAATGATAGGAATGGTTACGCCTATCTGCCGAGCCTTTTCAACGAAAGCATAGAACTTCTCGTTGTCGTAGAAGAGTTGGGTAACGGCATACGCTGCGCCCAACTGTTGTTTCTCCAGCAGATGTTGCATATCCATTTCGAGGTTTGGCGCCTCTTCATGCTTCTCCGGATAGCAGGCTACACCGCAGCAGAACTTGTCGCCCGGGTGTTTGATGGGTGTGCCGTCAAAGAAGAAACCGTCATTAAACTGATTCACCTGCTTCAGGAGGTCGGTGGCATGGGCATGACCGTTCTCGGTTGGTGTAAACTGCCGGTCTTCTTTTGCCTTGTCTCCTCGCAGAACGAGAATGTTGCTGATGCCCAGAAACTGGAGGTCGAGCAGTTCGTACTCGATGTCTTCCTTCGTAGCACCGCTGCAGATAATATGAGGGATGACAGGTATGTCGTACTTGTTCTGTATAGCGCCTGCGATGGCCACGGTGCCCGGGCGGCGGCGTACACGCTGGCGAGTGAGGAGACCGTTTTCCAGTTCCTTGTAAACATACTCGCTATGGTGCGTAGTGATGTTGATAAAGCGAGGACCAAACTCGCTCAGCGCATCGATGGTACGGAAGAGTGCTGCTGTTCCGTTACCTTTCAGCGGAGGTAAAACCTCGAACGAAAAGCCTCGCTTATCGCCCTGCTGATGTAGAAAATCTGCTATGTTCATATTACCTAAATTCTATGTTTCTTCTTATTTTGGTGCAAATTTACAAAAAAAATAGGGGAAAACCGCATGTTGAACGTAATATTTATAAAGAAAAAACGTATATTATTAGGTGGAGATTGATTTTTGGCATGAAAAAAGAAGATTTCCTGCCGGTAAATGCTACGCTATTCTACAGAAAAGTGATTAAAATTTAAACCTAAAAAATAATGGAACAAAAACAAACAGGCTCTAGAGCCTATCTTATTTCAATTGTGATGGTAGCCGTTTTGGGCGGCTTGCTTTTCGGTTATGATACCGCGGTAATCTCGGGAGCCGAGAAGGGTTTGCAGGCATTCTTCATGGGTGCTGAGGATTTCACCTATACCGATTTCTGGCATGGATTCACTTCTTCCAGTGCTCTGATTGGTTGTATCATCGGTTCGGCGCTTTCGGGTGTGCTGGCTTCTAACTGGGGCCGTAAGCGTTCGCTGATCTTTGCGGGTGTGATGTTCTTCATCTCTGCATGGGGATCTATGTGTCCTGAGTCTTTGGTGTTGCCAAAGGGCGAACCTAATCTTACGCTCCTCATCGTGTTCAACCTCTACCGTGTGATTGGCGGTATCGGTGTGGGTCTGGCATCTGCAGTATGTCCGATGTATATCGGTGAGATTGCGCCTAGTAACATCCGTGGTATGTTGGTCAGCTGGAACCAGTTTGCCATCATCTTCGGTCAGCTGGTGGTTTATTTTGTCAACTTCTTCATTCTTGGCGATCATATTGCTCCTGCTATCCAGAGTGTGGGCAACGGTATGAACCAGATTCTGAATGGTGGCGAGGCTGCCTGGGCTATCGAAACCGGATGGCGCTATATGTTTGGTTCTGAGATGGTTCCTGCGGGTTTGTTTGCTCTGCTTATCTGCTTTGTTCCTGAGACTCCCCGTTATCTTGCCATGGTTGGTCAGGATGCGAAGGCTGAGCGTATTCTGGCTCGCATCAATGGTGATGAGGAGGCTAAGAAGATTTTGGATGACATCAAGAATACGGTTACAGAGAAGAAGGAGAAACTGCTTACTTATGGTGTGCTCTGTATCTTCGTAGGTGTGATGCTTTCTGTATTCCAGCAGGCTGTAGGTATCAATGCCGTGCTCTATTATGCTCCTCGTATCTATGATGCTATGGGCTTTGACAATCCGATGGTATTGACCGTATTCAATGGTATCGTGAACCTCGGTTTCACCTGTGTAGCTATCTTTACGGTAGAGAAGTTGGGACGTAAGCCTTTGCTCATTACCGGTTCTCTGGGCATGGCATTGGGTGCCATCGGTGTAGCCATCACCTTCGGTAATCCTAATCTGCAGTTGCTGTGCATGGTATCCATCATGGTTTATTCTGCATCATTCATGTTCTCTTGGGGACCAATCTGCTGGGTACTTATCGCCGAGGTATTCCCTAATACGATTCGTGGTGCTGCCGTAGCGATTGCCGTAGCCTTCCAGTGGATTTTCAACTGGATTGTTTCTACCTCTTTCGTTCCGATGGCTAACAGCCTGGGCTATTGGTTCACCTATGGCCTGTATGGTGTTATCTGTATCCTCGCTGCCCTCTTTGTATGGAAGCTCGTTCCTGAGACCAAGGGTAAGACACTGGAGGATATGACCAAGCTTTGGAAGAAAGACTAAGTACTTATTCTGTGAAATATCAAGACCGCCAGGCGTAGAAAGAAACGCCTGGCGGTCTTTCTTTATGCCCCCGGCTCGTCAGCTTAATCCATACCATGATATGATTTAATTTTTCCATTTTCGTTTTTCTCTTTAAATTGTTAGTGGCCTACCGATTGGGGCAAGCTCGGTGTCCTTCATCGGGAGGAGAATCACATTCTCCGCGCTTTCATGTTGCAAAAGTAATGCTTATTTCAGACTTATGCAATTTTTTGAAGAGAAAAAATGCATTTTAGTGGCTGATTTGTTGAAAAAAAAATCTTTTTCCTCACGTATTACGTATAATGTAAAAAATGTAAACGTATATATATAATATACTTGGTATAATGTAGGGAAGAAAAAAACAGCACCTAACTACCTGATATTCAGTATTTTGTATTTTAAAGATTCTATCTGGTAGTCATTCGGGCATATTAGAAGACACAAGATTGGCTCTGATGGTACCTATTATTGAATCTGGTAGTCATTAAAAAAGGGTAATTCTCTCTGATAGTCATTGCCCACCCAAATGAGGTGAAAAAATGATGTACTTCCGTTTACCAACTGAAGCGGCTGCGTCGGGTTAAGGATATGGCTGCACTGGGTTACGCAGACGGCTGGACAAGGTTAAGGATTCGACTGCATCGGGTTAAGGATTCGACAACGTAGGCTAACGGAGTCGTATCCGTCGATTTATCGAGACGTCTTGACTCGCTGACAGAACCATCTGGAGTAGCTGACTGAACCATCTGGAGTAGCAGACTGAACCATATCAGTATTCTGTTGCATACGCTTGCGTGCAAAAGTATACATAATTGAGCCAAATAGAGCACAACTGGTACTTATCGTACCAAAGTGGACAAGTGGGGCACCGCCGATGTTGTATCTTTGTATCAGCATTCGGGAAGAGACCGGTGCACAACATGATTATTCACAATTTTAAAATTTTATGTATTATGGCAATTAATTACAGTTTAGTAAAGCTTGCGTCAAAATTTGGTGACAAAGCAGGAGTTCCTCTTTTCTACGCCCGTGCTCAGATGAAAGACTCCATTTCGCTCAAGAAGTTCGCGAAGTTGATCTCTATGCAGACCACTGTATCCTATGCGGATGTAACAGCCGTTCTGGTCAGTATGCAGGAGAACATGATCATCGAGTTGCAGCGAGGCAACCAGATTGATTTCGGCGAGTTGGGCAAGTTCCGCCTCCAGCTTACCAGTGAGGGTGCGGCAACCGCAGCCGAATTCAAGAGCGACATCAACATCAAGGGTGTGAACATCCAGTTTATCCCGGGCAGCGATCTTGCCAACATCTTCGTAGGTATGGAGTTTGAGCAGGTTGCATCACGTGCCGTACAGAAGGCTGCCCTCAAGGCTGAGAAGGAGGGTGCCAAGACCCTCGACATCGAGGAGGCTAAGAAAAAGCCTGCCAAGGACAATGCTCCTTCTGGCGGCGATACCACGGGTGGCAACACCTCTGGCGAACAGACTGGCGGCATGGGTAGCACTGGCAACGGTGACACAGGAGACGGATTAGAATAATTAACCTTTTAAAACAGAATAGATTATGACAGAAAAGAACAAGCAGAAATGGAATGAGATTCTCAAGTTTGCAGTAACCGTACTGACAGCTCTCCTCGGGGCGTTGGGCGTTTCGGCAGGTGGACTTTAGAAGGATGCCTATGAGAGACATCAATATGATAGTGGTGCATTGCAGCGGTAGCCGCTGCAATCACCGTTATACGATGAAGATGCTGCGCTACGACCATGTTCATAACAACGGCTGGACTGACATCGGCTACCATTTCTACATCACGCTGGATGGAGTGGTTCATGCCTGTCGTCCGGTAGAGCGTATGGGCTCTCATGCCCTCGGTTACAATGCGCACAGCATAGGCATCTGTTACGAGGGTGGTCTTTCGCCATCGGGCTGCATCAGCGACACCCGCACTCCTGAGCAGAAGGAGGCGATGAAGCATCTGATTCAGGATCTTCACCACCGTTTTCCGGGCATCCGTACCATCCTGGGGCATCGCGATTTGCCTGGCGTTCAGAAAGCCTGTCCGTGTTTTGATGCCACGAAGCTCCAGTACCTCCTGGATGCTTCCTGATTCTCTTCCATCCAGAGGGCTTTTCATGAGCAGAAACCCTCTGAATTTATTTAACAAGTTAGGGCGCATTCCAATCCGATGCGCCCTTTTTCTTTGTCGTCATATTTCTTTCAGTCAACACTCAACACTCAACACTCAACATTCAACACTCAACATTCAACATTCAACACTCACCATTCTCTAACTTTTTCAGAAACTTTTCCTAGAAAACTCTTGCAGATATGAAAATAAAACCGTAACTTTGCGGCATGGATTTTTAATACAGATGATTATGAAGCAGGTAGAAGAAAGATATATCAGTTTTGAAGCCAGCAAGATGGCATATCGCGACATCAAGAATTCCGTAGACACTGCAAAGCGTGAAGGTATAGAAATAGGCATGAAGAAAGGCAGAGAAGAAGGCAGAGCTGAAGGCATGAACCTGCGAAGCCTTGAGATTGCCAGGAAGATGCTGGCAAAGGGTATGGATGATGCATCGGTCATGGATATGACGGGGCTGACGTCAGAGGAGATAAAGCTGCTGAAAGCTGAGATCTAGATTACAAATATCTCCATATAACCAAGGGTCTATACGCCACCTTTTCATCGTGGCATATAGACCCTTGTCGTTTCCCGTGAGGTGCGAGTAAATATAATTGCTGAGCACCTAATACTCCTGCTCAGCTTAGGAGTTTATCTAATGTTATTAATTTCTAAGTTGATATTAATATATTTTACTTCCACATTTTATCGATTTGAATATTTTTCCAAGAAATTGTCGTTGTACATGATCCGGAGAATTTGCATACTTCTCAGATTCATCAGATTTCCACCCTTCATCATCACTTCCTGTCATAACCTTTTGATCTTTTGACAAAGTTAAATCTACACCTTCAGTAGATCCAACATCAAAGATACAGATACCTGCAGCGGAAATATTACCTAATGTCACCGATTTTAGCCAAGCACAATTGAAAAAGGCACCGTCACTTATAGATGAAACTCTCGGAGCATAGATTGTTTCAAGACTATTACACTCCCGAAAAGCATACCTGTCTATACTCTTTATATCTTGCAAGTAAATTGATTTCAGCGGTTGACAATTCGAAAATGCATTAGACGGCAAAGTCTCAACTCCGTAAACAGTTAATTCTATACTGCCTTCACTTGCACTTTTTAGAGCTTCTCTTATAGCATCAAACACACTCTTATCTGCATTTGCAGGCAAATTCTTGATTTCAATGTTCTTTTTGCCCGCAGCCAAAGCATTTTTTATAATTAGTACGGCATTTTCTGTAGTTGTTACTGCATCGCCACCAGTAATGTCATCGCCAGGAACCCAATCCGTAACACTTACATTTCCTATTGTAGCTTTGTCCTTACCTATTTTTACATCATAGGTATAGCTCATAGCTTTGTCAAGAGCAGGAATTCCCGTTACATCCAGTTTTGTAGTCTGAGTTGCCTTGCCCTCACCATCATTGTATGTCACAGTGAGTTTGAGGAATTTCTCTGTAGAATTGGCAGCTCCAGGAGATACCAAAGCATAGAATACATTGCTGCCATTTTCTTCTTTTTTACAAGCTTGGATAGCTGCGTAGCTGTCACTTTCTCCTGCAGGAACTTTCAGCTTAGAATAAACTTCTACGGCAGAAAGCGTAGGGTTAAGATCTTTGAACTCATCTCCAAACCCGCTTACTTTGACAATGACGCGAGCCGTCTGACGTTCAAAGTTCAATGTCAACTGTCTGTCGGAAGGTATATATGCCTTTTCTATAGCTTCTCTGCTTATCATATAATCTGACTTCTCTATTTTGTCAACTGTAGATTGGTCTGCTGAGACATAACCTACAGAGAAAGAATTGGTGGTACTTTCATCCGCCTTCTCAGGATAACAAGCCTCGAAAGCCTGGGCATTACCCGTCCAGACCAGATAGTCACCAGCATTCGCAGGTGCCCATACCTCGCCCGTCTTCTTATAAATCACGGTTTTACCCTCAGTAGTTACGCTGATAGCATCGTTCTCATTAAAACTCTGTTGTTCCGCTTCTGTACCCACAGGATTACTACGGGTAAAAATGCTGTTTCCACCAACGGTGGCAGCAATCTTCACCTCATTGGCGGCAGTGTTAGTGCCCTGCTCTTCATCTGTAGAGCAAGCGGCAAGCATTGCTATAACTGCAAATGCTCCCATATATCTTGTAATCTTCATATCTTGTCTATTTTAAATGTCAAACAATTCTTTAATCAGTCTCTTTTTCGATAATGGTTTCTTCTCCCCAAGGCTTCGCTGTTATGGCGCCCCCTTGCACTACATCCTTACCAACCAACAGATGCAACTCATATTTTTTACCAGATTCAAATAGCGCATCGTCGGTGCCAGTCCAGATGTAATCAGTGCCATCCACCTTGAACTTAATACATAATTGTCCTGCAATAACTTTCTGCGGAATCACAATGGCAGAATATTTGAAGGTGGCATGGTCGGTTGTTTTATCCGCCTTCTTGAATGCTACAGTTTCAGGAGTAATGGCTGTTGATGCCCGGCCGTCACGTAGAACACTTATAGGGTCTGCTGCAAAATTCACCTTACTGCGGATAAAGGTGCCATCCACCTTGACATCAGTTACGGTTGCTGATGTAACAGGCTTTTTTTCATCCTGATTAAACTGGTCTCTTAACTCGATAGTGAGATTCAGCTGACTGAGAAGATGGGTGAATGTGACATCAACCGCTTTGCTGGTATTCAATTCCGAACCAGGCGTGAATCCTGTTTGCTTATATACAATAAGGTCGGATGAATAGTCTTCAGCATCGCTTTGGTCTGCCTTTACAGAAAAGGCATAATCTGGTTTTCCGAAGACTTTAACTTTGCCATTTGCATCTTCGGTAGTCTCCTGATATGGCGCATAAGCCAGAATATCAACAGCGGTAGTTGAATTCTGCCAAAACATCTGGGTAGCAGGAATCCAATTGCTGCCTTCCTGTGATACCTTGATATTATCATAGGTGACTCCACTTTAAAAAGTGGATTAAATTAGAATTAAACATATGCCTTGGAAAGC
>ENA-ORSK01001434-ORSK01001434.1-human-gut-metagenome-genome-assembly--contig:-NODE-1434-length-18783-cov-2.515271_pt1 | contig 18783 bp, 26 predicted proteins | sample MGYA00242192_ERZ509159 | MGnify/ENA primary metagenome ERZ509159 (study PRJEB26280, sample SAMEA2338663) | human gut metagenome | biome: human gut; feature: human-associated habitat; material: faeces...
AATCACATGTTCTAGCTCTCTAATTGAATAAACTTTATCCCCATAAAAAGGTCTCTCTCCACCATTTGGCGAAAAGAGGAAAAGTTCCTTGATTTTTATACGTTTTGAAAGTTCTTCTTCTAACACAGTTGGAAACAGCAAATCTCCGTAATTTTCTACATCAAAAGATCCTATTTGTGCTACATTATATTCTTTCATAATTACCACCATTCTATGCATTGAACCTATCTCGATGATTCAATCTCTAATATAAGTATAACATTGAAAAGTGTAATTTCAAAGAAATAGAAACGATTTATGCGGTTATTTATTCATTTTTTTCTTCTTTTGTTTGCATTTGTTCATCTAAACTTATTACAATCGTGCTCGCATTTTTTGTATGACTCAATCTCTCATAAAATAATAACTTATCTCCCGTAAAAACTGACATAAATATTTGAAAAATACAACTGATGTATAAAATCATCAATAATGTAATGATACCTAGTAAAAATAGTTGTAAAATCAAAACCTGTCCTGATAAATGTGTCAATAGTGATAACACGATAAATGGTGCAGGGAGAATCACAAAATATAAAATTCCATAACGCACAAGACAATGATACCACTTGACATTTTGATTTTCATCCGTTACGACTCGTAATTTCAATATATTTTTTCCTACTGTTTTTCCATGGCACAAAGGTAATAAAATCATAAAATATACAACAATTGAACAAACATATTCACTTGACATTCCTAATACATTAAAAAATTTATCTATTCCTTGCAAAGGACTAGGAATAGTAATGAAGGATGTTAATGTTGTAACAATGATAATGTCAATTCCAAATGCGATCATTCTTCTTGTAAATGTTACATGTCTTCCTTTTTCATATGAAATTTGATCTAGTTTCTCTTTGGTTGGAAGAATCCATGAGAATAATGGAGTTATAGCATATCCTAACAATCCACCTAGTGTATTAATGATTAAATCATCGATATCAAACAATCGATATGCACGTGGATAAATTCCATATAAACCTGTTAATTGTGTTAACTCAAAAAATAAGCTTAATAAAAACGTTAGCCCTATCGTTTCTAATAAGTTTCTTTTAAAATAATAACGCAAATAAATCCCGAATGGTAAAGTCATTAAAATATTATATAATACTTGATAAATTGCTGGATTATTAACTATCTCCACATAAGTATGTATATCATTCCAAACAATATGTGTTTCGTTGATCCAATCAACAATAAACTGAAAAGGAATCAGTTGCGTTGTAGGTGTTGTATAATGGGCAACTTCATCGATTGGAGGAAGGGGAAGAATCACTAAAAAATATGCACTCATTAAATATAAAATAAAAGAATACACGATAATTGTTCGCAATGCTGGAATAGCGCCAAACTTACGATATTGGTATAACATATATGGAAAAGTAAACAAGAATGCGATAAATGGAAACACTAAAAAAGCTGTTTGAATCGGAATTATATAGTCATGCATACTACTACCCCCTCAAATCATTACGACTTCATTATGCCACATTTTTTCTGCTAGGTATAGAGAATTAAGGCAATATGACAAAATTGTTATATTAAAAAAGAGCCCTAGGCTCTTATAAACTTTTAGTTAGTTTTATCGTTGCTTCATGTTTATCGTTTCCACGATAATATTCAACTGTAACGGTATTTCCCATTCCTGCTTTATAGATTAAATACTTGAAATGAGCAGCATCTTTAATTTCGGTTCCATCTACAGCTACAATGACATCACCTGACTTCAATCCTGCTGATTCAGCCGGAGTATTTTGTTCTACATTAACAATGACAATTCCTTGATCAAATTCTCTTTCTAAGCGAATTCTGTTACGCAGCAAAGTATATGTATTTGATACGTCAACCGTTTCAATTCCTACTACAGGCCTTTGAATCTCTTCACCTTTTTCTAGTGCATCCAATTCACTTTCAACAATTTCGATTGGAATCGCAAATCCCATTCCTTCGATTTCATCCTTAACAAGTTTTAAAGAATTCATCCCGATGACTTCTCCATTCATATTTACAAGAGGTCCTCCACTGTTTCCTGGATTGATCGCTGCATCCGTTTGAAGTAATTCCATCATAAAGTCATCACCTGTACTAAGAGTAACTGTCACGGTACGATCTTTTCCTGATAAAATTCCTTTCGTGACTGTACCTCGATAATCACTTCCCATAGGGGATCCTACTGTAAATACAGTATCCCCTAATTGCGATTCAGTACTATCCCCTAAAATTGCAACTTGTTTTACTGCGGTCGCATCGATCGACAACACTGCAATATCTGCATAAACATCCGTTCCAAGCACTTTAGCCTCGATCTCCTCACCATCCGAGTTGATGACACGCACAGATGTCGAGTTTTCTACGACGTGCTGATTAGTTACGATATATCCACTATTATCATCTTTTTTGTATGCAAAACCAGTTCCCGTTCCTACTAAAGTATTTCCTCTATAAGATTCGATAACATAAACTGCGTCGTATACTTTTGATATCGCACTTTGAATGGTATCTGACTCTTCTATCGTTACATTCTTTTTATCATTATAAACTAAATCTGTCGTAGTACTTTCTTTTGGAATATAATATATAACCGCAACCGTTCCTATAATTCCTGCAAAAAGCGCAACAATGATAGAGCTAATATAGATTGCTTTTTGTTTCATATCTTCCCTCCTAATCCATTTTAATTAGTTCGCGCCAATTATTTGGAAAACCAATCTTGTTTAAAATTGTATGTAGTGGTACAACATCGACAATTCCATCTAAAACATCGATTTCGTACCCAATTTCGTAAATAAGTTCGCGAAATTCTCCTTCCGTTAACATTTGCTTCATAATAATTGGTAACACAAACAAATCATTCTTACCATAAATATATTCTCCATCTTCCTTTGGAATATCTAATAATTCATGATATTTTGTATCCGGAATTTCCTTCTGCGTACGATGATCATATAAAACTTCCTCGTGTGCACATAAATTTCTGAAATTGGCGAGTAATGATAAATAAATTGCTAATGTCTCTGCGTCTAGATGATAGAAAGATGCTATTGCTTCTTGATCCTCCAACTTTAGTATGGAATAAAGTTCTGAAACAATTCCAAAAGATAATACTTTTACTAGGATCCACATTGGAATATATCCATAATTACTTAGATAATGCATCGTTGCTGTATGTTCTTTTCCATTGATGCGAATTTGTCGTTTTGTCTTATTTAAAATATCATACACTTGACGTGATTTCAAAGAATCCTGTGTAAAATTTTTAGGATCTAGGTAATCTTTTTCTTTATAACCATATTTTTTAGACATCTGATAACTTATAATTGATTTAATATTATTCTCAATAACTAAAATATATTTAAACATGATATTTCTAAGCTTTCGATCAAAAACAAAGGCAGCGTATAGTTCATCAAATCTCGTTCCCTTTAAAAATTGATCGTCGTTATATTTTCTCATAAATAAATGTCGATATCCACTAACAAAAAAGTAATTTTCTCGAAACAAGATCTCTTTTGCGTACTCAACATCATCTATCACTAGTCCACGTGCTTTCAATATATCAATTTGTTCATCTAAAGTCTTAAATATTTTACTTTTCATACTCTCACCTTTTCAATTATATCATACATAATGTGAAAAAAATATGTTTTTTTCATGGGATAATATTGAAAAAAGAAGAAATAAATATTTCTTCTATCCTAAAATTCCAAACACCTTTTTATCGTTAAAATATCTTAACACCCCACCTGTAATCGTCTTACTTATTTTTTGCTGATAGGAATCTGTTTTTAGTAAGTATCGTTCGTTTGGATTACTTAAAAATCCAACTTCTAACAAAACTCCAGGACGTTCAATTCTCTTACTTAAATAAAAACTTGATGTCTTTTTATATTTTCTTTTACTATATAGATGTTCTTTGAATTCTTCCTGCATAATTTTTGCTATTTTCTCATTATCCGGGTGAACATCATCGTAATAAGCCTCTGCCCCATGCCAACTAGAAGAAGTTTCTGCATTTAAATGAATGGATAAATATAAATCACATCCTGATTTATTGATCATGGTTCCACGTCTAGATAAATCATTTCGCTTATGGTTAATCGTATTTGGAACAGAAACATCATAATCACCATAACGAGTTAAATATACAGTAGCCCCTAATTGCGTCAAATCCTCTTCTAGTTTTTGAACGATCTTTAAATTGATGTCTTTTTCATAAATATTTTTATAAAGGGCTCCAGGATCACTTCCTCCATGTCCTGCATCCAAATAAATAACTTTACCAAATAAAGGTAATGTAGAAGTTTGTGCTGTTACAATCCCATATCCACAAAGTCCAAATAAAAAGAAAACAAATAAATAGATCTTGTATTTCAGCATTTCAACATCCGCCTCACTTAGTCTATCATATGTTTTCTAGATAAAATTATGATTTTAACGATTTTCTTTAAACATTGTCCATGGTACTCGATTAGGAAGGGGCAATGAAAAACTTAAATATTCTTTCGTCGTTGGATGATAAAAACTCAAACGACTTGCAAAAAGAGCAATTTGTTCCCCAGACTTTGCATGTTTATTATACCTTTGATCTCCATATAGTGGATAGTTTCTGCTAGAAAATTGAACTCTAATTTGATGAGATCTACCTGTTTTTAAAGTGATATGAACAAGAGAATAATCTTCATATCTCGCCTTTAATTGATAGGACAATTCTGCCTCTTTTCCTCTTGGATCGACGATCACCATATTACGTTTTGTATCTTTATACAACCGATCTTTTAAAACACCTTGCTTTTCTATCTTTCCTTCTACGACAGCATCGTATTCCTTCAACATCTTATGCGTTCTCACTTGCTCACTTAAACGAGATGCTGCTTTCGATGTCTTAGCAAACACCATAACACCTCCTACAGGACGATCCAAGCGATGTACAAGGCCCAAATATACATTTCCTGGCTTATGATACCTTTTCTTTAAATCGCTCTTTAAAAGCGTTAATAAATCCATATCGTGAGAGCTATCTTCTTGTACTGGCATATTCACTGGTTTTTCCACTACTAATAAATGATTATCTTCATATAATATGTTAATCATTTTCCTGCCATCTTCCATAGATACCACATGGCAATACCAAATGATTTGTCGTAACCGGAAGTCCAACTTCACCCGCATCGACTTTACCTTTTGGATATAATGGTAACATTGTAGTTTTTAATATATTTTCAAGAACTGTACTAGAAATCCCCGTCGTATAAGAATTGATAAGTAAAAATAATGGCTCATCACTTAATATTTTCATACATACTTGCACGAGATGATAAATATTATGTTCAAACTTCCAAACTTCTCCATTTGGCCCACGACCATAACTTGGTGGATCCATAATGATCGCATCGTATTTTCTACCTCTACGAGCTTCTCTTTCTACAAATTTTAGGCAGTCGTCTACGATAAAACGAATCTTTCTATCTTCTAAATGAGATAGTTTCATATTATCTTTCGCCCAAGCAACCATACCTTTCGCAGCATCGACATGCACTACCTCAGAAGCCCCTGCATAAGCACAAGCCATCGTTGCTCCACCAGTATATGCAAATAAGTTTAATACTTTAATTGGGCGATTCGCCTTTCTTATTTTTTCTATCATAAAATCCCAGTTCGTTGCCTGTTCCGGAAATAATCCCGTATGCTTAAAATTCGTTGGCGTCACCTTCAGTACTAAATCACGATATTGTACCGTCCAATACTCTGGTAATTTTTTTCGAAATTTCCACTCGCCACCACCTCGATTACTTCTGAAGTAATGGCCATCTGCTTTATTCCAAAGTCCACCTGTCTGTGTAATTGGCCATATAGCTTGAGGATCTGGTCGTCTTAAGATAACCCCATTCCAATTTTCTAATTTTTCTCCATTCCCTGCATCGATACATTCGTAATCTTTCCAACCATCGCTGATACGCATACTACACATCTCCTTCTTTTTCTTATTTCTATCTATTATTATACAATAGAGTATAAAAGAAGAAAAGGAATTCATCAAAATATCTCTTTTCCTTTGGCGAGATTTTATTTTATGATATAATATTTTCATATCTGAAAAATATAAACTTAAGGAGGAAATATGAAGGAATACAAAAACGACAATAAATTCTACTTTGAAATCACAGAAAGAATTCCAGGAAAATTAGGACGTGCTGGAATCATTCATACTCCTCATGGAGATATTAAAACTCCAGCTTTTATGACTGTCGGTACGAGAGGAGAAGTAAAATTTGTATCGATGGAAGAATTAAAAGAAATTACTGCACAAGCAATGTTGAGCAATGGATATCATTTGCGAAATAAAGCAGATGAAATCGCTAAAAATGGTGGGCTCGCTGAATGGTCAGGATGGGACGGTCCAACGTTGACAGATTCCGGTGGGTTTCAAGTAATGTCTCTCGGATCTGGTCTCGGTAAAGTCGTGAGTATGAAAAGAGAACAAGAAGTTGTAAATACTGACCCAAAAGAAAGACTTGCTCACGTAACAGAAGATGGTGTAGAATTTTTCGATCCATTTACCAATCAAAAAGATTTTATCGGACCAGAAGAGTCTATGCAGATACAATGTAAAATTGGTGCGGATATTCACATGGCCTACGACGAATTAACTTCTCTTGCAGATAGCTATGAATATAATGTAGAAGCATTAGCGCGTACAGAAAGATGGGCAAAAAGAAGTATAGAAGAACATAAAAAGCATTGTGATGATCTCGGATATCCTCAATCACTTTATGGTGTATTACAAGGTGGAAGATGGGAAGATTTAAGACGTTCGACAGCAAAGAAATTCGCTAAGATGGAATTTGATGGATATGGGTTAGGTGGAGCCTTCTTAAAGGAAAGTCTCGGAGATATTTTAAAATGGTGCTGCGAAGAACTTCCAGAAGATAAACCTCGTCATCTACTTGGCTTATCTCATCCTGACGATATTTTAATCGGTACAGAAATGGGAGCAGATACATTCGACTGTGTCGCACCTACAAGAGAAGCAAGACATGGTAGAATCTATACAAAAACAGGAAATATTAAATTAAATAAATTCAAAGATAGTGATGAACTATTGGATGAAGGATGCGACTGTCCTACTTGTCAAGCTGGTTGGACAAGAGGTAATTTAAGAAGCCTGTGGAAATCCCCTGATATAGAAGATAAGAAAAAATACTATACTTTATCTTCTATTCATAATCTACGTTTTATTATTCGTTTGACAGAAGAAATTCGTGCTTCTATTCTAGATGGAACATTTGAAACATACAGAGAAACATTCTTAAAAAATTATTACCATTCGAAATCAGAATAAAAGACTTTATCAAGTCTTTTTTTATTACAAAAAAACTCATGAACATAATGTTCATGAGTTTTATACATATACAAAATCCTATCGTTTTGAGAATTGAGGTGCTCTACGAGCTGCTTTCAATCCTGGTTTCTTACGTTCTTTGCTTCTTGAATCACGAGTAATAAATCCTGCTTTTTTCAAAATAGATCTGAAACTTCCTTCGTTTCCTTCATTTGCTTCATCATATTGTAATAAAGCTCTTGTAATTCCTAAACGGATTGCACCAGTTTGACCAGTAAATCCTCCTCCGTTTACTTTTACTTCGATGTCAAATGTTTCATCTGTACTAGTAGCTACTAATGGTTGTTTTAAGTCCATTACGTTAGTTTCGTAAGGGAAAAAATCTCTTACATCTCTACCGTTTACTGTAATTTTTCCTGTACCTGGTACCATCTTAACTTGCGCTACAGATGATTTTCTTCTACCAGTTCCAGTGTATTCTTTCTTATTTGCCATTTAAAAACCTCCTAGTCCAATTTCATTTCTACTGGTTTTTGAGCCATATGTGGATGCTCACTTCCAGCATATACGAATAATTTTTTGTACATTTGACGTCCTAATCTTCCTTTCGGAAGCATACCTTTTACAGCTCTTTCGATCATTTCTTCAGGATATTGTTCCTTCATAACACGAGCAGATCTTTCTCTTAATCCACCAGTGTATCCACTGTGATTATAATAGATCTTATCATTTAACTTGTTTCCTGTTAAATTAATTTTAGAAGCATTCACCACAATTACAAAGTCACCACAATCTACATGTGGAGTGTATGTTGGTTTGTGTTTACCACGTAATACATGAGCTACTTTTGTAGCTAAACGACCAAGTGTTTGACCTTCAGCATCGATAACATACCAATTACGTACGATATCTTCTTTTTTTTGCATATATGTATTTTTCATATAATATCTCCCTTTCTCTAATATTGGATTGTAGTAAGTGGTCCCAACACTTACTTTCATGGGATATATAAAATGTACCAGTTAAAATTGTACTAAAAAAACATATAAAAGTCAATAAAATTATATGCTTTTTCTTTGTATTTTAAGCTTTCTAAAAATAAAAAAGAGCTATTATGAAATAATTGTTGGCTGCAAAAAGGAAAAACAATCAAAATTACGTAATATTCCAAACAAAATCGCAATTATTAAAAGGACATACCAAAACCAATTAGGAAATATTTTTATCTTCTTATCGTATATCCATCCGTAAAGTTGACCACCAAAATAAATAGCAAAAATAGGAATTAAACAAACAACGAGTGCATTATAGTGAAATGCTTGTACGATATCTAATTCCAATAGTGAAAAGAATGTCCTTGTAATTCCACATCCAGGACAATAAAGTCCTGTGATCTCATGAAAGATACAAGGAATTGAAAAACCATATGTATGATTTAAAAAAAGATAGAAAAAAAGGAGCAATACGAGAATCCCACTAATCAAAAAAGTAAATATTAATTTTTCTTTTCTGGTCGTAAGTTTCATATAACTCCTCTTTCTTTTACATCTCAGCCTTTTGTCTAGCAACCTCATTTAATTCATTTTGCATCAAGCACCAATTGACGATACTTAATCCCAAAAGAGATAAAATTAAATATAGTACTGAGTTATCTGTTGCACGTAATCCTTGTTTTGTTTTTCCATCGTACAATTCTTTTCCCATTTTATAATTCCAATAAATGGTATAGATTCCACAAGTGATAATACCAAACAAGAATGCTTTTCCCCCTGAAAAATCACGGTCATCATTTAAATAAGCAGCATCATCTGTTAAGTTAATAAACCATATGATACCATAGATACCGCATGTTACGATAGATAAAATAACATTTACCGCAATATTTTTCTCTTTAATCATGTACTCTCCTCCTTACTATCAATATACCATAATCATATGTGATTGCAAAGTGTTTTTTAATAAAATACATCTTTTAAGTAAAGTCCTTCTGGATGAGCTGTCACTCCTGCCTTACGGCGATCTTTTGCTTCCAATATTTCGATGATATCTTCAGCTTTTCGTTTGCCTTCACCAATTTCAATTAACGTACCAACCATATTTCTAACCATATAGCGTAAGAAACCTGTTCCTAAAAACGATAGAACAATCATATTTCCTGCTTTTAAATCACGCACGAGATTGGCTTGAATAATTTTTCTTACAAAATCATCTTTTTCTTCGTTTGCCTTACTAAATGATTTAAAATCATGTTCACCTTCTAAGTACTTCATCGCACGCTCCATAGCAACGACATCGAGACGTTTATTGTATTGATATACATAATCTTTTTCTAATGGGTTATACTCCCCCATATTAATTTTGTAAATATATTCTTTTCCCTTCGCGTTATATCTTGCATGGAACATATCACTCACAACGCTTACTTCTCTAACGTAGATATCTGCTGGAAGTAAACTATTCATAGCCTTTTTTAATTGCTCCGGCGTTATTTCCAAATCTAAATCAAAATGAGCTTTTTGTCCTAAAGCGTGAACTCCGGCATCCGTTCTCCCCGAACCATGAATCGGTACAGCCGTATCATTATTGATCTTTTTTAGAACTTTTTCCACTTCGTTTTGAACTGTTTTTCCACGTGGTTGTTTCTGATATCCTTTATATTTTGAACCATCATATGCAAATGAAATTAAAAACCTCATACCATTACCTCTTTCACTACAATTAACACAAAGATGAATACGCAGGTTGCAATACTCATAATTGATTTTTTATCATTAATTTTGACTTGATTTTCCGTCCGATATGCATCGACACGAAATAATTTTACTTCTAGCATGTCAGAAAAATTTCTCGCTTTTTTCTCTAATCTTTCTTTCAGTGCTACGAAGTAAACATTTCTATACTGCCAGTAATCTCTTTTTCGCAACGAACTTCGATCTAATCCTCTTGTTTGTAATGCAAACAAAGCCTGATTATGAGCACTACGAAACTCTTTTACGTAAAGACAGAATAATACAATTTGATAAGACACTTTCTCAGGGAGCAACCCAAAGAACGAAAGCGGACGACAAATAAAGTTTAAACTTTCCGCCTCTTCCAACAATGTCGTTTGATTGATATAAAACATTATTAGAAAATATGCTATTATCAGTTTAATGCTGTAACGCACTGATGTCAATAGATTTCCCGTGATAACGAAGAAGATGACAAAACTTAACAAAACAAGGATACCGATAACATATAACCATATTCTCTCTAATTTTACATGTCTGCTAAGATATAGAATTATAATTCCAATAGTAAAACATAATAGAATAGGAAGAGAATGACATACAATGACAGATAATAATATCAGCAGTATACAAATTAACATACAAGCTGGCGATAATAAAAGTGATCGATCTTTTTTATTTTGCATGGCGATACACATCCTTTATTAAATCATTGATATCATCTCGATACCCTAATTTTATCTTCTTTTGATCTAATACCTTTTTCGAAAATAAAATAGTTTTTGGAATAGAAATACCGGCTCTTTCCAATTTTTTTACTTGTTGAAATACTTCCATTTTCTTTCCAGATAAATAAATTTTACCTCGATTCAAAATCACCACTTGATCTGCCACTTGAACTGCAAAATCACTATCCCTACTCATGATAAGAATTGTCTTATTATATTTTCTCTTCAATGAACGAATCGTTCGTATCCACTGTCCTTTGCTGTAAGAATCTAATCCTACTGTCGGCTCGTCCAATATGATGACACTCGGATTATAAGCTAGGACTGCTGCAAAAGCAATTTTCTTTTTTTCTCCTAAACTAAGTCGAAAGGGATTTTTGTCTAAATAAGATTCATCTAGATCTACCATTTTTAACGAAGCTAGAATATGTTGTTCTATTTTATCTGGATGATACTTGTATTGTTTCATTGCAAATGCTATCTCTTCTCTTACGGTATTTGCAATAAAATTTCTTTCTGGATATTGTTCAACAACTCCAACGAGACGATACAATCCAGCATAGTTAAATTTTTCTAATCCTGCTTTTATAATAAATGGACCAACCGAAATCACACCTTCCATCGGAAACTTTATCGTTTGAAGCATTTCTCTTAAAATACTTTTTCCACTACCACTTTTTCCCATGACTACAGTTACTTTACGATCGGAAGCGACAAAGCTAATATCTTGCAACTGAGTAGTACCATCACTATCGATATATTTTACATTATCAAACTTTACTTCCATATCGCATCCACCATTTCATCCATATCTAATATCAAGTGATCCACTAAACCATAATACTTTAGTTTATTAGATAAACTTACCATAAATGGAAGCTGTAATCCTGATGCCTTTATGATCTTTGTTTCTTGCAATACTTTTTCCTTCGTATCAAATAAGATTGCTTTCCCTTGACTTAATATTACAATATCTTCTCCATACATCGCGTCTTCCAAATCTTCTACTGTCTGCACAATGGTCGCATGCTCATTCTTATGATATCTTTTTAAAATGGAAACAACTAATTTTTTTTCTTTTTCATCTAATCCCAAATACGGTTGATCTAATAAGAGAATTGGTGGCTTTCGAATCAAAGCAGTAGCAAGTAATAATAACTGTCTTTCTCCACGACGCAACTTTGAAACAGAAAGGTCTAAAATTTTATCTAGGTGGAACTCCTTACTAATTTTTTCTACTTTTTCCTTGATTTCATCCGTTGATAAATTTAAATTTTCCAGTGGAAATTCCAATTCTTCACGGACTGTATCTTTGATAAAAACATGATTTCGATTTTCTAAAAGTACTCCTAATTGTTTTCGAATCGAACAAATATTCCTTCCACACATTTGATATCCATCGATGTGTATATTGGCATCAGCTTTTTTTAAACCGCATAAAATTTGAATCAACGTACTCTTCCCACTTCCATTTTTACCTGCGATAGAAGTAAATGTACCCTTCTGGATCACTAAGTTAAAATGATCAAAAAACATTCTGTCATCATAACCATAAATCAAATTTCGAATTCGGATTGCGTCTTTCACAATACCACCACCATTAAATGCTTCTATTATAATACATTTCACGTATTTTTTCAATTGCAGGAGCTGGGATCAAAAAAATACATTGCAGAATTTTGAAATAAATGATACAATCAAAATAGGAACTATTACTAGTTTCAAGGAAGGGTGAAAAAATGTTAAAAGGAAAAACTGCTATTATTACAGGTGGTACAAGAGGAATTGGATTTGCCACAGTAGAAAAGTTTTTAGAAAATGGTGCGAATGTTGCTGTACTAGGTTCTAAAAAAGAAACAGTAGAAAAAGCACTTGAAAAATTAAAGGAAAAATATGCAAGCGATAGATTTATCGGACTATCTCCTAAATTATCAGATGAAGGAGAAGTCAAAGAAGCTTTTGAAACCGTGAAAAAAACATTTGGAAGCATCGATATCTTAGTAAATAACGCTGGAATTTCTGCTAGAGATTCTCTTTATGAATACAAACTAGAAGACTTCAAAAAAATTATTGATTTAAATGTCACTTCTATTTTTAACTGTTCTAAAATTGCTGCAACAACGATGAAAGAACAAGGAAAAGGTGTTATTTTAAACACAAGTTCTATGGTTAGTTTATACGGACAGGCAAGTGGATGTGGATATCCTACAAGTAAATTTGCAGTCAACGGATTAACTAAGTCCCTTGCAAGGGAACTTGGAAAAGATGGAATTCGTGTAAACGCTGTCGCTCCAGGTGTCATCATGACTGATATGATGAAAGATGTTCCAGAAAATCTAATTCAACCAATTATTCAAACGATACCATTAGGTAGAATTGGGCAACCAGAAGATATTGCAAATGCATTCTTATTTTTAGCAAGCGATATGGCAAGTTACATCACAGGAGCAATTCTCTCTGTCGATGGAGCAACGATGTGCTAGGTGATATGATGGATACAAAAGTATTAAGAATTTATCATACGGTGTCTATATCGTATCGACAATGGATCAAGAAAAACCAGTAGGATGTGTTGCTAATAGTGTTATGCAAATCACATCTGATCCAATCACTGTTGCTGTTAGCATCAATCATGATAACTATACAAATCAAATAATCAAAGATTTTAAAAAATTTGCCATCAACATCTTGCCAGAAACAGTAGATATGAATTGGATTGGTACATTTGGATTTGAATCTAGTAAAAATATAAATAAATTCGAACAGATCGATTATCGTATGGAACAATCACTTCCAATATTACCATCTACTTGTGGAGCATTACTATGTGAAGTAAAAGAAACGATTGAAACTTCAACACATACAATTTTTATCGGAACTGTTTATGAAACGGTTTCTGCAACGAAAGATAATCCTATGACATATGCATACTATCATCAAGTAAAAAAAGGAACATCACCTAAAAACGCACCAACCTATATTGCAAATGAAACTGAACCAAAAGAAGATACAAAAGAAAAAAAGAAAACAAAATGGGTTTGTACGGTCTGTGGATATGTTGTAGAAATGGATGAACTTCCAGATGACTTTAGATGTCCGATCTGTGGACGTGGAAAAGAAGCTTTTAAAAAATTAGAAGACTAAAAAAGGTACGTTATCGTACCTTTTTATGATCCCTTCTTTTTTTGTATATGGTAAGTAATTTTTAATAATAATTTCGTAGGAACAAAGCGATAAAAAACATGAACTAACTTCATTTGAATTCCTGGAACAATCACTAACTTACGGCGAAACATTTGCTCGAGTGCATAATGAGCAACATCATAGCTAGTTAATGCATTCAGTGAAAATTCAACTCCTGCTACTTTATTAAAGTTTGTGTTAACAGGGCCTGGGCATAGTGCACCAATATATACATGACTTCCACTTTGTCTTAGCTCTTCGTAAATTGCTTCTGTGAAATGTAATACATACGCTTTTGTCGCATAATAAGTTGCCATCATTGGTCCTGGCATAAAAGCTGCAGAAGATGCCACATTCAAAATATACCCTTTATCCTTTTTCTTAAAATCTTCTAAAAATAATTTTGCCAAACAATGCACTGCTTTAATATTCGTATCGATCATATCTAATTCTTTTTCCAATTTTAAAGAAGTGAATTCACCATATAATCCAAATCCTGCATTGTTAATTACAATATCGATATCCTTATCTTTTACTTGATCATACAACTCTGTACAATTGTATACACTAGATATATCGAGATTAATAATTTCTACATTCGTTTTTAGTTCTTTTTTCAACTGTGAGAGTCTTGTCTTACGACGTGCTACTAAAATTAAATCATATCCTCTCTCACTTAAAATACGAGCCATATCTCGTCCAATTCCTGAACTAGCTCCTGTGATTAGTGCTAACATAAACATCACCCTGCAATCATTATAACCCACTTACGTAGGAAATTCAAACAAATTCAGCATATTATATATTTTTATTACATACAAAATATGCTAAAATAAAATAGAAATGAGGGATTGTATGAAATTAGCTATTATTGTCGCAATGGAAAAAGAGATTGAACTATTAATCAAGTATTACGAAGCAAAAGAAATATCTTCAACACATCATATCTATCAATCTCAAAAATATCCAAATATATACATATCACGTAGTGGAATCGGAAAAGTAAATGCTGCAATGAATACACAATATCTTATCGATACTTATGAACCAAATTATATTATTAATACAGGTTGTGCAGGAAGTCTTGTAGATAGCGTACATATCATGGATACAGTCGTAGCAAAATTTTCCACCTACCATGATTTCTTGCCATTGAGAATTATGAAACAAAACACGCCAGACGAAGGAAAAATCGAAAGCAACATTGATATGTTAAATCAAGCAGAACAAGTTCTAAAAGAACGAAAAGAACCATATCATATTGGTACAATTTGCAGTGGAGATTGTTTTGTAACTAATGAATTACAAAGAGATCAGATATACGAACAAACAGAAGCTTTATGCGTCGACATGGAAAGTGCTAGCATCGCCCACGTATCAAAGAAAAATAACATTCCTTTTATATCGATACGAACGATGTCAGATTTTTCGGATGGCGCAGAAGAAAAAGAGCAAGAAGCAGCTAATGTAGCAAGCCAAATCGTAATTGAAATTGTAAAGAATTATGAAAAAACTATTTGATTGGTTCATTGAGTATGATATGGGAGAACTCATTGTTCTTATTGGTGGATTCTTACTAACCATTATCGCTTTTATCTTATATATCGTATTCTATTAAAACACCTAATTAGGTGTTTTTTTATAAAAAAAAGATGCAACTATTTTGCATCTCCTTCTACTAATTCTAAAATTACCATTAAAGCATCGTCACCTTTGCGCTCATTTAATTTTAAAATTCTTGTATATCCACCATTTCTTGTTGCATAACGTACTGCTAAATCGTCAAATACTTTTTTAACAGCTTCATTGTCATTTTGTAAGAAAGCAAGTGCTTTTCTTCTTGCAACTAATGATCCATCTTTTCCGTAAGTAATCATCTTATCAAGAAACTTACGAGCTTCTTTTGCTCTAGTTTCAGTTGTTTGGATTCTTTCGTTCATGATGAGATCTTTCGTTAGATTGGCAAGCATACTTCTTCTATGTTTATTATTAACTCCTAATTTTCTATAAGCCATAATATTCCTCCTAACTATTAGTCTTCATCGCGGAATTTAAGTCCCATATCTTTAATTTTATCGATAACTTCTTTTAAAGATTTTTTACCTAAATTACGAATTTTCATCATTTCTAATTCTGATTTTTCCGTCAAATCACCTAGTGTGTTAACTCCAGCTCTTTTTAAACAATTGTAAGCACGAACTGAGAAATCTAAATCATCGATAGAAGTCTCTAACTTCTTGAGCTTACTATCTTCTTGTTTTGCATTCATAATTCCTGTCGTATCAGCAATTTCACTTAAGTTAGTAATGATATTCAAATGTTCGATCATAATCTTAGCAGATAAAGCCATAGCTTCCTCTGGACGAATTGATCCCTTTGTATATACATTCATAATTAACTTATCGTAATTAGCATCTTGCCCAACACGAGCGCTTTCTACTTCGTAGCTAACTCTTTCAATTGGTGAATAGAGAGCATCGATAGGAATATATCCTAATTTTGTATTTTCAACGTATTTCTTGTTTTCATTAGATGGTACATAACCTCGACCATTGGCAACGATTAATTCCATGGCTAATTTTCCACCTTTAGATACTGTTGCAATTACTTGATCAGGATTCATAATTTCTATATCTGCAGAAGTTTGGATATCTCCAGCTGTAACTGTTTTCTCCCCACTTACAGATAAACGAAGAACCTTTTCCTCTTCTGTATGATTTTTTACAACGACATTCTTTAAGTTTAAGATAATCGTCGTAACATCTTCTACAACACCTTCCATAGTTTGAAATTCATGTGCGACACCATCAATTTTTACAGCTACAATAGCGCTTCCTGGCATACTTGATAACATGATTCTTCTAAGTGCATTTCCGATTGTTGTACCGAATCCTCTTTCCAAAGGTTCTAATTCAAATTTTCCATAATTATTACTTTCTACATATTCTGTAATTTTGTAGACTGGTTTTTCAAAGTTTAACATTCCTCAACACTCCTTTTCTTTTATCCACGTGGACGTTTTGGTGGGCGACATCCGTTATGTGGTATTGGTGTTACATCAGTGATTGCAGTAATTTCAAGTCCAGCTGTTTGTAATGAACGAATGGCAGTTTCACGTCCTGATCCAATTCCTTTTACGAAAACTTCTACTTTTTTCATTCCCATAGCAACAGCTGCTTTTCCTGCAGCTTCAGCTGACATTCCAGCAGCAAATGGAGTTGATTTCTTACTTCCTTTGAACCCTAATGTTCCAGCAGAAGCCCAGCTGATTGCATTCCCTTCTTTATCACAAATTGTTACGATTGTGTTATTGAACGTTGAATGAATATAAGCTTTCCCCTCTGGTACATTCTTTTTCACTTTACGTTTTCTTGGTTTATAAGCCATTTAAATAACCTCCTTTTTTTGCACTACTATTTTTTCTTGTTCGCTACAGTCTTACCTTTACCCTTACGAGTTCTAGCATTACGATTTGTTCTTTGCCCTCTTACAGGTAAACCTTTTTTGTGACGAGTTCCTTGATATGAGTTAATTTCCATTTTTGTTTTGATGTTCATATTAACTTCACGTCTTAAATCACCTTCAGTTAAATATTTGTTTACTTCATCACGAATACGAATTAACTCTTCATTTGTTAAATCTTTTGCTCTTGTATTTTCGTTAATATTTGCATCCTTACAAATCTTTGTTGCAAGTGATTTTCCGATTCCATAAATGTAAGTCAATGCGATAACGATTCTTTTATTATTTGGTATATCTACACCTTTAATACGTGCCATAAAACACCTCCTATATTAACCTTGTCTTTGTTTATGCTTAGGGTTTTCACAAATTACGTATACTTTCCCCTTACGTTTAATTACTCTACATTTATCACACATTGGTTTTACTGATGGTTTTACTTTCATTCAAATCCCTCCTACTTTCTATAGGTTATGCGCCCACGTGTTAGATCATATGGTGAAAGTTCTAGTGTTACTGTATCACCTGGTAAGATACGAATATAGTTCATACGCATCTTACCAGAAACGTGAGCAATTACAGTATGTTTGTTTTCAAGTTCTACTTTAAATCCACCCTTTGGTAATTTTTCAATTACCTTTCCTTCTACTTCAATAATATCATTTTTTGCCATATTATCACCTCTTCGTCAATATTTCATATCCATCATCCAACACTAAGACCGTATGTTCAAAGTGTGCGGATGGTTTATCATCTGCGGTAATTACTGTCCAATCATCATCTAGCATATACACATCAGCTGTCCCCAAATTTAACATTGGTTCTACTGCGATCACCATTCCTGTTTTCAGTTCTGGTCCTGTTCCTTTCTTACCATAATTTGGTACGTCCGGTTCTTCGTGTACACTACTACCGACTCCATGACCGACAAGTTCTTTTACTACTCCTAAACGATGTTCAGTCGCGTATTTTTCTACCGCGTATCCAATATCCCCTACATGGGCACCATTCTTGATGACAGAGAGGCCTTCCATTAAGGCTTGTTCTGTATCGCGAAGTAGTCGTGCTTTTGGATGACTGATATTTCCAACAGGATAAGTCCAAGCGGAATCACCATGAAATCCATGATAGCAAGCACCAATATCTATAGATACGATATCGCCTTCCTTCAAACGACGGTTTCCAGGAATCCCGTGGACAACTTCTTCATTGACTGAAATACAGCATCCAGCGGGAAATCCATAGAGGCCTTTAAAAGAAGGGGTCGCATCCGAATTTAATATAAATTCTTCTGCTAATC
>ENA-ORSK01001438-ORSK01001438.1-human-gut-metagenome-genome-assembly--contig:-NODE-1438-length-18741-cov-5.189233_pt1 | contig 18741 bp, 11 predicted proteins | sample MGYA00242192_ERZ509159 | MGnify/ENA primary metagenome ERZ509159 (study PRJEB26280, sample SAMEA2338663) | human gut metagenome | biome: human gut; feature: human-associated habitat; material: faeces...
CATGGCAGCCGCAATACAGAACTTCCGCGACATGCAGGTGAGCCACAAGATGGCAATCCTCGGCGACATGAGAGAGCTGGGTGACTCGTCTGAAGAGGAGCATCAGAAGGTGGCAGACATGCTGAAGTACGCCGGATTTGACACCGTATGGCTCGTTGGCGAGGAGTTCGGCAAGACACGATGCGACTTCCGCAAGTTTGCCAACGCCAACGAAGTGAAGGAAGAACTGAGCAAGAACAGGCCCGAAGGCCAGTACATACTGATAAAAGGAAGCAACGGAATGAAGCTCTATCAGCTTCCCGAACTGCTGTAAGAACGTCTGAACCGCAGCCACATCATCACCCCGGCTGCGGTCAGCCCGAACGGGAACGCCATCCATATGCCTACAAGTCCCATGCCGAGAACGAATCCACAGAAATAGCCTACGGGCAGCGAGACGACAAAATAGGCAATGAAGGCTATGACCATGAGAAACTTTACGTCGGACGTTCCGCGCAAAGCGTTGGCGAAGGTAATCTGAAGTCCGTCGCCAAACTGATATATAAGAAACGGAACCATGAGCGACACCACCGACGAAGCGACAGCCTCACTGTCCGTGAACCAGCCGCCAAGATGATGGCGCAGACAGAATACCGCGCCAGACAACACTATCTCCAGAGCTACCATAAGACGGAAACCGGCACCCACCGTAAGGCGGACGCCCTCACGGTCGTGCTGTCCGTGAAAACTGCTAACACGTATGGCGACAGCCGCTCCGAGGCCGTAATAAATCATGAACGTGAACTGCGAGATGGTGAGCATCACCTGATGCGACACCAGAGCCACTGTGCCCAACCATCCCACCATGACCACACTCAGGCTGACCGAGGCTGTCTCCATGCCCATCTGCAGCGCCACGGGCCAGCCGAGAGCATTGAGACGACTGACCAACCCGCGCGACCAGCCCAGCCCAATGAAGCCCGCACGATAGCGACGGTAGCGTCGGGAGCGGGCAAAGATGACCATAAAGACCACCACCATCATTATTCTTGAGAACAGGGTGCTTATGCCTGCGCCCAGAAGGCCAAGCTCCGGCAGCCCCATCTTGCCGTATATGAGCAGATAGTTGCCTAAGATGTTGAGCATGTTTCCACCGAGCAGAATCCACATAGACACACGTGTGTCGGTGATGCCGTCGGCAAACTGCTTGAAGGCATTGAAGAGCATGACAAACAGCAGCGACACTATGAGCACGAGAAAATAGGGCCGTATGAGCGGCAGAAGCTCCACGGGCTGCCCCATGCGCCCCACATTGAAATAGACAGCAAGCATGAGCGCCGACATGAGCACGGCCACCATGGCATTTGAAAGCAGGCTGCAACGCAGCGCCTGACCTGCCTGTGCCTTGTGTCCCGTGCCGAAAAGAGCACCCACGACGGGCGTCAGTCCGTAGGAGAAGCCCGTTCCGAAGATGATGACCATGTTCATGATGTTGTTCACAAACGACGCCGCGCCCAGATCCACCGTACTGTGATGGCCCACCATCATGGTGTCGGCAAATCCGAGCACAATCATCCCAAGCTGCCCTATCATAATGGGCAGCCCGACGGAAAGCAGCGACCTGTAGTGCCGCATGTATCTTGTGTCAGTGAGATTCATTGTCAGTCAGCTTGCAAATAATGGCTTTCTTGTCAACGTCCATGTCCTCACACAGACTGTCGAGCGACGCATAACTGTCTCTCAGTTTCATGTTGATGACGCTGAACAGCATCATCGGATCTTCAGGCAAATTCATCATAATATAAATTCCATATAATCGTCTGCGACGCCCCACGCCGTCCGGCCAAAGGCGCCGCAATAATGTTTGCGGGTGCAAAGATACAAGAAAAACGGGATTTCGTTCGTCCGATTGCGTTTTTTCTTGTATTTTTGCTTCTTATAGACAGTGCGGCGACGTAGTGACAGGCGGCAGGAAATGCCATCGACGCCACCGCCAAACGACAACAATAAAAATAAAAAACAAAAAGAAATGGACATAGACAACATTCTCGAGTTAAGCCTTTTCGGCATAACCGTGCGCGCGGTGCTGCGTTTCTGCATCAAGGCAGTGCTCATCTACATATTCGTAAGACTCGTGACGAGCCTCGTGAAATATTTCTTCAACCGCTCGCTGAAGAAGCAGGGACGCCTCGTAGCGCTCGACGAGACAAAGACGGGATTCATCCGCCAGATGGTGGTTGCGGCGGTTTATATCATAGGTTGCGCGGCATTCCTGTCGCTCATACCTGGCATGGAGAAGATAAGCAGTTCAATACTTGCCAGTGCCGGAATCATGGCCATGGCCGTGGGTCTTGCCTCTCAGGAAGCGCTGTCGAACATAGTGGGCGGAATGTTCATCGTGTTCTCGCGTCCGTTCAAGGTGGGCGACTTCATAAAGGTGGATGACATAGTGGTCGGAACGGTGATGGAGATAACGCTGCGCCACACCGTAATACGCAACGCCGAGAACAGAATGATACTCATACCAAACAGCAAGATGAGCTCGAGTACCATTGTCAACTCATCATACGGCGAGGAAGTGACGTGTGCCTTCGTGGAGGTGGGAGTTTCATACACCACAGACCTCGACTTCGCCATGGACGTGATGCGCGACGAGATAATGCACCACCCCATGCTGACCGACCACCGCACCGAGAAGGAAAAGGAGGCCGGAGTGCCCGAGGTGATGATAAGAGTGATAAACCTCGGCGACTCTGCCATAACGCTGAGGGCATGGGCATGGGCCGCCACGCCGAGCAACGCATTCGCAATGAAGTGTGACCTGCTGAAGTCGATAAAGGAACGGTTCGACAAGGAGAACATCGAGATACCTTATCCTTACTTCAACCAGATTGTGATGAATCAGAAAGCCTGAACCGACGGGCTGAAGAAGGTTGCGTGTTCCCGCTGCGTAAGGGCGTAGCGGGAACACGTTTTTTTGTGACATACGGCACGTGCGGGTCTGCATGGAAGAAGCTCATGCACAGCCCCTAACACGGACTGAAAGCACGGAACCGGGAATTGCATAAATATACAAAACACGGACGGGTGATGAATATTTATTCATCGTCAACTTCACGAGAATCGAATATTTGCAGACAAAAGTGCATCCGGCCACAAATACGCGAGTTTTGAGCATTTTGCGTAATTGCTTATCAATCAGCGGTTTACACAAAAACGGAAAATCATATCGCGCAGACGGGTTTGCAATAAAGCCCATTTCGGCATCCGAAAGAGCCCATTTCGCACCATGATATGCACCATTTCGGACTGCAATAAAGCCTGTTTCGCAAGCCCAAAGAGCCCATTTCGGAAAACAGCCGTCGGAAAACCGGGTTGCAAAGACGTTTTTCCGACATCTCAGAAAGGATATTTCGCTCCGATAAAGCCGTTTTTGGCATTCTTCGTTTTCTATTTCACGAAAAAAATTTGTCAAGATTTTTTACTTTTCATTTTGCATAAATATGCAGGAATAGCGATGATTAAGGCTTTTCCGGAAAATCAGTCCATGCGCCGGAAGCGCACTCACCGAGCCGCAGAATGAAAACAAAATGCCCGGTTGACGCATAAGAGCGCAGCCGGGCAACAATGTTATGCTATGGTGTATATTGCAGTATGACAGCTATTCCACAACCACCTTTTTCACATCACCGTCCTGTTTTTTCACTATGTTCACTCCCTTTGCCGGCGAAGACAGTCTGACACCATTCAGGTTGTAGTATGCCTCCGTTCCCGAAACATTGTCGGTGACAGTCTGCGAGATGCCTGTGGAAGGCACTTTGTTGCGGTCGAAGTTGTCCATGAGCACCTTCATCCAGTGTCCGCCCACAACCGAGCGCGCCTTGAATCCTACCATCGTGCCGGTCTTCGTGTTGTAGTAGTCGCTGATAGGCACGCGCGATGTAGTCTCGTTGATGTACTTATAGAGCGGAGAAACAAAACTGAGGAAGTCGCTGTTGTCGGCAGCCATTGAAGCCGTCCACATTATCCAGTCGGTCTTTGATATGTCGGCGCGGCTGTCGAGCGGCAGTCCGTAGGTGTTCTGTTTTCTGGAATAATAATACATCTCACGCTTCATGGCGTTGTTGGGGAAGAGGTTCAGTCCCCAGAGCTTGTCCCATACCATGTTATACTTCTGGCTCCACGTGCCGCTCTTGTCGAGTGCCAGGCGGTAGTGGTCGCCGTCGCGGGCTTCAGCCTCCCATATCTCCGCCATCTCCTTTGCCTTTGCCATGTATTTGTCGGCGGTCTCTATGTCGCCCTTCATGCGCGCCATCTCAGAGAATCCGGCAATACCCATGATGGCCTTCACCGAGAGGTTGGCGTTGTGGGCGAGGTGACCCATGAAGTCGTCGGTGCAGAGCTGGTTCTCCGGATCCTGACCGTACTCCACGAGATAGTCGGTCCATAGCTTCACGGTGTCCCAATACTGGTCGGCGAAGTCGGTGTTGCCGTCGAGCATCGATATCATTGCGCAGAGCGTAATCATGTTGCCCGACTCCTCAAGAGGCATGTTTCCGGCAAAGCCTCCGTTGGCATCGGGACTCGTAATCGAGTAGCGCTGGCCGTTGGCGTGCGGATATATGCCGAGGTCGTGGGCTGCGAAGGGGAAGTTCCAACGGTCGGAACGGCAGTACTCGAATATGCTTCGCATCATGGCCTTCTGCAGTTCGGGATTGTAGAGAAGGAAGAGCGGCGATTCAGGATAAGTGAGATCGACAGTGTTTACGAATCCACCGGAGTTGTTTTCCTTTGAGAAGAAGTAGAGATTGCCGTTAGGACCTTCAAACAGTTTGTGGGCGGCGATGCAGTGACGGTACGATCCGGAGAGTATCTCGGCGTATTTCTTGTTGCCAGAAGCCAGCGCATCGTCGTATATGCGTTTGTCGAGTTCGCGACAGCGGGTCATTATGTCGGTGTAGTTGTCGCGCATTTCCTCGAACGCCTGATAGATGGTCTTGCCGTCGCGCGCCCAATATCCCTTGTAGCGCTGGTCCATATATACTATATCCCAAACCTCATCATAGCCTATCATTGCAAAGTTTGAGCCGGTCTTTATCTTGCCGAAGTCATAGGTGAAGGCGAGAGTAGGATTCTTCGACTGCCTTGAACTGGTTACCGTAACCTTAGTGCGCGGCAGCTTGCCTTCGTTGGCGAACACGCTCTCCACCTCGAGTGTGGAGGCCAGACTCACCGTTCCGTTGATCTCAGGCAGATAAACAAAGCCCCAGTCTATGCAGATACCGTCAGAGCCTTTGCCCAGAACAGGCTGATCGGTGGTTCCGGAACAGAGATACTTTATGCCGTTCTCCGACTTCACCCACGACATTGTTGCCTGGTCGGATGTGTTTACGGCAAGCTCGGGAGAGGTGGCGAGATAGAACTGAACGTCGTGTTCCTTGTCGTCGTTGGAGCGCACCTGATAAGAGATGTAGTTGATAGGAGTGGACAGCAGGTCGAGGTCGTCGATGAGCATCGGGGCAGTGAACACTACGTCGAGCATCACCGGACCGCACTCAAACGTGTAGTAGGTGTTTGTGGCAAGCACATCTACCGACTTCTGCACGGCTTTCTTTATGTCTGCATTCTCGGTCTTTGAGTTCACGTACAGGCCATAATCAAGATAGGCTCCGCCGGTTGTGTTGTGGCAATGGGCGGCTATCACGTTCTCGCCTTCCTTCAGATAGCTTTTCATTGCGTCCGTAAGATGGGCTGTCTCGCCCTGAAGCCACGTCTCACCCGTGCTTACCACACAGTGGCCATTGACATAAAGCTCGAACACATCGTCGTGAGAATATATCACATAGAGATCTTTTGCTATGTCCTCGGCTGTGAGATTAACCGTGCGGCGTACGTACATGTCGCTGTTGGTCTGCTCCCACGGTGTGTTGACATTGGGATATTCGTTTGGCGAGCCGAACGCGCCCTTCTTGGTTTCCCAGCCGCTGTCGTCGAAATCGGGCTCTGTCCATGCCGTTCCGCTTTGGCGTGTGGTGGTGGCTTTTGCCTCCCATGTCTCCTCGTTTGCCATTGGCAGGAGTGTCTCGTCGAGCACATACTCGCGCTCAACTCCCATGAAACGGTATGTCACTCCGTCCACGCGGAGCATTCCATCGATGGGTTTCTCAGCATTGGTCCAGTGGCGTGTGCTGCCGGCATTGAGCTCGTCGTATGGCGACCAGAACGAAACGTATGGGTCGTTGACGAATATCGGCACCGACGGAAGGCGCAGGTCTGTAGCCTTGTACGGTTCGAAAAACTCCGGAGACTGTGCCCCGGCAGACAATGCTACGGCAAGAGTAGCCGCAAGTGTCATGATTTTCTTCATAGAATAAATGTAGGTTTTATATGTATGATTGTTAATGATATGCCTCTCTTAAAACATAAAAGCCATCCGGTTTCAATCTATCATGAAACCGGACGGCCTAAGTCTTAAATTCAGGATTATTTCACGATGACTTTCTTCACCGTTCCGTCAGAATATTTCACTATGTTAATTCCCTTGCTGTTCTTGCTGACTCTCTGTCCGCCGGCGTTGTAACGGCCAAGCTCTACGGCCGGTCCGTCCTGGTTGCCCACGCTCTCTATGCCCGTAGAAGGATCGAGAACGGACGAGAGTTTGTCGTTGGCTGCCTTCACCTTGTCGGCATCCACCTTGAGCAGTTTGCGATCGTAGGTCATCAATCCGTTCATTTCTGTCTCGACGTCAGTTATCTGTGTATATACGGCAGCCGAGAAATCCTTGGCTGTTTCCGACTTCGCGAGAGCGGCGACACGGCCTGCCAGCGTCACGTAAGCGTCGGTGAGCTCTTCGCTGTCGGTATATTCCGTGGAGGTGAAGTCAGGATCCCAGCGATAGCCTTCGACGTTGTATTTCAGTCCTCCGTACTCACCGAGGACAGTCGGACGGGTAGTATCGTAGAGATAAACGGATGGTTCGATGTTATAATCGTGCAGGTCGAGCAGGTCGCCCACTCCCTCATGATGGTTTCCTCCACTGGCTGCGTCTATCAGACGAGTATCGTCCTGTGCCCTCGTTGTAGATACTACAGAAGCTGTTGTGAACTGTCCCCAAGCCTCGTTGAACGGAGTCCACACAACGATTGAAGGATTGGAATAGTGCTGACTGATGATTTCGTTCCACTCTCTGATGAAGTTTATGCGGACGCTTGTCGATGGACGGCCGTCGGTTCCGGTGTACCATGTACTGCCGTTCCAGTCTTCGTAGTTCTTGCCGACGGCAGGCATATCCTGCCATACGAGCATGCCGAGACGGTCGCAATGGTAATACCAGCGTGCCGGTTCAACCTTCATGTGCTTGCGTATCATGTTGTAGCCGAGACTCTTTGCCGTCTCTATGTCGTAGCTGAGGGCTTCGTCGGTCGGTGCTGTGTAAAGACCGTCGGGCCAATAACCCTGGTCAAGCACTCCGTTCTGGAAGAAATCCTTATTGTTAAGCTGCATGCGCCATACGCCGTTCTTATCCTGTGCCACAGAGATCTTGCGCAGTGCCGCGTAGCTTTCCACGCGGTCGGTCTCCTCACCGTCGCATGTAAGGGTGAGCTGCATGTCGTAGAGATGAGGCGACTGTGGGCTCCACAGTTTAGGATTGGTAACACTCAGTTCGATGTCTGAGCCCGGAGCGCCCTCGCCCGTTGCCACTGTCTCGTCGCCATCCTTCAGCGTAACCTTAACAATGGCATTGCTTCCGCTCACGCCCTCAGCCGTGGCGTTGACCACGAAGCGGCTATTGTCAACATCGGGAGTGGTGGCAACATTTGATATGTATTCGCTGTTTACAGGCTGGAGCCATACGGTCTGCCAGATGCCTGACACCGGAGTGTACCATATATCGCCGTTGCCTGCCGCATTCTTACGCTGCTTTCCGACCGGCTGAGATGTCTCGTCGGTGGTATCTATGACCTTAACCGTGAGCACGTTTGTGCCTTCCGGCGACAGATAATCGGTAATATCGGCACTGAACGCCGTGCTTCCGCCGGTGTGAGAAACTGCGTCGTGACCATTGACATACACGGTAGCACTATAGTCGCACGCACCGAAATTGATCAGTACACGCTTTCCGTTCCACTCCTGCGGTACGGTGAACTCACGCTTGTACCACAGAGCGTTGTTCTCGCTCATAGGCTGCATGACACCCGAAAGGCTCGACTCGAGAGCGAACGGCACGAGAATCTTGCCGTCATACATGGTCGGCTCGCTGTTTGATGTGGATACATTGAAACCGTAGTCCCACAAACCGTTGAGGTTCATCCATTCGGAACGTTCCATGAGCGGACGCGGATATTCGGGCAATACATTGTCAACAGACACCTCGTCGGCCCATTTTGTCTTTATCTTATCGCCTGCCGGAGCCCAATCCTTTTCAGGAGCCTGCACCGTGCCTATCTTGTCCATGAGCACCTTCATCCAGTGTCCGCCGATAACGGAACGGGCCCTGAATCCGGTCATGTCGCCTGAAGTGGTCCAGTACCAGTCGCTTATAGGCACACGCGACTTGGTCTCATCGATGTATTTATAAACGAGATCGGAGAACTTGAGGAAGGTTTCCTTGTCGGGAGACATTGATGCCGTCCACATTATCCAGTCGCTCTTGGTGTATGCCTCGCGACTGTCGAGAGGCAGACCGTAGGTGTTCTGTTTGGTGAGATAATACTGAATCTCGCGCTCTGCGGCGTTGTTGGGGAAGATGTGTATGTTCCACAGCTTATCCCAAACCATGTTGTACTTCTGGCTCCAGGTGTTGGCGCGGTCGAAAGCAAGACGATAATGGTCGCCCTCTCTTGCCATCGACTCCCACGTACGTGCCATTTCCTTGGCCTTGTTCATGTATTTGTCGGCAGTCTCTACGTCGCCTCTCATGCGTGCCATCTCAGCATATCCGGCCACACCCATTATGGCTTTCACCGAGAGATTGGCGTTGTGTGCCCAGTGACCCGCGAAGTCGTCGGTGCAGAGCTGGTTCTCCGGATCCTGACCGTTCTCAACAAGATAGTCGGCCCAGGTGGTTATGATGTCCCAATATTTCTCGACATACTCGGTGCTGTTCTCGAGCTTGCATATCATTGCGGCCAGAGTAATCATGTTGCCCGACTCCTCCAGAGGCATGTCGCCGCCGTAAACCTGTCCGTTGGCAATAGGATATGTGCCGAGGTCGTGGGCAGCGAAAGGCTTGGTCCAGCGGCCTGTGTAGCTATATTCGAAGATACTTGTCATCATACCTTTCTGCAGTTCGGGATTGTAGAGCAGGAAGAGCGGAGCCGACGGATAGGTGAGATCGACGGTGTTCACGCATCCGTTGGAATTGTTCTCCTTCGAGAAGAAGAGCAGGTGGCCCTCGTTATCCTCGAAAAGCTTGTGGGCTGCGATGACGTGACGGTATGAGCCGGAGAGTATCTCGGCATACTTTGCGTTGCCGGCAGCCAGTCCGTCGTCATAGATACGCTTGTCGAGAGCACGGCAGCGGGTCATTATGTCGGTGTAATTGTCGCGCATCTCGGCGATGGCCTGCTGTATGGTCTTGCCGTTGCGTGCCCAGTAGCCTTTGTATTTCTGGTTCATGTAGATGATGTCATACACCTCGTCGTAGGCCAGCATGGCGAAGCTCGACGCCGTGGTGACGCTTCCGAAGTCGTGCATATAAGACATGGAAGGCATCGTAGATTCGCTGCTGCTGGTTGCGCTGACCTTGCTGTTCGGCAGTTCTCCGGTAGTAGCAAACACATCCTCAGCCGTATATCCGGTGGAGAGAGACACCTCTCCGTTGACGTCAGGCAGATAAAGATAGCCCCAGTCTATGCAGATAAGGTCGCCACTCTTCTTAAGCTGCGGCTGCTCCACACTTCCGGCCCTGAGATATTTATAGCCATAATCGGACGATCCGTATGATGAATACGTGCGCTGCGAGTTCTCATTCACCGTCAGCTCCGGAGTAGTGGAGAGATAGAACTGCACGTCGTGGCTTGCACCATCGTTGGAACGCACCTGATAGGAAATGTAGTTCACAGGTGTTGACAACAGGTCAAGATCGTCGATAAGCATCGGAGCGGTGAACACGAGATCCAGATCCACCGGTCCGCAATTGAATGTATAATATGTGTTCGTGGCAAGGACATCCACCGAAGTCTGTCGGGCCACTTCGATGTCGGCACCCTCAGTCTTGGTGTTACGATAGAGTCCGTAGTCTATGAGCGCGCCGCCGGTGGTGTTGTGGCAGTGCGCGGCGATGACATTGTCGCCCTCCTTGAGCAGCGCTTTCTGCGATGCCGAGAGATGCAGGGTCTCACCCTGAAGCCATGTCTCGCCCGTCGAGATGACCTGTGTGCCGTTGATGTACAGCTCGAACACATCGTCGTGTGAATAAACAATATAGAGATCATCGTCCAGGTCGTCGGCAGTCAGATTGACGGTACGTCTTACATACACGTCGGTGTTCTCAACATCCCAGTTTGTATATACGTTAGGATATTCGTCGGCAGAACCTATCGCGCCCTGTTCAGTGCCCCATGAAGAATCGTCGAAATCGGGCGAGGCCCATCCGTCGCCGGGATTCGTGCGGCTGGTCTTGGCAGTCCACGCGCCTTCATCGGCCATAGGAAGAATGGAGTTGAGTATATAGGGCTTCTCAACACCCATAAAACGATAAGTCTTGCCGTCCACCCTCAGCAGTCCGTCTATGGCTTTCTGGGCATTCGTCCAATGGCGTGTGGAACCGTCCGTGAGCTTGTCGTAAGGCGACCAAATGGAAAAATAGGGGTCGTTCACCACAAGAGGTACTGACGGTAAACGCAAATCGACGCTCTTGTATGGCTCGAAGAACTCCGCCGTTTGCGCACTGACAGTCATTGCTGCGATGGCAACAACAATAGAAGTAAATATTCGTTTCATTCGGTTTAAAGTGTTAGTTATAATCTTATTATATATAAGCAATAGAATAAACAAGGTTAGGAAAATATATTGCAAAGATATAGGTTTGGCAGGACAATGCAAACAATAATTAGTTAAAAAAGCAGAATGGGGATTATTATGATTGCTTTGTGATACAAAAGGTTATAAATATGCAATGTCAAGGAATACGTGGCCGAAGACAGGAATGTACCCGGTATCCGAAAGAACGGCACGGAGGGGATGAATCGTTTATGAAAAGGCAAAATGAAAGTTCATGGCTATGATATGGATGAAAGAACGAGACGAATATTCATAACGGAACGGATGAAGAAGAGACGGGCACACAACCGGACGGACATAAGCGTGCAGGCAGATGTCGAAAGGCTGTTTATGACGTCACGAAACGGTGCATAGGGATGTACATAAAAATACGTTTTGAAAAATAAAACGGTAGGTTTCGATATAGGATAAAATCCGTTCAGCATATTCAAACAGTATTTTCCTACATAAAATAAAATATGCTCTGCATAATCCAGCGGCATTTCCCGGTATAAGATAAAATCCATTTCACTTATTTAAACGGCATTTTCCAACACAAGATAAAATATTTCCTGCGCACTCCGGTGGCATTTCCCGACATAAGATAAAACCTGCTCCGCATACTCAAAAGGCATCTTTAGACATAAAACAAGATATATCCTGCATAATCCGGATACATTTCCCGACATAAGATAAAACCTGATCCACATACTCAAAAGGCATTTTCCAACACAAGATAAAATCTATCCTGCGCACTCCGGAGCCATTTCCCGACATAAAATAAAATCCGTTTCACATTCTCAAACGGTCTGTTCCGACTCGCAATAAAATATCTTCCACTTCTCAAAACCGGATTTTTCTTAAACCGAAAGAGGCTACAGAGATTTTGAATAATGACATAGCTAAGATTCAGCGGGCACGAGATTCGATAAAAAACTGCGGTTTTATTTCTGCGACAGCGTCATTTCCCTCTGCTGAAAAAATTGTGATATGCCCCACTTTCAATTTATAACCGGATTCCGGTTTTTCCGACTCAGTTTCCCACTCTATCCCGAAAAATAAGCGCGTATTTGCGAGCAGACTTTCCTTCGGGCGCAAATACGCGATTTATGAGCACATTATATAAAGTACTGAATATCAATGATTTATATTCAATAGGTATTTTCTCGTTTTACAATATGCACCATTTCGGCATGCGAAATAGGCCATTTCAGGAGCTAAAACAGGCCATTTCGCACCCTGAAATGGGCTTTATCGCAAGCTGAAATGGGCAATATCAGAACGCCGGATGGCTTTTTTCGGACTACATTATAGGGTATATCACAAGACCATACAGGCAGAAACGGCCGTCAGAAGGTACTATTTAACATTCCTTCACACCTCTTTTGCGAAAATATTTTGTAAATATTTAGTCAAGAAAAATTGTAAGTCCGCCTCTCGGTTTTCCGCTTAATATACCGACATCAGACGTGAGAAAGGGCCCAAAACGTATTTATAGGATAAACCGGAAGGTCGCGTCGTTCTTGCGATGATGATTCGCCGGTTTTATCAGCGTGATTTCATCACTACGCAGATATATGCCCTGTCTCTGCTTATACCATCCCCAACGGTATGAAAAAATCCCCGCACATTGCGCCATCTTACGAATAAGCCCAATCCCGACCGGATTTCCACAACCATCGTCTCCGCCCGCACGGCACAGCGGAATGGCGCAAAACAAAAAATCCCGGACTCAATACGAATCCGGGACTTAATGAAAAATTTGAATTACATTTACTGTGGTACCACCAGTACTATTAAGGTTAAATTTCTATCAAACTGATTTTATTAGAATAATTGCGAATACGTTGTATATCAAGCATTTTCAATCCAATTAAATGTAGTATGATTAAATTCAATATAAGTTTTATAGGTAACTTTATAGGTAACTTTCATAAAATGTATTAACTTTGCAATCGTGATACATTCTATGATTAAACAGCTGGATTATGGCAAAAACGCTCTCCAGATTCTATTTTCTCAAAAAGGACGAAAATAAAGAAAAGGCTACCCTTTTTGTAAGGGTACAAGATCCGAGCAGAAAGATTGACGTGCAGTTTACCACACGCATTCAGGTCGGTGTGGCCGAATGGAAAGCAGCAGTTGCCGATGAAGACTCTTTGGCACGCCATCGTCAACAAAATCCCAAGTTGCATGACAAGCTGGGCAGAATAGAGGTGATGTTGAAGCGTGAAATGTCCGCACCTCAATTTGACAGGCAGCATATCAAGTCGGAAATATTGGCTATATCTGACCCGAACAAATATGAAATCCAACGGGCACAAAAAGAGTCGGAAGAGAAGGCGAGATTGGAGGAAGAGCGTATCCGTCAAGAACAGGAACGGCTCATTCATGAAGGCATTGAGGCGGAGAAGGCCAGGATTTGGAATTACCTTTCACGGTTCTGCGCCGACATTAAATCGGGAAAACGCTTGAATAAGAATAACAGGTATTCAGCGGGAACAGTCAAGTCTTGGCACAGTTTCATGAGATTATACGACGACTTCGACAAGAAGCACCAATATACATGGGGAATGGTGAACCGTGAATTTGCGGCCAAATTCCTTGCCTATATGGAAAAGCGCCATTACATGATTACTGCACAAAACAAGTATTTGGTTACACTCCGGGCACTTGTCGGCTATGCCTATACCGATGGCATACACGATAATAACCGTGCCACTCAATGTTTCTCAAAAAAGAAAATAGACGAGAAAGACAAGGCTGCCGAGATATATCTGACATCAGCAGAGCTTCAAGCGTTGTATGAAATGCCGTTAACAGGATTACAGGAACAAGTGCGTGACATTTTTCTGGTGGGGTGTTACACTTGCCAGCGTGTGAGTGATTATAACAACATTTCTCCTGACTGTTTCACTACTACAGCCAAGGGTACACCCATAATCCGGCTTGTACAGCAGAAAACGCATACGGAGGTGAAAATCCCTATCATGAATCCTAATCTGCAAGCCATCTGTGAGAAATACAACTATAATCTGCCTTCCGTGGTTGACGTTATTCTCAACCGATACATCAAGGAAATCCTTAAAGAGTTATCCCAAACCGTGCCATCATTGGCTGTGAAGGTTCGGACCAAGTTGACCATGAAGCAAAAGAAGCAGGTAGATGATGGGAAAATCACAGTGGAACGTAACAGCAAGGGAGAGGTGATGATGCCTCGCTACAATTGTGTCACCACACATACGGCACGCCGCAGCGGTATAACCAATATGTATCTTACACACAAATACACCATTTTACAGATGATGCACGTGAGCGGACATAAGACACAAAAGACATTCATGGACTACATCAAGCTCTCATCAGACGAAATCGCAGACGAAATTGATGCCATAACCAACCAAACAAGAGTGGACGTGTTTTGAAAAATATGCTTCAAATATAATAGCAGATGTGCAAATTTTGCACATACTAATGTTTCGGATTGAGGTTGTTTTGTAAAATAGTGTTGCGCATTTCTTTTGCGCATCAAAATGCCTTTATTTTTGTCCTTTTCAAACATTCAATATAATAGTGAGTAAAAACGATAAAGTGTCTATGAAGGATAAAGATGAAGTGCAGGTATGGCTTGAAGCTCATCCGCAAGAATATGCCCAATTTGCAGCCAGGATGAACGAGCAAGGTATTTGTGGCATATTAAAATTGGGTGAGGAAGCCTTTTTGTCATCGCCTGTCTTTAGGGAAGAAATAGAAAAGATGGTTGCCGCTGGACATCTTGAGGCAACTGCCCTATTGGAAATTCTCTCTATGTCCGATTTCGCAGCCAACTACTTCAAGGGAAAAGAAAATGACAGGATGGCTATGGCTGCATGGATTAAGTATGGACAATCGCCGGAACTGATAGTCAATGAATTAAGTAAGGCTATGGTGGAGCAAAATAAGCGAAAGTACAGAAATCTGATTTCCTCTTTGCTCAAATTGTTCTGGGATAAGTTCTTCCAAAGGCGTTATCTACAATATCGTGAGCGCGGCAAATCCAATAACCAAATTGCGACAGACAATACTTTCCTGACTTTACTTTCCTCCCAAGACGAGAGCATGGTAAAAAGAATTGGGGAATGGACAAGCCGCCAATGCACAGGCATGAGCATAGCCCACTTGTATATAGCCCTTATTGAAACCGGGGAGATTAGCCCTAAGATGCCATTGACCCGATTCGTGGATGCGATGCGTGCATCGTTCCCCAATCATACCATAGTTGGTGTACGGCAATTGCAGAAAAGCGTAAGCTACTTGCAAAACCTTTCGCCTAACCGGAAACAGTACGGCAAGGATGAACCCGAACATCGCTTTGCCATTGATGCTATAAAGGCAAAAGTTCTGCTCATAAATACACAATCGAATGCTTGAATTCGATTCGCTTAAATTCGTTCAGTTCGTTTTCAGATTCGCGAACTGAACGAACCCTTATACCTTTTTAATTCAGCTGATTGCCATATACCTTTGCACCATCACTCCATGTTGGAGCGGTGGCGTTTCTGTCTTCAATCCGTCGGCAGGACCGGCCTTAACCAAGACGGTAAACAGATATTATGGACGATTTATTCAATATCCTCAACGATGGTAAAGCCCACGTGAAAGTGGAAATGAATGCCGCAGACTTGAAGGCATTCTCGGATGAACTTATCCGCCGTGCCAAGGATGAACTTGGCTCCATGGTGGAAGCGGCCCGTAAGGAGCGGATGCTTTCCAAGGCGGAGGTAAAAGAGTTGTTCGGTGTATGCGATGCAACTTTGTGGCACTGGGACAAGAAAGGCATTCTTAAACCCGTCAAGACAGGCAACAAGGTACTTTATCCCGAATATGAGGTGCGCAAGGCGCTCGGTAAACGTAACCAAATTATCTAAATGTATGGACAACTCTGTTACTTTCCCTGTCGGTATATTCCCTGCCTCAATCCGAGACATTGTGGAATCGCTGCAAAGGTACGAAAATTACCAAATTGATTTCACTTCCGCTGCTTTCTTGACTGTATTTGCCGCAGCTATGGGTAATACGTGGTCGGCACGTTTTATGACCGGGTGGGTAAGCCATCCTATCATCTACATGGTGCTGATAGGCCCACCCAGTTGCGGCAAGACACCGCCATTGCGCCAGGCAGTTAGTCCTCTGCTGAAGTTGGATGAAGCCTATGATCGTGTATATTTAAAAGAAATCAGCCTGTATCGCAAATGGGAACGGCTTACTGCCAAACAGCGCAAGCAGCAATCCATGCCGGAAGAGATGGAGATGCCGCAGCGCAAGTGTCATGTGGTGGTCAACTCTACCATAGAAGCCCTTATTTCAGCCATGCGTGACAATCCCCGTGGAGTGCTCATCTACAATGATGAGATTGACAGCCTGCTTTCCAACTTCAGCCGTTACAACGGTTCGGATGAAAGCTATTTTCTGAGCCTGTTCAGCGGCACGCCATTCAAATATACCCGGAAGTCGAACAATGAGTACATCTTCCTGTCACAGCCTTATTGTTCCATTATCGGCTCGACGCAACCCGGTATGCTTTCCGCGTTATTTGGTGGTAAACGCTCCCTGAATGGATTTTCTTCACGTTTCTTGAAGGTCTATCCCCATATCTCAGCAATGCCTTCCTGGAACGAAACTTCCATGCCGGGAGAGGTATTGGAGGAATGGGAGCATATCATCCGAAAGGTAGACGGCATAAAGCCGCCTACTGCACAAGAGGGGAAAATAAACTCCATTGAACTTTCCTTTTCATTGTCAGCGAAACATCGGTTGATAAGCTGGAAAAACGAGGTGAACAGCCGTATTTATTCAAACTCGGAAAACGAAACGGAGAAAGCCTTGTGTGGCAAACTGGAGACTTACATAATCCGCTTTTGTCTTGTAATACAAGTTATGCGTGGTATATGTGAAGAAGCTGAAATAAAAGAGATTGACGAAGAGAGTGCCATGCGTGCCATCCAGTTGATAGAATATTTCCGCGCGATGGAAAGCCGCATAACTCCTGAAATAGAAGTAGGAGTGTTGGACTTACGCCACACCGAATTGCTTGCCCTCTTGCCTCAATCATTCACCACATCCGAAGCTGTCGCCACCGGTAGGAAAATAGGATTGTCAGAATCCACCGTCAAGAGATTCTTGCGGGAAGGCGCACGTGAGTTCATCCGCAAAGAGGCGCATGGACATTACAGCAAATTCTGAAATGTCAATGACACTTTGAACTTTTTGACACAATGACACTTTTCTCCAAACAAGAAACAGATGGCTGTTCTTTTATGGGAACAAGCTATCTGTTATCTTAACGTGAGTTCGGTATAATAATCTTATGCAATAAGCCTACTTTTATCAATGATGTCAATATTGAGTGACGGTTTCTTAGGAAGCAGGTTGTATGCGATAAGCCCTGCAATCAGGTTTGAAGCAAAGCCGTCAATGCTGCGGTGCCTGGTATGCTCAATGTAGCAGACGTTCTTGAGTTCGTCGTTGACGGTTTCAATGAGCGCCCTTTTCCGCAGCAGGATTTTGTCGTGCAGGTCCATGAGCGAGTTCTTCATGTTCTTCTTGAGTTTGGTCACAAGGTGTATGTCGTCAATGAAGAGACTTTCAAAAAGCTCCTGGCTTATGTAGCCTCTATCGGCAAAAATCTTGCCGAAAAGCCTTTGCGTAAAGTTCTTGTCCTTCAATGGCTCACGGTCGTCCACGTTCCCGGGCGTGAGCGTCCATTGTATTATCTCGCCACGGTCGTTTATCACTATATGCAGCTTGAACCCGTAGAACCATCCCATCGTACACTTGCCCTTGGCAGCCCATCCCTTCATCGTCCTGTGGCTGTGCGCACGCTTTATATTGCATGACTTCAACGGTGTGGAGTCGATAATGGATATTCCCCGTACATTTACCCAACGCGCATGTCTGCAGGAACAGCAAAAGATGGAGCCCTACCTTGGCCTGACGTTCTACGAAGCGGTTGTACGACAGGCGGTGTGGAAACTCCTTGCGCATGTGGTTGCATACATAACCGAGATAGAACGACTTGAGGTCGCGCTGGCGCATGGTATGGAAGAGTACGAGAATGGTCATCACCTCGCTGTCGGACATGAGGCACGGGCGGTTGCGGCGGCGTTTGCCGCAGGTGTCAAGCGTGTGTTTTTTCAATTCTGGAGTAAAATATTTGCAGAACTCATCGAGAATACAGAAAATTTCTATTAAATTTGCATCACTCATGGGAATGGATGTTTTTATGTAACTTATTGATTATCAGCCATAAAGATACTAAAAATATTTCATTTCCACAACTTTTTCAATCGTTTTCTTATACCGAACTCACGTAAGATTATTATACCGAACTCACGTGTTATTAATCTGTACTGTACTTATTCCATTTCTTACATTTTGGTTGCTTGATGCATTCTTTTTACATACAGAGAGAAAATATCGTAAAATGTACGCTTGGATTCTTCAAGAGCGCAAGAAAGGTAATAATGAATATCAATATGACCTAAACCCAGCAAGATTTAATGAGGAAATCGGTTGTATGGCACATTCGTTCTTTTCTAAAACCCTTTTATTGTTTTATGGAATTCCTACTATAGTAATCGTATTTCTTATCATTCGTCTGATTTGTCAATATATTCATTCTATGACTTAGACGAATCATTAAATAAGGAATACGAAGAATCCTTTAACGAATCTGACTTTATAAGATAACGTGAGTTCGACGAATTGTAAGTGTTTGTAAATTTGGTGATTAGCGAAAAT
>ENA-ORSK01001444-ORSK01001444.1-human-gut-metagenome-genome-assembly--contig:-NODE-1444-length-18683-cov-3.448518_pt1 | contig 18683 bp, 17 predicted proteins | sample MGYA00242192_ERZ509159 | MGnify/ENA primary metagenome ERZ509159 (study PRJEB26280, sample SAMEA2338663) | human gut metagenome | biome: human gut; feature: human-associated habitat; material: faeces...
GCGTCCAGTTTGCTTCAGCCGCCGCCCTGATCTTGCGGGAATACGGGATTCCCGTCCGTTACGTAGAGGGGTACATTGCTACCAACCTGCAAAAGGCAGGAAAAGCCGACTTTGTCTACGGCGGCTATGTTCATGACTATGAAGCACACGCATGGATTGAGGTATACTTTAGTGGAATCCGTCGAGGAGCTGCTCCATCTTGTCCTTCACGTCCTTAAACTCCGCCACGGCCTTGCGATCGACATCGAGGAGGTTGCCCGGCATGGGCACCACGCCGTTCCAGTACTTCTTCGTGAGCTGCAGGGCACGGTTGACGAAGTTGCCATAGATAGCCACCAGCTCCGAGTTGTTGCGCTCCTGAAAATCCTTCCACGTGAAGTTGTTATCCTTCGTCTCGGGGGCATTGGCCGTGAGCACATAGCGCAGCACGTCCTGCTTGCCCGGGAAATCGACCAGATACTCATGGAGCCAGACGGCCCAGTTGCGCGACGTGGAGATCTTGTCGTTCTCCAAGTTGAGGAACTCGTTGGAGGGCACGTTGTCGGGCAGGATATAGCCTCCGTGGGCCTTGAGCATGGTGGGGAAGATCAGACAGTGGAAGACGATATTGTCCTTGCCGATGAAGTGGACGAGGCGCGTCTCCGGATCTTGCCACCATTTCTCCCACGATCCCCAGCGCGCGGGGTCGGCGTCGCAAAGCTCCTTGGTGTTGGAGATATAGCCGATGGGGGCGTCAAACCATACGTAGAGCACCTTACCCTCGGCACCCTCCACGGGCACGGGGATACCCCAGTCGAGGTCGCGTGTCATGGCGCGGGGCTGCAGGTCCATGTCGAGCCACGACTTACACTGTCCATAGACATTAGATCGCCACTCCTTGTGGCCATCGAGGATCCACTCCTTCAGCCATTGCTGATATTGGTTGAGCGGCAAATACCAGTTTTTCGTGGGTCGCTTCACCAGTCCGTGTCCGGGGTTGTTCTTGTTGGTCGGATTGATGAGTTCCTCGGGAGAGAGCGTGGCGCCACACTTCTCACACTGGTCGCCGTAGGCGCCCTCAGCACCACAGCGGGGGCAGGTGCCGACGATGTTGCGGTCGGTCAGGAACTCTCCCGTCACCTCGTCGCAGTACTGCTCCTCGGTGATCTCCTCCAGCTTGCCGTCGTCATAGAGCTTGCGGAAGAAGTCGGAGGCAAACTTATTGTGGATGGAGCTGGTCGTGCGACTATAGATGTCAAACGAGATACCGAACTTCTCAAACGAGTCCTTGATCAGGTTATGATAGCGATCGACGACCTCCTGGACGGAGATACCCTCCTTGCGGGCACGGATCGTGACGGGCACGCCGTGCTCATCACTTCCACCGATGAAGACCACATCCTTTTTCTTCAGTCTGAGATAGCGGACGTAAGTGTCTGCCGGCACATAGACGCCTGCCAAATGGCCGATATGCACACCGCCATTGGCGTAAGGCAGGGCCGCAGTCACCGTAGTGCGCTTGAAATTCTTTTCCATATTCATGCTTGGTATTTTGTTATCTGAATGCAAAAGTACAAAAAATCCACTACATAGATGTATTGAAGCGGACAAATTATAATTTCAATAGTTGATTTCAAAAAATCTTTGGTGACCTATATGATGATGTATTATACCATTTCGTATCGTGTTTATATCGCGCCACGGCTATTGAAGGACTAATGCCCCTTGACCCTGCGGCTTGTGCTATCGTCTTCGCTATCTTATAAGGCGACAAGCTATTACAACCAACGCTCATCATTTCATTCCACACCTTATCTGGGATCAACATGTGGCGCGCAAACTCATTAGCTTCTCTTTCTCTTGGGTCATTGGAGTATAAACCATCAATAGAAATAAAAGCTGTTTGGTCGCTACCAAAATGCCTGTCGATATGACAGAGCTCGTGCAATATATCAAAGGCCAATTTATCCATATCATTATAGCGATAGGTCACGGTGATAACAGGATGCTCATTGACTATGGTCGAGAAAGCGTCTATAGGTGTTTTATCTATTTTTTCGACATGGATATACTGGATACCATAACGATTAAGAAGTTCTTTTATGGCACCAACAGACAAACACCCTCGGTTGGCCAATTCTGAAAGATCACATGCAGCCTTCTTCGCATCCCCTTCATTGTATTTGGTCCGCAACCCTGGAGTTTTTTCTATCTCGATTTTATTGAGTATCAACCATGTCAGTATGTTCTTTTCATCTATTTGCACCTTCTCACTGTGTTTGTACAAACCAGCCACTTGCAGCCGTAGGTGTTCAGCAGAAAGCAAGTCGAAAGACAACATGCCCTTGAGTTGCGCTACACGGTCCACGCATGGCATCAATGACATATCCAACCTTTTGTACAAAGCCTTCAGGTTAAACATATCACTACATGCGTTCTCAAAGTCTAAGGCCTTCAGCTCTTCATTCTTTTTCTCTTCTATGGCCTTACAATCATATAGATAGCCAGCGTGTAGACTCATCCAGTTTGTGTAAGAAATACCAAGTGCTTTTTCCAATTTGATAGCCAGGCCTTCATTAAGATTGCGTTTGCCCTTAATAAACTCATTGAGATGCGTGGGTTGGACGCCAATGGTTCGGGCAAAATCTTTTTGCTTAATACCTCGTTCCAGCAACTCCTCGCGCAAGACTTCTCCCGGATGGATAGCCCTTGCTGGAACTAATCTGTTACTTTTTGTTGCCATAATGGGTACTGTCTATTTCTATTAATTCTACTTCTATTCCGTCATCCGTTTCTGTAAACAACAGGCGCTCAACCATGCCATTGACGATTCTGATCGAACTTCTTGGATCATGAGCCAGTTTCTCGTAATGCAGGAAACTGAATTGACGCAACTCCTGTGTCGTCGCCGTTCTATACATCACTCCAACTGCTCGAATATAACCATCTACGAGTCTTTTATTTTTGCACAATTGCTTGTATTTGCGATCCTTCGTTTTACCAGTTTCATACAGTTCGGACAACGCTTCATCTTTGAAAGTTATCTTCATTTAGGTGAAATGCTTTTACTGTGCAAAGGTAACATAAAATTCCCAGTCTTGGTAATTTTCAAGGATAATAATAAAGACGCATGGTGATTTTTAACATTTGCTCACCTATGACACGCAAGAATCGTGGCGAATGTTTTTATATACCTATCTATCGACACGTTATTTGACGCCAACGGGGACGTTTCTCCCTTGTTCCTTCCTTGCTCCTCCTATCGACCTCGCATCAAACCCACATCGCTTACGTATTGTTTCCGTATTGTTTCCGCTTCTGGAAGCGAGAATGATAGGAGAACGATAGGAGAACGATAGGAGAACGATACGGGATCGATACGGAAACAATACGGGTTTGATACGAGACCGATACGAGAACGGTCTTTTCCGACTCCCACTCGAAGAGATTGATAAGAAATTAAACTTTTTCATCATTGTTTCTTTTGATTATATTTTACATTCCAACCACCCACCTCTTCCTGTCGTTTATGCCAAGAAGCCTGGTTCGCCATTTGCCCTGACGCAGCACCTATACAAAGATAACCTTCCGCCCAGCCGAATGCAAGTCGATTAGCACGAATTAACGCCCCATTAACTATTTGTCCGTATCCATTTAACAAAGCCCATCCCAGGCCAAAAACCTTCATTGCGGCCTTTCCTCATGCCCTTCCCCCAGTTTTATCCACCCAAAGATAGTTATCTCTCATCTCTACCAGCAGCCAAGAGATACAGGCTCTGACTTATCAAAATAGCGAACAAACAAAACTGTCAAGTTTGAAAATCATTTACGACAAAGGCCACCGAGACCCAAGGATTGTTAATCCTTTTAGTCCCAGTGGCCTTATCGTATTTTTTTAATTAATGAATGAAGAGGTCAGCCTTTACTTTGCCACAAACTTCTTGCCGTTTTGGATATAGATATTACCCTTTTGCGGACGCTCCACCTTCCTGCCCATCAGGTCATAGACGCTGTTGTCCTTGCTTTGTGTCTCCACAATAGCAGGGGAATCGATGGCCGTCGTGGGGAACTCGCTCGGGTCAATCTCGACATAGTTCCAGAATTTCTCCCAGCCCATGCAGTTGTGAGAAGTATCCTTGTACTTGTTGATAGTACCCTTGGGGATATAGACAACGGGGGTGTCAAAGCCATCGGGGAAATCAAAGCCAGAAAAGACACCGCCGTCCGTAGGATCGCACACGGGGGGCTCCATGGCGGCGCAATAGATCTCCTTGATGTCCCTCCAGTGGACGCAACTCTTAGTGCCCAAAGATTTCATCGAGGCGGGGAAGACAATGCACTCCAAAGAGTCAAGATAGCCCAAGGCACCCTCTCCAAGAGACTGCATTCCCAAAGGAAACTCCAGGCGCTTCAATGACGTGCACTGTGCCAAGGCTCTCTTTCCGATATGCTTTACCGTGTGCGGAATATTGATCTCGCGCAGCATGATGTCGTTGCAGACAAACCCATAAGGGATTTCCGTCATTCCCTCAGGCAAGTGAATCTTCTCAAGATACCGGTTCATGGCAAAATTCTCGCCGACGTAATCGGTGCCAAAGTTCAGGCAGGAGTTGGGAATGGAGACTTCTTTCAGAGAAGTGTCCCAAAAAGCACGCCACCCAATACTCTCAAGACCCTCGGGCAGATTGACCGAGGAAATCTTCGTGGTGGAGAAAGCCTCGTCGCCTATCTGCTTTATCGTGGAGGGCAGTATGACCTCGGAGAGTTTTCCGCAATGACAGAATGCGTTAGCACCGATTTTCTCGAAACCTTCGGGAAGCACCAACGGGTTCATCCGTATTGGGGTGTTATAGAAAGCATAGTCTCCCACGCTACGGAGCGAGGAGGGGAAGTTGAGTTCCCGCAGGGCAAGGGCCTGGTAAAAAGCACTATTGCCGATGCGCTCCACGCTTTCTGGCAGGATAATCCTCCTCAGATGTATATAATAAAACGTTTCCCCCTGGTGCTGCTCGCCGTCACGGTAGAAGGCATAGGCAGGCACGGCATTGTTCTCCAACTCGGCACCCTTCAGGTTGATGGCGGAGAGATAACCATAGAGAGACGAATGAAACAGGGTCTCGAAATCTGCGCTGTTAACAGGACCGTTGATCACCAGGGAGTCTATCTCCTCTTTCTGGTCGCCCAACATCTCTGCCAACTCGCCGCCACGGGTAGTCGTCACTTCCTTCCACGTGAACTCATGTTCTTTATCCGAGGACTTCGCTGTGCGAAATTGTTGGCATTGAAGCGTTTGTCCCTCATGAGCCATGGTAGTAGGAACTAGGTCGTCTACTTCACAAATTCTCGCATCAGCCGCCGCAACATTAAACCGTTGTGCACTTGTAGCATGTACTGACAATGCTGAAAAACCAAGAAGCATTGTTAGAAAAACCTTCATGTTGTTTTGTTTTGTTTTCATAATTGTATTTGTGAAATTGAAAATTTGGCTGGTCCGTCTTTGCAAACAGACCAACCAAACTATTGTTTACACTTAGTTTATATTCACTTTTTTCTGATCAATCTTTTCCGAATTAATGGAATAAGAAACAACGTACACACCATTTGAAAGGCCTGAGACATCCAGGGTTATAGCTTCCGCACCTTCGGGCATACCGCTTGTGACCTTTGAGCCACCGTCGATAACCGAGGTAACCGTAACCATTGCCCCTGTTGGAGCAGGGCGCTTTAATGTTACTTCCAGGCTTTTTGCAGTTGGTGTGGCTACAGCCTTAATTCCATCGTTACCTTCTAAGTTGATGGAACCCGTCGCAACATCGCCTTCCTCATTGGCAGCAAGGAGAACATATTTGTTACCAGTTGCTTTGGGGTTCACTCGCACGGAATTCTGCTCGCTTAACGTTTCTCCATTTCCATCCAACCATTTGAACGTTTTATATTCCCTGGTCGTGTCTGTTTCCAACTGGTATTGTCCACCAACTATGGGGACAGGTGTTATTTCTACTGGTCCAAGTTCCGTAGGGGATTCAACCTTGAAAGTCTGCCCACCTATAATATTTCCATTCTTGTCCTTTTGAATCAGGTCGAATGTGTACATAGAACTGTAAAGATCAGGCTTAAAGAATTCGAATTTTAGACGGACCACCCCAGACTCACCCGCTTTGAGTTTAAGATCTTGTAACTGGCTGTCTGGTGACACGAATTTCACTACACGGTTTACAGCGTTTCCTTGGTAGGCTGGATATTCCAAATCCTGCGTTTTCATACCTCCACGCTCCCAAGCGGTACAAAGAGTTCGATCCAAGCTCATGGATATTTTAGCCTTCGAATACAGGCTTGCGTCCAAAGTAGTTTCTGGAACGAGCTCAATGCTACATGTAGCGTCCACTAATGTCAGACTACGGACAAGCAAGTCTATATAGCCTGACAATTCCGCCTTGCGGATAATTATCAAATTCTTTTGTGCCTCATCATTTTTTCCTAATACGTCAAAATAGGTTGTGCCATCCACATATGCATCATCGTAAGGCGTGTCCAGTATTCTTGCCATCAAACTATAGTGAGAGCCGAGATTTTTGGGCAGGAACCATCCAAATTCCAAGTCTTTATATTCACCAGGTTCAATTGATCCGATAGGAAGGACATCAATGTTTTTCCCCGTCAGTTCTCCATTCTCATCGGTCTCGCGACCTTTCCACACATTCTGAGAAATGCCAGTGGAGGCTTTTGCCCAATAAAGAGCGACCCACTTGTTTTTTCCATCAAATTTTTCCTTGCCTCTATTATGAACACGGACGTAAACATAAGCTGTAGGATGTTCGGAAGAATACACGGGGTTTTGATGCCCATACTCACCGTCGGGGTAATTACGAACCCAAATGGACGGGCTCTTCCAAAATTCCTCGATTGTTGTATTCGGCTCTTTGCCAGTATCCCCTAAATTGTCCTGGATAAAGAGGTCCACTGAAGGTGCAAGATGGTTGAACGCCAGATCTTCACCGACAGAAAGGGGTGTAGAGGTATATTGTGGGGTCTCCCAGTTTTTCTGCCGGTCATAGAGCTCTGCATATTCGAACGCTTCCTGCATCGTCACCCGTCCATTACGATCGCCATCGGCAACAACTGGCTCTCCGGTATGAGTGGCCCCGTTTACCGCACACGTCCACTGATAGACAAACTCGTCGTACGGGATGTCTGGACAAGCCCATGAAGACTCATTGCCTTGTGCTGCTGAGGCAACCACACAGCCCACCATCTCAAGATTGTCATTAAAACCACCAGCATAACACTGACCGAGAACTACATTTACGTTTACAAGTCTAGAGGTGAAAGGCTTAAGCATTAAGGCAAGCTCGTCATCATACAGTCGTTCGCCATTCCAAAGACAAATATATGATTTGCTAATATCGTCGTCTGAGCCACCATGATCAATGACGAACACGAAAAGATGATCGTCTTTACGCATCTTGTTGGCTAAAGAGTTCAGTGCTTTTCTTACATTGGGCTTCGTAGCCGCGAGACTGATGTCTGGAATGCCATCAAAGTCAAGATCAAGAGACTGTGATTTGAATCCTCCCATAGTGCAGTTCATATCTGCTGCAGGATCATTTCCGTCAGACATAATTGGAATTATATTCCCCTTGGGAATACCATGTTTGTTGACCAAGGTCTGATATATAAAGGAACAATCATTCCAATACCTCTCATAATTATAAAGCTTATTGACACCACCACTAAGAATGATAGCATAAGTTCTTTGGGCTGCTTCATTAGGCTCATTGGAAGAGACAGGCTTAGCAACATGTGGCTTGGAGTTAGCATACCCCCCGTATCTGTTCTTCACAAGCAGAGGAACATAGTTACCCAATGGCGGATTTTTTGCTGAATCGTCTGAATCGGGCCAGAATTAGGGCCAAGAAGCTTGGGAACCTTTATGATATAGCTATCATGCTGCCAACCTTTCATAGGTTCGGCATCCACGAAGATGTTCCATGTTGACGAAGTGGAATCATCAAGAATGTAGTAATCGACATCCTGACCACGAAATTGGCCTTGGGCAATGGAGAGTGCCTCCTGTTTTGGGACGAACCTTTGGACTTGCGCCGAGGTTGTTACAGGGAAAAGGCTGAACAAAAACAGCCAGATCCAAAATCTTAAGACTTTTTTCATAATTGTTTGTTTTTAGTGTTAAACAATATAGCCTTCGCTAATTTCTTTTGCTGTGAAAAGGCAATTCGCTTATGGGCGTTTTCTTACATTTCAAAATACCCTATATAAGAGCAGTCGTCCAATACTACATGAATGGTATAGCTGTCATGAGCTATGTTATCCATCACACAGTTTGCGTCGTACTGTCCATCCATGGCGTAGCCCATCGAGGTGCTGACCGTGACCCCATTCGAGTCAACGATGTATGTTGACACGTATCCGGTGTAGCGTTTCACATGCACGGAGACAATACTATTGGAACGTTCTGCGGTCACATCGGGGAGGATGGTTCTTGGAGTTCCGTTTTGTGAATTTGTTTTATCATAGCCCATTGGAATTTGTTCCGACTGTGGGCTGGAAGTCGGTTCTGCAAAGTTGGGCATCAGAGCACACAACAGAAGGCAGATAGCTAATAGCAATTTCTTCATATTCTGTAATACATTGGTTACGCTTGCAAAATTAAGCATTTCTTCTATTGCCTCCAAATATTTGAGGTCTAATGATTTTGTATTGGGCGAACGGTTGTAATAGCTTGAAAAATAGATGGTTATTTGTTTGTTTGTGAAATTAGACTTCTTCAAAAGGTCTAAAAGAAGAAAAGTGTCCTGAAGAAAAAGGCTTATCGAGGCCCAGAAACCGAGGAAAAAGTGGAGGAGGCGGATTTTGTTAGAACTTCCGAGTCAAAGAGGTATTTATCCTCTTCGATCTCGGTGGCGTTCTTCTTGTTTTGAAGATGTTTTGTCCTAAAACTTCTGTATGAATTTTCGAACAGAGTCATCCTCTTTTCCCAAGCCCATTTTTTTCTTGAGTAGATACAAGTTTTGTTTGACTGAGGTTTCGCTGATACACATGATCCTTGCCAAGATGTTGGTTGAAAAATTGAAGCGCAACAAGATGAGTAATTCCTTGTCTCGTTCTGATAGTTGTGGAAACGCTTTCGAGAGCCTGGCTAAAAAATCTTTGTCGATGGCTTCGAGAAGCATTTGCATGTTTGCTTTGTCATGATCAGTCAGTTTGATACGTGTTTCCTTCTTGTCCTTCTCTTTCTCGAGTTTCTGCATGAAGTCGAGTTTACTGAGGAAGATATCCATCAGGGTCGAGATCTTTACATCTTTGAGCCTTTGCTCTTCTTTGTGTTGCTTCTCTGTCTTGGCATGCATTGCGCTCATGCTCCTCATCTTCGCATCATCTTCGGCCAAGAGCCTTTCTGTGCGCTTTCTTTCGTTTTCCACCATCTCCTTGCCTTTTTCCTCTTCTTCCTTCAGCCTGGCAGCCATCTTGCGCTTATGGTTTCTGTAGATGGTGGAGACGAAGGCCATGGCGCCCAAACATAAGAAGCACATAAAGAAGATGGCAAACCTCAACGCTCTTGCTTTCATTTCGGCCCGCGCCTTTTTTGCATTTTCTTTCATCAACTTCTCGAAATAGGCCGTCTTCTCTTGAAGTTCCTCGTCAAACATCTTCTCGATGTAGTGGTAGGCAGAGTCGGCGTTGGTCTTGGCTGCCGCATAGTCGTGTTTGCCCAATGTGGCAAAATGGCGACAATAATAGGCCGTATAGCGTTGAGCGTTATTGGTCAAATGAAGCGTGTCCAGCAAGCTGAGGCATGCTGCGTATTGCCCTGATTCGCAATAGGCATCCGCAAGGGTTAAAGTCCTTTCTATGTTCGATATGGGGGAGTAGTCGCGAGCCAGACGGGCATAATAGACCGCCTTTGCGTCGTGGGCACCAGTGGCAAAATAGCCCATATCATGATAGACGTTAGACAATGTGGTGGAGTCGCCCAATGAGAGAGCCAGTCGTTCTGCCTCCTTGCAACCATTGAGAGCCTTTTGGCTTTTGCCGCAAAGCGTTTCGCACTCTCCTTTCAAAAGAATATAGTAGATTGTGTTCAACGGCGTAGCCTGACTGTACTTGCGATATAATGTCAAGGCTTGACTGGCGTATTTCAGCCCCAAAGGAGCTTTAGTCTTGCGCACCACCCATGAGTTTTTGGACCAAACCAGACATAGCGTAGCCGTGTCTTTTTGTACTTTCGCAGCCTGTGCTGCCTCTTTGAGGCAATAGCTTGCACGCTCCAGACTGTCGCACAAGGAATAATACACCCCCATGTAGTACATACACCTTGCGTAAAGGCTGTCCTCGGGGAGTTTCGCATAGTAGTTGTAGGCGACGCGGATGAGCGAGTCGTTGGCTACGTCGAGGCCACTCTTGTCTTGCGCAAGATAATAGGTCAGGGCGTAGTATGCCTTCTCCGCAGGCGGGAGCGCACGGCGGTCGATGGTGTGTAGCATCGTCAGCGCACTGTCCGGGTCGGCGTATGCCATTTGCAGCGCGCTGCGCAGGGTCTGTCGCTCCCCGTGGTGGCAGGAAGCGAAAGCCAGGGCCAAGAGCAGTGTCGGTATGATGAGTAAAATATGCTTCATGGGCGTCTCTCTCTCTTTGTACTAACGGAAGACAAAGGTAGGGCTTTTTTCCTTTACGACCAAATTTTGTTCCTCCAAATGTGGGAGGGAAAAAGAGGAACGAATGATGGTCAGCCTGTCAGCAAAAGAAAATCCCCCTGCCTTCCACGCGGAGCGGAGGCAGGGGGTATTGTCGCTCTGATGAGACGCTATGCTACATCAGGTCGAAAATCGTGTTGAAGATGGCGCTGCAGATACCGAAGAGCACTACGCCGACGGTGCAGATGGCTAAGGCAAACTTTGTATTGCCGTCGCTCTGGAAAGTCGGGAGCGGGTGGTCGCTCTTGCGGATGTACATTGCCTTGACAATCTTCAGATAGTAGTAGAGCGAGATGACGGTATTGACCAGGGCGATGAAGACCACGGCGTAGGCCCAAGCGCCCATCGTGGTGGAGACATCGTGGCCCTTGACACCAGCCATAAAGATGAAGAACTTCGAGAACATGCCCGCAAACGGGGGAATGCCGCCCAGAGAGAAGAGGGCGAGCGTCATGAGGAAGCTCAGCTTCGGATTGGTGGTGTAGAAACCGTCGTAGTCGCTGATCTGCGTCTTGCCGCCGTTGTTTTGCTCCACCACGGAGATGATGGTGAAGACCGCCATGTTGGCCACCACGTAGATGAGGACGTAGTAGGCGAGGGCAGAGGCACTCATCTGCCAACTCGTGCCCACGGCAGCCAGCATGATGTAGCCAGCCTGGGAGATGGAGCTGAAAGCCATGAACCGCTTGAGCTCATCCTGTCGGATGGCGAAGAGGTTGGCGATGGTGATGGAGAGTACCACCACGATCATCACCAGTACCTGCCAGTACATGATCATCGTGCCAAAGACATGGTAGAGGATGGAGAGGAGCGTGAAGGCTGCCGCGCCCTTGGAGATGACGCTCAGATAGCCCGTGACGGTGGTTGGCGCACCCTGGTAGGTGTCGGCGGTCCAGAAGAGGAAGGGCACGAGAGAAATCTTAAAGCCCAGTCCGCTGAAGAAGAAGACCAGTCCCATGAGCAGCAGCGGCGTGCAGCCCTGGCGCGTGATCTGCAGGGCCACGTCGTCGAAGTAGAGCGTGCCGCACATGCCGTAGAGGAAGCTGATGCCGAAGAGCATCACGCCGCTGGAGAATGTGGCGGTGAGGATGAACTTCGCTGCTGCCTCGGCGCTGTCGTTGCGGTGGAGGTCGAAGGCCACCATCGTGGCCAAAGGCACGGAGGCCATCTCCAGGCCGAGGAAGAACAGGAGGAAGTGGCCGGCGCTCATCATCATGAACATACCCAGCAGGGTGCTCACCGTGAGCATATAGAACTCGCCCTCACGGACGCGGCTCTCCTCCCTCGTGATCCAGGCCTTGCTCATCAAGACAACGATGAACGTGCCCAAGGCGAGGATCGTCTTGACGATCGTCACTCCGGCATTGGCCTGATACATGCCGCCGAAGGCCGAGGCCTCGCCAGCGGTGGTGGTGTAGCAGCATACGACCGTAACCAGTGCCAACAGGAGGGAGGCCAGCGGATTGAACCAACTGCGCTTTCCGTCCTTTGCGGAGCAGAAGTCGGCAACGAAAAGTATCACCAAGGCGGCCGTCAGGGCGGCCTCGGGAATCATATAGAGAAACTGACTGTAATTCATTTCTTTCTTACTTCTTGATACGGTTGATTACAGATTGCCCAGCATCGGAACGTAGGTGTGGATGTGGTCGAAGATGGGCGTGATGGCGTCGGAGATGATGTTCTGGAACACCAGCGGGAACAGACCCAGTCCGGCCACGCAGAAGATCAGTCCGCCGATGGCGAAGCGCTCGTCCCAGGTGGCGTCGTGGAGCTCATAGAACTTCTGGTTGGGGATCTTCTGATAGAGGATCTTGCCCACCACGCGAAGGATATAGACCGCCGTCGTGACGATGGACGTACAGGCCACGAGGGTGGCCACACGGTGGAAGGTGCCCGCATTCTCGAAGGATCCCACGAAGATCGTCATCTCGGCCACGAAGCCCGAGAAGCCCGGGAGACCGAGGTTGGCGAGACCCGCCACGACATAGGAGACGGCGAGGAAGGGAATCACCTTCATCAGGCCGCCAAGGTAGCGGACGTCGCGCGTGCCGGCACGGTGGTAGGTCATACCGATGACGGCGAAGAAGAGGGCCGTCATCAGACCGTGGGAGAGCATCTGGAGGATGGCACCCGTGATGGCGGTCTGCGTACACATGAGCAGGGCGAAGAGCACCATGCCACAGTGGGAGACGGAGGAGTAGGCGTTGATGTACTTCAGGTCGGTCTGCACACAGGCCGAGAGCGCGCCATAGACCACGGAGATGGTCGTGAGGACGAGGAAGACAGGACACCAGAGCTCCAGGGCGTCGGGCATGAGGAACATCGCGATGCGCAGGCAGCCGTAGCCACCGAGCTTCATCAGCACACCAGCATGGAGCATGGAGACGGCGGTCGGCGCGGAGGCGTGACCGTCAGGGCTCCATGTGTGGAAGGGGAAGAGCGCTCCCAGCACACCGAAACCGATGAAGACAAACGGGAAGAAGATGTTCTGGATGGACTTCGGCATGGCGTGGAGCTGAGCCAGGTCAGCCACGTTCATCGTCTGTGCACCACTGAAGAAGTAGATGCCGAGGATGCCGAGGATGAGCAGGGCGGAACCACCCATGAGCATCAGGGTCAGTTTCATGGCCGAATACTCCTTCGGGCCCGTACCCCACACACCGATGAGCAAGTACATCGGGATGAGGGCGACCTCGTAGAACATGAACATCGTGAACATGTCGGTGGAGATGAAGAAGCCGAACACACCAATGCTCAGCAGCACGAACCAAAGGAAGTACTCCTTGGTGAGCGGCTTCAGCTGCCAGGAGGCGAAGGTGCCCGTGAAGACGATGATCGCAGAGAGGAGGATCATCACCACGGAGATGCCGTCCACGCCGACGCTATAGGCGATCTTGAGCGGTTCGAACCACGTGACGCTATAGGTGAGCAGCATGTTGGCGGTATTGCCACTGGCGCGCTGGTCGATGAAATAGACAGTCAGCCAGATGGACAACGCCAGCAGGGCGGTAGCACCGACAACCATCACGCCACGCACCTGATTGAGGTTCTTGGACAGCCAGAGGCCCAAGAGCATCAGGAGGGGGATTACAACGAATAATGTTAATATACTCATTTTCTTGTTATTCCATTTTAGTTATCAATGCTACAACAGTAAGAGGAGGGCCAACAACAGGGCCACGGCACCGGAGATGAACCAGGTGGCATAGCCGCGGACGTCGCCACTTTGCCACGGGCGGATGCTCTCGGCAGCCTCATTGGCGCCCCAGGCCAGGAAGTTGAACGTATTGTCCACGACGTGACGGTCGAACCAGGCGATGGGACGGGAGAAGCAGCGGAAGACGATCTTGTGGGTGAAATACTGCCATGCGTCGTCGATGTAGAAGCGGTTGAGGGCTGCCTTGTGGAGCTTGGGGAAGGTGCGCTCCAGCTTGTCGGCGACGGGCCACTCCTTGCCAGCGTACATCCATGTGGCGAGGCTGATGCCGATGACGGCGGCGACGATACTCGTCGTGGCCACGCTCCAGTCGATGTGGATGTCGTAGCTCTCACCCGTGGCGCTCACGAAATGGCCGAAGGGGATGAGACCGGCGAAGACGGAGATGATGGCGAGGAACACCAGCGGACCCCACATCACGAAGGGCACCTCCTGCGGGCGGCGACGGTGGTCGGGATCGGCCTCGTAGTAGCTCTTACCCCAGAAGATGAGGTAGTAGAGGCGGAACATATAGAACGCCGTCATACCAGCCACCACCGTCATGAACCAGCCCAGGAACGGGGAGAACTGGAAGCAGGCGGCGATGATCTCGTCCTTGGAGAAGAAACCGCTGAAAGGCGGAATGCCCGCGATGGCGAGGCAGCCGATGAGGAAGCACACATTGGTGATAGGCATGTACTTGCGCAGCCCACCCATATACTGGTAGAAGTTGCTGCCCACGATCACGATGATGGCACCGGAGCAGAGGAAGAGCAACGCCTTGAACATGGCGTGGGTGAAGAGGTGGAACATGGCTGCCATGTAGCCCAGGCCACCATGATGGTTGTCGAGGGCGAAGCAGACACCCAGGGCCACGAGCATGTAGGCGATCTGGGAGATCGTGGAGAAGGCCAGTCCACGCTTGATGTCGGCCTGCGCACAGGCCACGGCAGCGGCGTAGAAGGCCGTGACGGCAGCGATGTAGGCGATCCAGTGGAGCTGCTCGACGGCGCCAAACTTCACGTAGATGGGGAAGAGGCTGGCCACCTGATAGACACCGGCCACGACCATCGTGGCGGCATGTATCAGCGCCGAAACCGGCGTCGGACCCTCCATGGCGTCCGGCAACCAGATGTGGAGCGGGAACATCGCACTCTTGCCCGCACCACCGATGAACATCAGGAAGAGCGCCGTGGGGATGAGCCACGAGGCCGTCTGCTGCATGTGGGTGAGGTTGTTGGCCAGTTCGGGCATCACGCCGAGGTCGTAGTTGAACGTTCCGGCATAGTAGCTATAGATCAAGATACCAAACAGGAAGAACAGGTCGGCGAAGCGGGTGACGATGAAAGCTTTCTTGGAGGCGTGGACGGCTGCGTGCTTCGGATAGTAGAAACCGATGAGCATGTAGGAGCAGACACCCACCAACTCCCAGAACAGATACATCTGGAAGATGTTGGTCGCCACCACGAGGCCGAGCATCGACATCGTGAAGAGCGAGAGGAAGGCGTAGAAGCGCTGGAAGCCCTTCTCGTAGCCCTCTACCTGATAGTTCTCATCGCGCTCGGCCATGTAGCCAAACGAGTAGATATGGACCATCAGGGAGACCGTGGTGATGACCAGGAGCATCATCGTAGAGATAGGCGTGAGGCGGAAGCCGATCTTGAACAGCAGGTCAATGCCGAAGATGGGCGACTTGCCGAAGTCGAGCCACGTGAGGTTGAAGGCCGTCACCGTCGGGTAGAGGCCGGAAGCCTCGCGGCCCACGCCGAAAAAGTACTGATATGCCGTGTAGTAGCAGAGGCAGACCACCACCAGCATGAGGGCGGTGCCGATGTAGCCGGCTACCTTCTTAGGCATCTTCATTCCCAGCAGTCCCAGCAAGAGAAAGCTGAGGAACGGCAGGAGAAGTATCAAAAATGCGTAACTGTACATAACTTTCTAAGAGATTAGAGTTTCATATTCTCAATACTGTTCACCTGGTCGCTGTGGAAATGACGGTAAACATTGATGATAATAGCCAGGGCCACGGCGCTCTCCGCTGCCGAGACGCCGATGGAGAAGAGCGTGAAGATCATGCCCTCCTGTCCTGCGGGGAACAACAGCCGGTTGAAGGCGGCGAAGTTGAGATCCACGGCGTTGAGCACCAGCTCCACGGAGATGAGCATCGCTACGAGGTTGCGGCGGGTGATAAATCCGAAGACGCCGATGAAGAACAGCAGCCCGCTAAGGATGAAGAAATATTCTATGCTAATCATTTCGACTCCTCCTTTTTCTTATAAGAGTTGAGAATTACCAGACCACCGATGATGCACGCCAGGAGGAAGAGGGAGATGAACTCGAAGGGGAGCACATAGCCATACTTCTCGGCAGACATCAGGGCGTTGCCCAGGTCGCTGACGGGCAGCTCCTTGGACAGATCGACGGCCTGCGTGATAAACTGGTTCTTCAGCAGGATGGCGCCCACCGTAGCCAGTCCCACCAAAGAGACAGCCGCTGCGAGGATGGTCTTCTTGCCCAGCCAGCGCTCGGAGAGACCCTGGAGGGTGCGCTTCGACACCAGCTGGATGGCGAAGATATACATCATCGTGATGCCACCGGCGTAGATGCTGATCTGTGCAGCACCGAGAAACGTGTAGTCGAGCACGAAATAGAGCCCGGCCACGCCAAAGAGCACGAACAGCAGGGCTGTCGCTGCGCGCATGATGCGCTTCGTCGATACGCAGAACACGGCAGAGGCCAGGATGACTGCGGCGAGGATAAAGAAAATTATAGTTCTTGCCATAATCGGACGCTATTTGGTTTTGGTGTTAAACGTGCCCACTTGCCAGTCGGCGCCGCCGTCGATGAGGTTGGGCAGGCTGCCGCCCTTGTAGTCCTCCTTGTCGAGGTGGAGCACGAGCTTCTGGCGGTCGAAGACGGCGTTTTCGAAGTCGTTGGTAAACTTGATGGCGCCGAAGTTGCAGGCGTTGACGCAGAGCTGGCAGAACATACACTCTCCCAGGTCGTACTGGTAGTCGATGAGCTGTCGCTTCTTCTTGCCCGTCTCGGGATTCTCCACCATCTCGTGGGTGATGGTGATGGTGCCGTTGGGACATGCCTTCTCACACATCGTGCAGGCCACACACTTATGGTTGCCATTCTCGTCGCGTACGAAGACGAGGCGGCCACGGTGGCGCTTGGAGACGTGGAGCGTGGTCTTTCGGTTCTCGGGGTACTGCTCCGTGCTCTTGGGCGTGAAGTACTCCTTCATGGTCGTCTTCAGTCCCGTGGCGAGGGTCTTGAGCGCGCCGCCAATCTCACCGAAATAGGATTCTTTCTTATCTTCCATTTTCTTTCTTTACGCTATTACAGGTGTTTTGTTCTTTGTCCTTAGAGCGTCAGTCCGAAGGCCACGCAGACGGCTGCCACGACGAGCGTGAGCAGCATCAGCGGCATCAGGTACTTCCACTCCAACTTCAAGATCTGGTCGATGCGCAGGCGCGGGAACGTCCAGCGGATCCACATCAGGATAAACACAAGGAAAAAGGTCTTGCCGAAGAACCAGATGAAGCCCGGGATGAGGTTCATCAGGTTGTCGAAAGCCTCGATGCCGATGTTCAGCGGCGCCCATCCTCCGAGGAAGACTCCAGCTGCCAGTCCGGCGATGACAAAGAGGTTGAGATACTCGGCCAGGTAGTAGAAGCCGAATCCCATACCGCTATATTCCGTATGGTAGCCTGCGGTCAGCTCGCTCTCGGCCTCGGCCAGGTCGAACGGGCCACGGTTGGCCTCGGCGTTGCCGGCGATGAGGAACACGAGGAAGGCCACGCAGGCCGGCACATGTCCCTGGATGATGAGCCAGTTCCACGGTCCGGTCTGTGCCTCGACGATGCCGCTCATCTGCATCGTGCCGAGGAAGACCACGGCCGTGATGTAGCAGAGGCCCAGTGACATCTCATAGGAGATGAGCTGCACGGCGCCACGCATGGCCGAAACGACCGAGTACTTGTTGTTGGAGGCCCATCCGGCCATGAAGATGCCAATCACGCCGAGCGACGAGACGGCGGTGATCATGAAGACGCCCACATTGAAGTCGAGCACCTCCATGCCCTTGTTGAACGGCAGGAGAAGGTGCCCACCGAGGCCACCATCACGAGGATGGGGGCGAGATAGTAGAGCAGTTTGTCGGCGCGATCGACGGAGAAGATCTCCTTGATGAGCATCTTCACCACGTCGGCGAAGACCTGGAAGATGCCCCACGGGCCAACGCGCATCGGGCCGACGCGGCACTGGAAGTAGGCGCACACCTTGCGCTCCATGAATATCAGGACGATACAGATGAGGGCGTAGGCCGTGAGGACGATGACGCCCACGAGCACGCATTCTATCAGTATGGCCCAGAAGTCGCTTAGCCCACACGTCTGGCGCAGCAGCGTGTCGAACCAATTCGTAACGATACTAAAATCAAACATCACTTCATGTTTTACTTGTCATTCTACTTGTCTTTTACGGCTTATCGGTCGAGATCCGGGATCACGAAGTCGATAGAGGCACCCGTCGCCACGAGGTCGGCGATCTTCTGTCCGCGCAGCATCTTGTCGAAGGCGCCAGCCAGCGTCAGTCCCATCGGTCTCATCTTGAGGCGGTAGGGGCTCTTGTCGCCACGGCTGTCGAGATAGACGCCAAACTCGCCGGCTCCACCCTCGACGGAGAACCACCACTGGCCCTCAGGTACCTTGATGATGGGCTTCTGCTTGATGTAGTACTCGCCCTCAGGGATGTTGTCGATGAGCTGCTCGATGATGTGGAGGCTCTCGTAC
>ENA-ORSK01001447-ORSK01001447.1-human-gut-metagenome-genome-assembly--contig:-NODE-1447-length-18666-cov-9.322927_pt1 | contig 18666 bp, 17 predicted proteins | sample MGYA00242192_ERZ509159 | MGnify/ENA primary metagenome ERZ509159 (study PRJEB26280, sample SAMEA2338663) | human gut metagenome | biome: human gut; feature: human-associated habitat; material: faeces...
CGGAACAGAAACAGAGGCAATATACAGAAAGCCAACGCTTAAGAGCGACAGCCTCTGCTCAATGACGAGCTGGACGAGAAGACCATGCGTTGGCTGGAACTGAGTGAAATTGAGGGATAAAAAAACGCCTTTGCATTTGAAAGAAAACGCAAAGGCGTTTATACCTAAACACAAGTGCGTTTCAATCGAAACGCTTTGACGTTTTAAATAAAACGCAAGTACGTTCATGGGCAAACGTACTTGCGTTTTTTATTGGGTTTTAAGAAAAATAATAAACAATTGTTTATCAAAGGGTTACGCCATTCTTGAAAATTGCGATTTCGCGGTAGTTTTTCTTTTCGTTGTTCACGGGTTCTCCGCTGGCCACCTGAATCACATAATCGATGAAACGACGGCAAGTGGTTTCCATCGGCTCATTTTCTACGATGACACCGGCATTGAAGTCAATCCAGCCGGGCTTATGCGCCGCCAGGTTGGAGTTGGTAGAAATCTTCATAGTAGGCACGAAGGTACCGAACGGCGTACCGCGTCCTGTAGTAAACAGCACGATGTGGCAACCGGAAGAGGCGAGGGCAGTAGCTGCTACCAGGTCATTTCCCGGAGCCGAAAGCAGGTTTAGTCCCTTCGTCTGCAAGCGCTCCCCGTAGGCCATCACGCCCGATACATAACTCTTTCCGCATTTCTGTGTGCACCCCAGTGCTTTTTCTTCCAGAGTAGAGATACCTCCGGCCTTGTTGCCCGGTGAAGGATTCTCGCCCACAGGCTCTCCGTGTGAAAGGAAGTATTCCTTGAAATCATTAATCAGGCTCACTGTCTGGTTGAACAGTTCCGTAGTACGGCAACGGTTCATCAGAATGGTTTCTGCGCCAAACATTTCCGGTACCTCTGTCAGGATGCTTGTTCCGCCCTGAGCTACGAGCCAGTCGCTAAATTCACCTACCAATGGGTTGGCTGTAATTCCGCTGAAGCCGTCAGAACCGCCACACTTCAAACCTACGCGCAGTTTGCTTACCGGAACTTCCTCGCGCTTGTCTTCCTTAGCCAGGGCATAGAGGTTGCGCAGAATCTTCATGCCTTCCTCGAGTTCATCGCCTTCAACCTCCTGTGTTACAAGAAGTTTGATGCGGTCGTGATCATAGTCGCCGAGCATCTTCATGAAATCATCTGGCTGGTTGTTCTCGCAGCCGAGCGAGAGAACGAGCACGGCACCTGCGTTTGGATGCAGACAGATATCGCGAAGCACCTTGCGGGTATTCTCATGGTCGCCCGAGAGCTGTGAGCAACCGAAGTTGTGGTGCCATGCGTGGATGGCGTCGATGCCTTCGCAGCCTGTTTCTTTCTTGAGGAGTTCTACCAGTTTCTCAGCCACGCCGTTAACGCAGCCCACGGTAGGAACTACCCATACTTCGTTTCTTACGCCTACTTCGCCATTCTTGCGAACGTAGCCCTTGAAGGTGCGGTTTTCCTCAGCGATGTTCAGCTGCTCGTTAACCGGGTTGTAGGTATATTCGAGCGTACCGGCAAGATTGGTCTTGAGGTTGTTCTCGTTTACCCATTCGCCCGCCTTGAGACCGGTCTTTGCATGACCGATAGGGTAGCCATACTTCAGAATGTCTGTACCCTCGGTAGCATCGTTGATGAGCACCTTGTGTCCTGCAGGAGTATCCTGCAATAATGTGATGGTCTTGCCATCTACTTCAATCGTTTCACCCTTCTTCATAGGGCGCAAGCAAACCACTACCGAGTCGGCAGGGTTAATCTTGATAAAACTTGATTGTTCCATACGTAGTCTGTTTTTATTTATTGTTTATAATTTATAATGTTCCTGTATTGTCGCTAGTTGGCTCCATACGCCCTGAAAGGGCAAAAGCTCCTAGCCCAGGGCATCGCCCTGGGTAATTACGGACGCAACCCTGTCGCCCTGTAAGGGCAAAAGCTTTAATTCTGCCAATTCGCCTTAGAGCTGGGTTCTGCGATAGAAATCTACATTTTCCTTCATCAGCAGCTCGATAGGCATATAGTTTACCGGCGTAACTTTCTTCTTCAGCACGATGGCCTGGAAGAGCGTGTCTACGCAGGAGTAACCCTGCATGTAGGCGTGCTGGGCGATGAGGAAGGAGATGCTTCCTTCGCGCAGACAGCGGGCGTTTTTCTCCACCATATCGTAGCCCATGATCTGAACGTCGCGGCGGTTGGTCTTCAGCAGGAAGTCGCCCACGATGTGCGCCTTCGAAGTCATGGTGATGCAATGGTGGATGTTCGGATGCCCGGCAAAGAACTTCTCCAGCATTTTGACGAATTCAGCACGTGTGCCGCTCAACGGCAGGTCGAGCAAGGTAATCTTCACGTTAGGGAAGTGGTCGTGCATGTAATGGCGGAATCCTACCTCTCGGTTGTCCTGCTGCTTGCTGACCACTCTTCCGTCTTTGGTCTGCCTCATGAGCAGGATTTCATCTTCCTTTGCTGCAAGCATCATCAGCATCTTGGCTGCGAAGAAACCGGAACAGAACGAATCCTGGCCGAAGAAAGAGAGCGGACGGAGATCGGGCATGTAGGAGTCTAGCAGGATGAACGGGATGCTTTTGTGATGCAACGCCTCGGTAAACTCGCGGGTTACATCGAGCGATGAAGGCACCAGAATGACTCCTTCCGGACTGGCCTCAAGAATCTTGTTGCCTTCTTCGCGGAACGATTCCTCGCTGGAACGCTCATAGAAACGAATCTCTACATCGATATGGAAGTCACGTCGGGTATCTTCACATTTTTTTGCGCCTTCCTCTATTTCCTCCCAGTAAGCCTCCGATTCATGTTTCGGAATCAGCAGGTAGAAGGTATAGGATTTGTTGTAAGCCAGAGCGCTGGCGTACACATTAGGCTGATAATTCATTTCCTTGAGGGCTTTCTCGACCTTGTCGCGTGCAGGTTTCGACACGTTTGGGCGGTCGTGCAGAACTCGATCTACGGTTCCAACGGATACGCCAGCTCTCTCGGCAATATCCTTGATTCTGATTTTTTCGGCCATTGTTTTTTAGCATTACGGGTCTGGTTGCCTCGCGTGTACTTATTATATAAGGAGCCTCTCCTGGGGGCTACGATAGATAAAACGTCGCAGGTACTTCCTAGCTGTGCACAGACCACAATTAGTATTAAGCAATTCTGTTGTGTGCGACCACAAGTACGAATTTTGCCGCAAATATACAACAATTTTTTGAATTGTGCGAAGACACAGCAACTTTTTTGCACGAAAAACAAAAAAAAATGCGATTTTATTTCGTTATTCGAGAAATTATGGTTATTTTTGCCCTCGAAATTGAATGACAACTGATAATTGAACTTCATTTCTCTACTGAAAAGTGGAATTTAATTTGTTACTCATAACAAACAAAATAAAAACAAAAAAATTAAAACTATCAAACATGGCAAAAATTGTAACATTAGGTGAGATCATGCTTCGTTTATCACCAGAAGGCAATGATCGTTTCATTCAGAGTGAATCACTTCGCATCATCCCTGGTGGTGGTGAGGCTAACGTAGCTGTAAGCTTGGCTAACTATGGTCATGATGCTTACTTCGTATCTAAGCTCCCTAAGCACGAGATCGGTCAGATTGCTGTCAACGGTCTCCGTCGTTACGGCGTCAACACAGAGTTCATCGCTCGTGGTGGCGACCGCGTAGGTCTCTACTATGCCGAGACAGGTGCTTCTATGCGCCCATCCAAGGTAATCTACGACCGTGCACACAGCGCAATTGCTGAGGCTGACCCATCTGATTTCGATTTCGACAAGATTATGGAGGGTGCCCAATGGTTCCATTGGAGCGGTATTACTCCAGCTATTAGCGACAAGGCTGCTGAACTTACCAAGTTGGCTTGTGAGGCTGCTAAGCGTCACGGCGTAACAGTTTCTGTTGACCTCAACTTCCGCAAGAAGCTCTGGACTTCTGAGAAGGCTATCTCTGTTATGCGTCCTCTGATGAAGTATGTTGATGTTTGCATCGGTAATGAGGAAGATGCTCAGCTCTGTCTGGGCTTCAAGCCAGATGCTGACGTAGAGGGCGGTAAGACTGATGCTGAGGGTTACTACGGAATCTTCAAGGGCATGATGAAGGAGTTCGGATTCAAGTATGTTGTTTCTACTCTCCGCGAATCTCTCTCTGCTACACACAACGGCTGGAAGGCTCTTATCTATGATGGTAAGGAGTTCTATCAGAGCAAGCACTATGACATCAACCCTATCATCGACCGCGTTGGTGGTGGCGACTCTTTCTCTGGTGGTCTGATCCACGGTCTTCTTACTAAGGAGACTCAGGGCGAGGCTCTTGAGTTTGCGGTAGCTGCTTCTGCTTTGAAGCATACTATCCCTGGCGACTTCAACCTGGTATCTGCTGACGAGGTAGAGAGCCTGGCCGGCGGTAACGCTAATGGTCGAGTTCAGAGATAATTATAGTTTAAAGTTTATAGTTTATAGGCAGTCTTGCTTACGGCGTAGCTCCTATAAACTATTCATTGTTAATTCATATAAGGTAATGGCAAAGTTTAGCAAAATGCAGGTTATGGCAGCCATGAAAGAGACTGGTATGGTACCTGTTTTCTTCAATAAGGATGTTGAAATCTGCAAGAACGTCATCAAGGCTTGTTACGAGGGTGGCGTACGTGTTTTCGAGTTTACTAACCGTGGTGACTTCGCTCACGAGATTTTCGGAGAGTTGGTAAAGTGGGCCGACAAGGCTTGCCCTGAGATGATTCTGGGTGCAGGTACAGTTGTTGATGCCGGTACAGCTTCTCTGTATCTCCAGCTCGGCGCTAACTTCATCGTAGGTCCTAACTTCAACCCAGATATTGCTCCAGTTTGCAACCGTCGTCTGGTTCCTTATTCACCAGGTTGCGGTTCTGTAACTGAAATCAATAATGCTCAGGCTGCCGGTTGCGACGTAACCAAGGTATTCCCAGCAGGTAACGTAGGCGGTCCTTCATTCGTTAAGAACGTAATGGCACCTTTGCGTTGGAGCAACATCATGGTAACAGGTGCCGTAGAGCCAACAGAGGAGAATCTTACTCCTTGGATCAAGGCTGGCGTTCTCTGCGTAGGTATGGGCTCTAAGCTCTTCCCTAAGGAGACTGTTGCTGCTGGCGACTGGGCTGCCATCACAGCCAAGTGTCAGGAGGCTCTCGGTTACATCGCGAAGGCTCGCGCTTAATTTAGACTATTTTTCATCGAGATGCAGATTTCAGCATCCTTTTTTTCCATGTCGCCATCATCAGTTTTGGTGGTGGCGACTCTTTTTCTTTCAGCTTGTTCTCCTTCGAATAAGGCAAGGGTAGATGAGCTGAACGAGCAATCCTATGCTTATCATTATCGCAATCTCGATTCTACTAAAGTGCTGGCTGAGAGGGCTTTGAAGCTTTCAGGAAATTATCCCTCTGGCCGTGCCGAAGCCTATAACAACCTTGCCTTCGTCTGTATAGCCAAGATGGATTACAAGGGTGCCAAGGGATGGCTGAAGAAGATTGAAGAGGAGAGCGATAATCAGATAGAACTCGCTATTGCCGATGTTCAGAACATGCGACTCTGCCAGAGAGAATCGCACAACAAAGATTTTTATGCTTATCGCGAAAAGGCGATGAGGCGTTTGCGCAGAATTCGCGAAGAGGTGAATTCCATGCCCCCGAGGGAAAGCAAACGTGTGATTTATGCGAAATCTGAATTCTATATTGTGGCCGCCACCTATTTTTATTATGTGGGCTTAGACGAGCCGATGCTTCAGGAGCTTAACCGTCTGGACCCAGATGAGCTGGAACAGGATTCGGCACAATATCTCAACTATCTTTATAATATAGGTTCGGGCGGAGCTATCGTCAAGGAAACCGAAAACGAAATTAATCAGGCGGAATTCGACCGGCTGATCAGCTGCTACATGCTGGCTAGCGACCCTGCCCATCCTTATCCTTACTGGCAGGCTAACGCCCTGCAGTCTATTAGCGAGCACCTCAGAAAAGGAGAGGTGAGCGAATTCCTCATACGCAACAACCTGCCTGCCTTCCAGTATCTCAACATCGAGCAGATGCCAAACAATCTGCTGGCAGGCAACTTTGCCCAGCGTGCCCTCAACCTCTTTTCGAGCTACGGAGATGTTTATCAGACCGCCGGAGCCAACCGTACGCTGGCTGAATGTTTCTGGGATATCCATGATTATTCTTCGGCGCTCGACTGCCTGAATCATGCCCTGAACGACAACAAGGCCATCGAGCAGGCACCCGACCTCGTAGCGTCGATACGTGAAAGACTCTGTCTGGTTTATTCGGCTATAGATGATAAGCAGCAGAGCGATTACAACCGCAATATCTATCTGGATTTGCAGGACCGTTCGCGACAGGACCGCCAGCTGGAGGCACGTGCCGCGGCACTCGACGAGAACGCCCAGCAGCTCAACCTGATGATTGCTGCCGTGGTGGCGATGATTGTGCTCGTGGTGGTTCTGCTCTATGTTTTCGACCACATGAAGCGCAAGAAGATGAAGAACCAGTCGATGGATGAACTGCTTGCACCTTTGCGTGAGTGGAACGAGAATAACACTAAGAAAATCAACGAATTAAAAGACAAGCAGGAGGATGTTCACGATGAGCTGAACGTAACCCGACTGCATATCGAAGAAAACAAGAAACGCAATCTGGAACAAAGGGCTAAGATTTCGCTCGTAAACAGCATTACGCCTTTCATCGACCGTATGATTCACGAGGTAAACCGACTCTCCGAAGGGGGCGAAAGCGATGAGGTGCGGCAGGAACGTTACCAGTATATCGCCGAACTCACAGATAAGATTAACCAATATAACAACGTGCTTACAGAGTGGATTCAGATGCGCCAGGGCTCACTCAGCCTGCGTATCGAAAGTTTCCCGCTCCAGCAGCTTTTCGATATTGTAAGCAAGGGCAAGATGAGCTTTCAGATGCAGGGCGTGAAACTCGATGTAGAACCTACAGATGCCGTGGTCAAGGCCGACCGCATCCTTACGCTCTTCATGATCAATACCATAGCCGATAATGCCCGCAAGTTTACACCCGAAGGCGGAAAGGTAACCATTAGCGCCAAGGTTTCTGACTTCGTGGAAATCAGCATTTCAGATACCGGAAAGGGTATGGACGAGGAGCAGCTGGCGCATGTCTTCGACCGGACCTATACGGGTGGTCACGGCTTCGGACTGCTCAACTGCAAGGGTATCATAGAGAAATATAAGAAGGTGAGTTCGCTCTTTGCCGGCTGCCAGATTAAGGCTGAAAGCAAGTTGGGCGAGGGGAGCCGCTTCAGTTTCCGTCTGCCTAAGGGCATCACCCGTCGAACCCATCAGCTGCTGGGCATCATCATCATGCTCTTCGTGCTGCTGTCGGCTTCGGTCCAGCCTTGTGAGGCTAAGAAGGCCAACGATATCCGCCAGCGCCACAATCATCACAAGACGAACGTAGATGCCAATCTCCAGCGTGCCGATGATTTTGCAGATAGCGCCTACTTCAGCAATATCAACGGCACCTACCAGCGCACCCTGGCCTTTGCCGATTCTTCGCGCCATTATCTCAACGCGTTCTATCTGTCGAAATATCCCGACGGCAAGTATCTCATGGTGGCTCATCCGGAGGTGGGAATGGCGGCAGAACTCTCCTGGATGCGCTCCGGACTGCCAACCAATTATCACGTCATCCTGGACCTGAGAAACGAGTGTGCCGTGGCTGCCCTGGCGTTGCACCAATGGTCGCTCTACCAGAGCAACAACAAGGTTTATACCCAGCTGTTCCGCGAGATAAGTGCCGATAATACGCTCGATAATTACGTGCACACCATGCAGCAGAGCGAGAACTCGAAGACCGTGGCCGTGGTGCTGCTCATCCTGTTGCTGCTGCAGTTGCCGCTGGCTTATTATCTGCTCTATTACCGCCACGTGCTGAGCTACCGGTTTGCCATGATAGAGCAGACCAAGGCTAAGCGTACCGACGAGGCTGAGCAGGAATCCCTGAAACTGGAGCTGATGACCGATGAGCTGCATAGGGCTGAATATGAGAACGATAAGCTTCACATCTCCAATTCCGTGCTCGACAACTGTCTGTCTACGCTCAAGCACGAAACGATGTATTATCCGTCGCGCATCCGCCAGCTTATCGATTCGCAGCCCGATGATGTAGATTCGCTCAAGGAATTGGTAGCTTATTATAAATCGCTCTATTCTCTGCTCAGCGCCCAGGCGATGGAGCAGGTAGAAGGCAACATCAAGGCAGATGATTTCCTGAACCGCTATCTTGTTTCTCTGATGCGCGGCAATTCCAAGGATTACCATACCGGAGTGGCTGAGATTCCGGGTTCTGCCTACGTACGCTATTGGATTGACCAGCAGGATGTGGCCTATGATGCTGCGCTCCATGCCCAGCTCTTTACCCCTCTGACGGGCGATTTGCGCTATCTCCTGTGCCGGCAGATTGTGAGGGAACTGGGAGAGATTACCAATCTGCGCGGCTGCGGCATCAAGGCTTGCCAGGGCGATAAGGGTTGCCTCAGGATAGAGGCCGTGCTGCCGGCACGCATCAAATGGAAAAGTTTAAAATCATAAGAATATAAAAATATCAGAAAATGGAAAATTTTAAAGTCATCATAGTAGAAGACGTGCCCCTGGAACTGAAGGGCACAGAGGGTATCTTCAAGAATGATATTCCAGAGGCTGAAATCATCGGTACTGCCGAGAGCGAAATAGCCTATTGGAAACTCATCAAGCAGCAGTTGCCCGATCTGGTTCTGCTCGACCTCGGACTGGGCGGTTCCACCACGGTAGGCGTAGAAATCTGCCGCCAGACCAAGGAGCAGTATCCTAACGTGAAGGTGCTCATCTTTACAGGAGAAATTCTGAACGAAAAACTCTGGGTAGATGTGCTCGATGCGGGCTGCGACGGCATCATTCTGAAGAGTGGCGAACTCCTTACGCGTGGCGATGTGGCGAGCTGCATGGGAGGTAAGAAACTGGTGTTCAACCAGCCTATCCTTCAGAAGATAGTAGACCGTTTCAAGCGGAGCGTAAACAGCCAGCTGATGCGTCAGGAGGCTCTGGTGAATTATGAGATTGATGAGTATGACGAGCGTTTCCTGCGCCATCTTGCGCTGGGCTATACCAAGGAGCAGATTACCAACCTGCGCGGAATGCCTTTCGGCGTAAAGAGTCTGGAGAAGCGACAGGCAGAACTGGTTCAGAAACTCTTCCCTGACGGCAACCACGGCATGGGCATCAACGCCACCCGCCTGGTGGTAAAAGCCTGCGAGCTCCGCATTCTGGATATCGACCATCTGCAGGCAGATGAAGAATAACTCGTTTTAATAAGCGCTTTTTAAAGAATGTATAAGAAAGTATTGGCCTATCTGGCATTATCGTTGGGAATAGCCGAAGTAGTGGTGATTCTGGTTTCGTGGCTGCTTACAGCTGCGATGCCCGAGTCGTTCGCCCATTCGCTTACCAGCCCCGAGGGCATCCGCTGGTTTACGGGCCATTTTGTAGACCATCTCACCTCAGTATGGCTCGTATGGCTGGTGCTCATCAGCATCACCATCGGGGTGGTAAAGCAGAGTAGGGTGCTCCATTTCGACCATACCCAGTATCGCCAGCGCACGGCCTTGCGCCTGATGCTCATCGAGTTGTGCATCTCTGCAGGTATCATGCTGGCGCTCACACTCTTGCCCCATGCCATTCTGCTGAATGCCGTAGGAACCCTCTTTCCGGGTCCGTTCACGCATAGTCTCATTCCGTACATCTGTTTCTCGGTCATGGTGATGAGCATGAGTTACGGCATCATGAGCGAGAGCATCAAGGGCATCAGTCAGGTTTATGATGCGATGAATCAAGGCATCCGCCTCCTGTCGCCCTGCTTTCTTTTCTACATTCTCGTGATGCAGCTCTATACATCCATCCTCTATGTAATAGAGTAAGATAAAAGCCCCTGATGCTCGTTTCCTTGCATCAGGGGCTCTTTTTTATTATGGTAAAATCAGGGATTCCTGTTCGGTTTTTCGGGGAGCTCGCTTACTCCAAACCGTCTCCCTCATTACCGCCGGTGGTTCCGCCGCCTTCGGTATTTCCGCCGCCCGGGGTGTTATCTGAACCGCCACCACCTGGGGTGTTGTCTGGGTCTTCCACATCGCCCTTATCGTCGGAAGTAACGTTTTTCACCACCTTGCCGTTGCGGTCGTAACAGGTAATCTGGATGGAGGTTTCCTGCAGCTCGCGCTTGATGTCAACGCTTGGGGTGAAGATAACACGGCGGTTGGTAATCAGACTGGTAGCCACTTCGCCTATGGTAGGCACACTCTTGGCTCTTACGCCGAATCGCATGGTTCCCAATCCCGGAACGGCTACGGAATGGCCTTCGGTACACCACGCCTTGATAACCTCGCCTGCTGCATCCCAGCAAACCTGCATCACGCCCACGCTAACGCCGCTTCTGATAGCAGCCTCCTTGATCACCTTGCTCTCAGAGAGCTTGTTGTAAAGTTCGGTACCGAGGATGAATCTGTACTGACCCTTCATTTCGCCTACTTGGATAAGGGTCTCCTTTGCTTTCAAATTAATTGCCATAATCTTTTGAATTTTAAATTGTTATAAACTATCAACTGTTAACTCTAAACTACCGGATGGTAATGCTTGGCACGTAGTAGGTAGAATCTACTTTGGTGGAGATGTTGTTCTCCTGATGTTGCCGCTGGTTCTTTCCGATTACGAGTCCTGCCGTGCAGGAGCTGGATAGGAAGGTGACGATGGCTGAGCAAATCGCCACGATGAGATACCTGATGAATGCCTTCATGTTCTGGTTCATGATTTTTTTCTGCCCCCTGCTAAGTTTCGCTAGCGAAACGACTCGTTTCGAGGCTTGGAGTCTTGGTTTCATTTTCTTTTTTATTTTCCCAATTAGGGAGATATTTTTCTCCAACTGGGCAAGTGATTTTGCGCACTTTCTGAATCACGATGCAAAGATACGAAATCCCGATTTATCAGGTGTGCGATAGCGTGCGATACCATGCGATACCGGAACATTTTCTTCAAAACACTCAACATTTAACACTTAACATTCAACATAGAAAAAGCCTCCGTTCCCAGCGATTCTATCGCTGGTCCGTCACCCGCCAAGTTAACACTAAACACTAATCACCAATAACTAATATCCCGGTTCCCCGAGGTTATCGAAAATAGCCTTTACCTGCTTGGGCGTGAACGACTTGCAAGTCTTTTCATACCCCATCTGCTGCAATTCATCCCAGAGCGGCTGGCAACGCCGAATCCAACTCATGAGATGATTCACGGCCGTGCGTGGCATACTCTCAGGAAAGTACATCAGTCCCAGTTCCTTCTTCGTATACGTGCGGTTTATAAAATCTTCCATAATCTTAATTTTTTAATCATTTGTTTATCGGCTCCTTGCTCCCGGAAGTTGCAGCAGCCCCTAAAAGATAGTATTCGCTAAAATCCTTGCAGCCCGGTGGCAACTGGTGGTGAACCAGCTGGGGGAGCATCTCCCTGAGTTGCATAAAGAGGCTTTCGCCCGGCACATCCTGATCGGGAAACATGTGGAATTCCACCTGATAATGCCTTCCGATATCCACCAGCAGCTGCTTATCCTCGGGTTTGAGGAGCGTGGCAGAAGGGATGGCAATCGCCTTATGTCCGGCAGAAAGCATTGCCCAGCAGTCGCTACATCCCTCCGTAATAAACAGCCTCTCGCCCGGTTTCAGTCTCTTCACAACCGGCAGATTATAGATGCTGCATCTTGCGCCGTAAGGGAACCGGAAGCGGGGAGCATCCTGCTCCTTTTCTTCGCCCGGCCTTTTTTCTTCAGAAGAAACATTCCCCTCAGAAGAACCACCTCCCGATGAAGATTTTTTCTTCTTGTAATCCAGGTTCCGGTTCTGAATACCGATAAGCCGCCCATCGGTATCGAAGTAAGGAATCTGCAGCCAGTTGATGCCCTTCTTATCCGTCCAGGAAGTCAGTCGGCACCAGTTCACCACTCTCCAGTCAATCTTCCTCTCCTCGAAGAGAAATCTCCGAGCCGTCTGGTTAAGCCAGGGATGTTCGAAGAACCTAGCATACCTGCTTGCATCGAAGGAAGATTTCCCCGAATCATCACCCGAAGAAGAATCACCGGATGAAGAGCCCGAAGAAGAATCCTCCTCCAGCTGAATCTGATGTTCCCCAGCGAGCCATCGGCAAGCCGCCGGGAAATCCTTCCCCAGGTATCTCATCGCCAGGTCGATGGTGCCGATGGAACTCCTCATGCAGACATAGCATCTGCAGCTGTTCTTGGTCTTGTTGAACGTAAGGCTGGCGTGGTGGTCGTCATGGAAGGGGCAGAGCGCCTTATGGTGCTCCACCTTCATCCCCATCTCTTTCGCAACCTTCTCTATCGGAAGTTCGCGCAGTTTCTGAATCTCATATTTCTCCATCATATCCCTTTCCCTTTCTTTTTCTTGGCCGGTATACCCGTCAGATATTCAGCAGTCTTGGTATAGAGTTTCGTCTGGCTGTTATAAGTAATAAACTGGCGGTTCTTCCATACGTTGAGCTGATGCTTGGTACCTTCCTGATTCTTGCCCAGACTCAGGCGCAGGGTTTCCAACTGCAGCTCGTTGAAGGAATTTTCCAGCTGGTCGAGCATGTTTTTCGGTCCGCTTCTCTGAGCCTCTTCCTGCCCATCGCCCGTTTTAAACATGTCGCCGAACACCTTAACCTTCGACCACAAATCGTAGTAGCAGAACCATTCAACGAAGTCGCCGATGGATTTCGACCAACTCTGGTCGTTCAGAATCCACAGCACGGCTCCCTTCTTCCATGCCGAGAAGATGCTGCGGTGGGAGAGTTCCCAGAGCGTATCATCATCAGCAAGGTCGGCAAGGCGTGCCATTTCCTCTGCCAGCTTATCGGCTATCTTGTTGAGTGGCTTCACCACAAAACTGCCCTTGCAGTTGTCCAGCCTCAGCAGGTAGCCATCGAGCTTTTCGAGGAAATCTTTGTTGTACGTTCCCTGTCGCGGAATCTTTCCGCTTCGCTCGCCACGGGCTTTGTAGGCGAAAGGTATGCGCCCGAAGAAACCATTGGTCAGGTCTTTCTTGTAGAAGAGTCGGGCCGCCTCGGGAGTAGAGGTAAAGGTGAGGTTCACACGGAGCAGAGGGTTGCCCGTTACGCCATCAGCCGTGGCGCGCAAGGCTCCAGCCCTCTGACAGTCGAAGATATTTCTTACCATCTGGCTCACCTGCTTATGCCCACCACACATTCTGTCGGCCATCTCCACCTCAGGCAGATTGATGTACTGGGTTCTTCCGCCCAGCTGTTCGCAAGCCATAGCGTTCTGGATGAAGGCAGGATTTGTGACATCAGAAGGTGGAAACCAGAAACTCACGTCCGGGCGCTCCGGTTTTTCCTTGTTGGCGCCCTTGGTTTTCATCTGTCGCTGCCAGTCAACCAGTTTCTTGAACTCAGTCTCATCATGCTTTCTGAAAGGTCTCATGATGGCCTCTACAAGATGACCCAACTGTGCCTTTCCGATACCCGACGGACCTATCAGATGGCCCATTTGCCCGCACATTTCGTAATATTTGTTGTCGGAATACATGAATTTTACGTCTGTGAGATGAGCTGCTAATGCCGGAATAGCCATCGGAATGAGCACTTCCTGCATGTCTTTTGATGCCTGAGAGATGGCAAATTTTACAAATTCAGTACCCTTGCTGGGTTTTGGCATTGCCGGAGCGATGTTGCTAAAAATATTATAATCCATTGCTTTTTAGAGAGTTAAATCGAATTTTATGTTCATTTTTTCTTGCTTGCAGTCTCAGTCTCAGAGTCTCAGTTGTTTTTTTTATGGTCTCGCTTCCTATATATATTATATGTAACTAATTAATAATCAATAAGTTATAAATACTTAAGAAGCGGGTTTGAAGTTGGATTGTGACATTTATCCTAACTGAGACTGAGATTTGAGACTGCTTTGAAGAGGAAATGAGGGTAGGGATAATCCTGTTACCGGCACCCCCGAAGTCCCCATTTCCTCTAGAAAGCTTCAACTCCGTTTATCTGTCATCACTCTTGCCGCTAATGATGCGCAGCTCGTCGGCGGCACCCTGGCAGAAGTCCTGGAAGGTGAAGCGCTCTGAGAACTGCGGGCGGTTGAAGGTAGGGTAGAGCGTACCGTCTTTCTTGCGGTTCACGTTGATGTACTTTCCTTCATACACGTGCGGATTTCTCTGCACCACCTTCTGCAGCTTCTTCTCCTGGTCATTCTGCACAAAGGTGAAGTGATCTTCTCCATCGTGCGTAATGGCTCCATCCAGATACTCGCCAACGGCCATGCGCCCTGGCTCCTTAGTCATCAACTTGAGGTCGATACCCAATTCTGTGTTTGGGTAGAATCCCTTTCCTGCCTTACCTGAACTTTCGTTCATATTGCCATTTAATACTATATTCATTTTTACTTGAGTATTAAATAAGCCTCTCTGGTACGATGACGTTCGAAGAGGTTTCCCAGTCATCTTTTCTAGTACCATCATTCCCCATTTTGTGATTTGCAACTCGCCTGATGGGTAGTCATCTTGTTATCAGATGACGGGTGCAAAAGTAAGAAGAAAAAGCCTGGCACAGATGCTTTTCCAAAGTGCCGTCTCCAAAGTTCTCTGAATTTCTCCGATTTTCTCTGTTTTTCTCTGATATTCTCTCTACGTATAGTCGCATTTTTGACTTAGGGGTACAAAAAAGCGACCGATACCTGAACAAAAATCAAGTATCGGTCGCTATCAGAAGATATAAATCTCTATCAGGAAAGCACCAGTCGCTATCGTCTTCTAGTCCTTATTATAATATTTACAGAAAGTCTTGTATCCGAACCCTCCTTTCTCAATCGGCATACCCATGCGTATCAATTCTTCATGGGCATTTTTTGAGTTTTGTGGCAGCAGCACCTTGCCCTCCTTTTTCAGTATGTTCAGTCTCTTACAGATTTCCTGTACGTCAAATTGCTTTACCAGTCTTTCCACCTCTTTATGCACTTTCCATCCTTCGTCTTCATCGAGTGCAGGATGCACAAAATGGAAGAGTTCCTTCTGAAAACCTTCTCCTGCAGCTTCATTGGTTTCACTAGCTTTTCCACTCACCTCTGCCTCGTAATTCTCCTCCGTCACCTCTGTTTCTTCAGCAAAAAAATCCTTTGCAATCTTCATCATCTGCTGTGCAGACAGATTGCCCTGGATAGTCAGTTCTTTGTGCTGGTTGTTGTAAATAACATTGCCTGCATAATAATTATTACTCATATTTCTTCCTTTTTTTATATTCTTGTAATATTTTTGTATGTCTATAAATCTGATGGCAGCAGAGCAGAATTCCCTTCTTCCTGGTGGTCAAGATGCAGATGCTTACTATGAACATCAAATGTAGAATCTCCTGCATGATAGTGTTCTGCCTGAATCGTAGGCTTCTTTGCCACCTCTTTTAAAGCCTTCGTCTGTTCCTTGATGGCATTAATCTGTATACCTTCTCTTGCCTCTTCAGAAAGGAAACGCTCTGTCATATTGTCAACCCGAAGTTTATACTCTGGGGGTAAATATGAAATCTCGTGATAGATGAATCTCTGCAAAACCTCAACATCTTCTCGTCTGACTAGAGTTTGGCTGTACTTGATGATTTTATCAATAAGGTAGTCTTCCTTCTGGCTTATTAGAGATGGGGTAGGAGCAAAGCTGTTTGTTGGCAGCCCCAAACGCATGCGCAGACGGTCTCTAATCACGAAAGCGGTAAGCAATTGGCGATACTTATCTAATGGAATGCGTGTGTAGTGAGCGCGTATGAGCATGGCTATCTTATCATCATTGGAATAAGGAGCCAATGCCGGAATATTGGAAAGTTCTGTCTCTATATCTTCCAACCATGACATCATTTTCAAATTATCTGGTTTATGACAGTCGGCACCTTTTAAGTGTAACCAGTCATGCCATGCCCTTTCTGCTTCATGGGTGGATAGTAGATGGGGGAGCCAACTTTTGCGGAGCTTCTTCTGGCGACCCTCATTGCATAAACCACTCAATAAGTGTTCTAGTTCATTCGCCATATAGCGCATCTTGTCGCCCTTTTTTGCTTCCATAGCTTTTATGACATTCTCTATTCCCTCCTTCGCTTCGTACCATAGAGCGTATTTTCCCATTGTTATTAAAGTCTCTGTGTATTCCTGAAGCTCCTCTTCTTCATCTGAAGTTAACGTCTCATGTCTCAGAATATCTATCATCATCATCGTAGCATCTTCTACGCATAAAAACTCCTCTGTCATAGGAAATAAAGGCAGGGACGGCTCCCATTCTTTCCAATGGTCTTTATGCAAGATGGGCACAATTGGAGTAGAATCAGTTTCTGCTTCAACAAAAAAATAGCCCTCTGCAGAAATTATAACCTCCTTAACCCGAGCGCGGAAATAACCCCGTCCGCTAGTTGTCAATGCAGCCTGAGCCAATGATTTATATTCTTCTCTATTACGTACATAGCCTGCCTTCCGACTCGCAAAGCGCGCAACAAAAGCTTCTTCATCAGTTTCGTTAGTAGGTTCGGGTTTTACCGAAACATAGGGGTGCTTTCTGTCCAGCATGGTCAGAAATTCTATTGTTTTTTGTTGTTCTTGTGCAGTCATATCCTCACCTTTTACGTGGTTAGAATTTACTGCATATTGTACCCCAACTATTTTTATTAAATCTCCCATTGTTTGGTTTTTAGATTTTTGGAAAGCTGAATTTAGTTATTACGGCCGTCCAGAGTACAAAGTTACAAAATTAATTCCTATTAGCATTAAAATGTAACATTTTTAACATTATTCGTAATAAAAAATCTAGATTTCGCCCTTTTTTGTGCAGCTTTTAATAAAGAAGCTCCTGTTCTCCTTTCTATTTTCCACTCTTTCCTTCGCCTCCAATCTCTCCTCTCTCGCTCCCGTTCCAAGCGATTCCATCGCTTGTCCCCCTTCATCCACTCTTTTCCACCCAGCCTCCTCTCCAAGCGCCTCCATTTTCCCTATCTCCATTCCGCAATCCTTTCCGCCATCTCATTCAGTTCCAGGCATTGTTCCCTGGTAATAGTCTTCTTCTCCATATGGTAATCCCAGAGGCTAATCTGAAGCAGCAGCCCCTCAGAGCAGGCATAAAAGCTCTCCCCGCAAGGCTTATACAACCTTGGGAACCCGTTCTCCCTCAAGAGCACAATACGGTACCCCCGGTTCATAGCCTCGCGCAAAACCTCCTTCTCCTTAGTCGAGATAGCAGCACTCACCAGTACGCCACCACGTTCTCCGCAAGCCAGCCATTCCTCGCGCAAGCGCCTCAAATCCTCCTCAGAATACCGGCGATGTACAACGACCGCCACCTTATCAGGAATATCGAGCAAGAAACAGTTGCCCACCATCTGGCATCTGCGACCCGCCACCTCTTTATTCTGCATCACGGTAAAAAGCCCCGGGTTCATCCTCTTCACCATCAGTCTTCTCGGGTTATCATCCAAGTATTTCTTCCATCCCTCCAGTTGCCTCTCATGCAGCAGAACCTTGTCATTATACCCCAATTCAAAGAGCCCCTTCCTTGGTGCCGTATTCATCCCATAAATCCTCCAATAAGCCTTGTTGCATCCCATCTTAAACCCCTTTATCACCATTCCCAGCGAACCCATCTCTTTCTCTCTTTTCGCCGTCATCCCAATCGAGCCCGCCTCATTCTCTCCAGTCTGAGCCTGGTTAGCTCCTCCAGCCAGAGCCAAGTTAGCCCCTTCCGTTTGAGCCTGGTTAGCTCCTTTAGTTTGAGCTAAGTTAGCTTCTTTGGTCAAAGCCGAAGCCTGTCCCCCTCGAGCCTCCGTTCCAAGCGATTCCATCGCTTGTCCCCCTCTCAAGTCCTCCTTCACCCTCACAATCAGGTGAATATGATCAGGCATGATGCAAACCCTCCAAACCTCCACCTGGGGGTAATATTTATGAATCTTCGGAATCTCCTCCTTCGCGATGGCAATCCCCAGTTCAGAAAGCATCACTTTCGGCGCATCACCATCCCCAGGACGGGCATCCACCCGTCCCCACAGTTTCCCCAGCAGAGGCATGCGTCCCTCCACCACAAGCGTCAGCATATAAGTACCCCTTCCATGGTAATCATGCCATGGGCTTCTGCGTTTCATGGAGTGCTGGGTTTCATGCACCCTCAATCCTCTAGCTATAGCTTCATCTCTATCCATAATAAAATAAGTAAAAAGTAAATAATTAAAGCTCCCGCCCCCCCAGCCCGTCCGAGAACGGCTGTTTGGGGTGTATCATAGAGGGCAGAACCGCTATCACGACTCCACCTAAGCCCCTCTAAGGGCATATATTTTTTCATCTTAAAATTTTGTTTTATGTTAAATAATTCGTCATAAGGGCTTAAAAAGGCCGATATGAACACTAATTGAGCGTGTTTTTCGATGGTATATGATTCACTATAGGTCATTATCCAAGAGAAGCAATCAAAGCAGATACACCTTTGAGAGATATGGCACGACGAAGGTTATAAGATAGGCAAAAGAGGCCCATCTCAGCAGTTACTTTCAGTTTGCCTTTCAGTAAAAAGTAGTATTGCCCAAGTGCTCGCTTCATGGTTCCGAAAGGAT
>ENA-ORSK01001452-ORSK01001452.1-human-gut-metagenome-genome-assembly--contig:-NODE-1452-length-18595-cov-2.998544_pt1 | contig 18595 bp, 10 predicted proteins | sample MGYA00242192_ERZ509159 | MGnify/ENA primary metagenome ERZ509159 (study PRJEB26280, sample SAMEA2338663) | human gut metagenome | biome: human gut; feature: human-associated habitat; material: faeces...
GCGGCAACTCTTGTACGCGTAGAAATTGCGGTCGGGATCGAGCCACGAATGGCGGCGGAAGTCGCGCAGGTCGATACTGTTGTAGAGGTTGCTGTTGATGCAGCGGCAGGCGTCGTTTCCGTAGGCGCTCCACGCATTCTCCGTACTCATGTGCGCCGTGAAGCAGAACAGGTTGGCAACGCTCTCGCTCGGAAGCGCAAGGCCCCAGATCCAGGCATTGTTCGACATGGCGCTGTTGAAGCCGTTCGAGGGGTCTTCCCACTGCTCCTGCGTCAGGGGTGTACAGCCGCTGGCGTTAATGGCCAAGCGGGCGTACTCGGCAGCGGAAACATAGGCTTCGGCGTCGTTCTTGGCCGTACCGCGCTCAAGCCAGGCCCGGGCTTTCAGTCCGTAGACCAGCGCCGGACTGATCGTATACTTGTCGGGAGCCGTAAAGCCGCTCAACAGTTCTTCGGCCTTGTCCAGGTCGGGGAAGATCACTTGATCGTAGATGTCGTCGACCTTGGCACGGGGGTTGTTCTTGGCCTCGGCCTCGGTAGTCTCGGGCAGTACGATGGGCACGCCCAGCCCGAGAACCCCGGGCGCTTCGGTGTAATTGTTCTCCTTGAACTCGTACAGACGCACCAGATCGAGGTAGAACATGGCCCGATAGGCGTAGGCGAAGCCCAGATAGGACTTCTGCGTGGCGTCGAGCGTCGCGAAATCCGAGGCGTCGATCTGTTTGATGACGTTGTTGGCCGCCATGATCCACGCATAGTAGTTGTCCCACGTGAGTGCACCCACGGCATAGTCGGCGCCGAGCGCTTCGTTGGTTCCCCACTGTGCGAACCAGTCGTAACCGATATTGCCGCCGATGGCGACGTCGCCCGTCATGGATTCCGTGGCGATATGGATGGCCGGCAGGGCAAAATCCCAAGCTTGGCCATCCTTTGCATAGCCTGCGGAACCGGCCTGTACGAGCGAGGCCGGAATGCCTTCTATCAGCGTTTCGAGGGTGACCTGATCCTCGGTGGCTATTTCATAGGGGTCGGCTTCTTTGATGCAGCTGCTTGCCAGCAAAGCTGCCGCCAGCGTCGCGAGCGTTATGTTTGTCGCTTTTTTCATATGCATGTCGTTTGTCGTAAAGTGTTTGAGGCCGATTAGAATTGAATGTTGATGCCGCCCGAAATCGTCCTTACAGGCGAATAGGTGGCCTGGCTCGTCGATCCCGAATAAGAGTAGCGGGGATCGAATCCCTGACGTTTGGACCAGTACCAGACATTCTCGCAGGCAAGGTAGACGCGCACCTTCTCGATTCCGACCTTCTTGGTGAAATTCGACGGCAGCGTGTAGCCGAAGTTGATGTTCTGCAGGTTCAGGTAGCTGGCGTCCATAAGGAAGCGATCAGACATACCGTTTTGATCCTTATCTTCATACTGCAAACGCGGGATGTTCGACGACGTATTGTCCGCCGACCATGCGTCGAGCATGTCTTTGTGCCAGTTCATACCCGTCGTCTTGTTGGCCGGCGAGTACATGGCCGCCGCATAGCCCGAGTCGTAGGCCAGACCGCCGATCTGGTAGGTGAAGGCCACGCTCAAGTCGAAGCCCCGGAAATTGACGCTCGTGCCGAAACCGCCGTAGAGATCGGGAATCGGGTCGCCGCAGAGATAGTCCGATGCCTTGGCATATTCAGTCGTTGTAACGCGCTTGCCCGTCGGGTTACCCTTGTCGTCGGTTTCGTCCATGTACCACATCGAAAGGCCCTCGTCCGAAACCCCGGCATATTTTCTCATGTAGAAAGTATACATCGGCAGTCCTTCTCCGAAGAAAGTGGAGCCGCTCACGTAACCGGAGTAGCCATCGACCTGCTTGGTCCGCCGTTCAGAAGGCAGCATGGTGATCTTATTGCGCAGGTGCGTCATGTTGAGATTGATGTCCCACTGGATATGCTCCCGCCGGATCGGCGTAAAGTTCAGCTCGATTTCGACGCCGCTGTTGCGCATGTCGCCCACGTTGGCGTAGTAGGACGAATAGCCCAGCGACGGAGCTACCGGGAACGACAGCAGCATGTCGGTCGTCTTGCGGAGGAAATATTCGACGCCTCCGGAAACCGTACCGCGCAGGAAGCTGAACTCCACACCGGCGTTGAAGTTGGAGTTGGTCTCCCAGGTGATGTTCTCGGATCCTTTGGCGTTGAAGACGGTCGAGACCTTTCCGTTGGCGTTTTCGATCGTGTAGGTGTTCGTGTAGCGGAAGTTACCGATGTTGTCGTTACCCTGCGAGCCGATCGAGGCCTTCAGCTTGAGATTGTCGAGCCATTCATAGGTGCTCTCCATGAAATTTTCCTTCGAAATGATCCATGCGCCGCCCAGCGACCAGAAGTTACCCCAGCGATGGTCGGGGTGGAAACGCGAAGAAGCGTCGCGGCGATAGGAGGCCGAGGCGAAATATTTGCCTGCGTAATCGTACATGACGCGGGCGAAATAGCCCTCGTTGTTGTACTCCCTCCGGTAGGAGCCGGCTCCCTGTTTGTCGATGATCGCCCCGGCCAGTTCGTCGTTGTCCTGCGTCAGCATGTTGCTTTTGGAAGCCGACAACAAGTAAATGCGGTTCTGGTAGGACTCGTGACCCAGCATCACATTGAGGTTATGGTGGCCGATCTGCTTGGTGTAGTTGAGAATCTGCTGCAGGTTGAGGTCGAAATTCCGCTGATGCCCTTTCGAGACCATGCCTTTTTCGCTGGCGAACTGTCCGAACCAGGGATTCGTAACCGAGGTGGAGCGGGTTTCGTCGAGCGAAACGCCGGCGTTGAACGTGAACTTGAAATCCTTGAGGAAGGTGACGTCGATATATCCCGTACCGTTGAAAGCATTGCCTTCGGCTTCCTGTTTGTTGAGACGCGAATCCGAGAGGGCGTTGCTGTTGGGGAAGAGCGAACGCTCCATACCGGCATTGTCGCCGTTGCCGTAGTCGTAGAGCTTGATGCCGTCCTCGTTGTACATGACATTACCCTCACCGTCGCGGATGTAGAGCGGATAGATCGGACCGACGGCCGTCGTATAAGCGAAAACGTTGCCCGACGAGTTACCGGCACCGCTGTCGTCGATCTGGTTGTAGCGGAAATGCGTGTAGTTGGCATTGGCGCCGAACTTGAGCCACTTCTTGGCCTGGTAGTCCACGCGCAGGCGGGCCGTATAACGGTCCATGTCCGAGTTGTAGGCGATACCTTCGTTGTTCAGATAGCCGAACGATCCGTAGATCGAGGCGTTTCCGGTCTGCCCGGAGATCGCAGCGTTGTACTCCTGACGCAGGGACGAGCGGAAGGCGGCATCGGTCCAGTCGTCGGGACGGACGTAGTACTCCTTGCCCTCATAGACGAGACGGCGGCCGAGAGTCGCAGCGGGATTGACCTTGCCGTTGATGCCGATGAACTCCTGCCCGGAAGGAACCGTATAGACCATATAGCCCAGACCTCCGTCATTCGCATTGGCCGTCAAATTCGTATTGGCGCGCAGATGGGCCTCGCCGACACTCATTCCCGAATTGACATAGTAGTTTTTCAGCGCACTGTAATGCAGTTCGTAGAATTGTGCCGGGTTGGTGATGTACGCATAATCCTGGACGGCGCGCGAATTGACGCCCCACTTGGCGTCGATTGTCACGTGAGCCTCCTGCGACTTGGCCTTTTTGGTGGTGATCATCACCACGCCGTTGGCGCCGCGGGCGCCGTACAGCGAGTTCGAGGCGGCGTCCTTCAGCACGGTCATCGACTCGATGTCGCTCGGATTGAGGTTGTTCAGGTCACCCGAGTAGGGCATGCCGTCCACGATCCAGAGCGGATCGTTGCCGGCGTTGAGCGAGCTGAAGCCGCGGATGCGGATTTTCGGACTCTCTCCCGGCTGTCCCGAGGTGTTGGTCAGCTGCACGCCCGCGACCTTTCCGGCCAGAGCCTGCGCTACGTTCGACTGCTGCGACTTGGCGATGTCGTCCGATTTGATGACGGTCGCCGAACCGGTGAAAGCCTCCTTTTTTGCCGTACCGAACGCTACGACGATCACGTCGTCGATAGCCTGTGTGTTCTCTTTCAGCACGACGTCGATCCGGGTTTGCGTTCCCACCTTGATCGTGTGGGACTGATAACCCATGAACGACACGACCAGCACATTGTCCGGTGCGGCTTTGATCGAAAAACTGCCGTCCGCACCGGAGGTCGTACCCTTCGTAGTGCCTTCGACCAGAATGGTGGCGCCGACGATGCCGGCCCCCGCATGATCTTTGACCGAACCCGTAATTTCCCGTTCCTGCGCATGGGCGGACAGGAGCAGGCCGAGAACAGCCATCAATGATAGAAAGATTTTTTTGGTCATAAATGCGCCATTTTAACGCTGGTAAAAAAATTGATTATAGAAAATTTGCCGTCTTCGTGTTCCGGCCCGGAGCCGAAACATATCCCCTCCCCTTCCGGAAGCCCGGAGGGAGGGGGGGGGAGGCTGTCATCCGCCTGTCCGGTCACCGAACCGGCCGGATCGCAGCCTATTTGTAGAAATCGTCTGCAAGGTCGTTCGGCTTCGAGCCCGAATACTTGGCAGCCTTGCCCCGGAATTCGATGATCAAGGTGTTTCCGGTTCCGGTCGGATCAGGGTTCCATGTACTGAATACTCCCCAATCGACCATCGAGAATTTGAAGATCCACTCCTTGTTCTCCTGCTTGACGGTCACTGCCGCCTTCTCGGGACACCGCATGCAGTACTTATCCTTGTCGGAATATCCGTACCCGTTATATGAGGACAGATACATATACTGGAACCTGAGGTTCCATTTGCAATTCGTGCCTTCCGCATGCAGGTCGATCTCTCCTTCATGGTCGAGGTAGCTGTCCGGCAGGAAAAACATCGGAGTAGTATTATCCGCATCGATACTCTCGGTGAAAGCATTCCGGAAATAGAAGCAATATCCCGATACCTTCTCGCCGGTATAACTATCCCGATAAGCCGGGTCGTGCCGCACCTCCATCGCCGTAACGGGCCAATACAGCATGTCCTTGTTATCCTTGTCCAGGAATTTGATATAGGGCTCGAACGGTTTGACGGGCTTCAATGTTTCTTCATCCATTGCGTCGGCCGTCGCAGCCGTCGGCACACCGTAGTATTCGGCTTCGACCCCGATGCCGTTTTTCAGCGTCAGATTTACCCGCAGATAAATCTCCTTGCCGCCAGCGGGATTGGGATGGGTCTCGATCGTACCGGTCAGTCCCGCATCCTCGCCGTAGTAGGTCTGATAGGTCTTGTGGTCGTAGAGCCGGAACCAGTAATCGGAGGTCTGCGCCGCAACGTCGATCACGCCGTCGAACTTGGCCGCCAGCACCCGCACATCGACCCGCAGGCTGCGGTCGTCGCCGACGCGCTGAATATCGCCATACTGCAACACCCTCAGCAGCTTGGCCTGCAATGCCAACGACAACTCGCCGATCTCATCCAGAAACAGCGTGCCGTTATCCGCCATTTCAAACTTCCCGCTGCGATTACTGATAGCGCCAGTAAACGCTCCTTTCACATGCCCGAACAACTCACTTTCCGCCACACTTTCCGGCAGTGCAGCACAGTTGAGATAGACCAGCGGATTCACCGCCCGTGGCGAGGCTTCATGAATCGCTTTCGCCACCAGCTCCTTACCGGTTCCAGTCTCACCGCTGATCAGGACGTTGAGATCGGACGCCGCCACAATCTCAATCTCTTTTTTCAGTTGCGTCATGCCAGGGGACAAGCCAATCATCTGCGTCTGTTTCACCGCTTCAAACGGCGTGGCATCGCCTGGCAGCATATTCTGGCTTTCCAGTTGTTCAATCAGCAACGCATTGCTTAACGCTCCCGCCGCCAGCGCAGCAATCAGCCGTAGCTCTTCGTCGCTGAAAACATCGAACTGATCGGGCTGCATCCCGTCGAGCGTCAGTGCGCCGATCAGGTTTTGCCCGGCAAACAATGGCAGACCAACGCAGGCGTGAACCTTCAGACTCTCCTGCCCAGGAATCAAACCGTCATAGGGATCGGGCAATTCGCTGTCTGCGGGAAAGCGCACCACATCCCCGGCGCGGGCAATCGCTTCCAGCCGTGGATGCCCTTCCAGCGCAAAGCGTCTACCGAGTACATCCTTTGCCAGACCGTCGATGGCAAGCGGAATAAACTGCCGCGAATCGTAACGTAGCAACGCAGACGCATCGCACTCCAGCACCTGACGTAGCGTGGTGATCAGGCGCTGAAAACGATCCTGGTGACCAATCCCACGCTGCAATTCGATGGCGATATTCGCCAGCACATCAACGGAAAAACTCATCTTTGCCTCACTGTCAATTTGACTATAGATATTGTCATATCGACCATTTGATTGATAGTCATTTTGACTACTCATTAATGGGCATAATTTTATTTATAGAGTAAAAACAATCAGATAAAAAACTGGCACGCAATCTGCAATTAGCAAGACATCTTTTTAGAACACGCTGAATAAATTGAGGTTGCTATGTCTATTGTGGTGAAAAATAACATTCATTGGGTTGGTCAACGTGACTGGGAAGTGCGTGATTTTCACGGCACGGAATATAAAACGCTGCGCGGCAGCAGCTACAATAGCTACCTCATCCGCGAAGAAAAAAACGTGCTGATCGACACCGTCGACCATAAATTCAGCCGCGAATTTGTGCAGAACCTGCGTAATGAAATCGATCTGGCGGATATCGATTACATCGTGATTAACCATGCAGAAGAGGACCACGCTGGGGCGCTGACCGAACTGATGGCACAAATTCCCGATACGCCGATCTACTGTACTGCCAACGCTATCGACTCGATAAATGGTCATCACCATCATCCGGAGTGGAATTTTAATGTGGTGAAAACTGGCGACACGCTGGATATCGGCAACGGCAAACAGCTCATTTTTGTCGAAACACCAATGCTGCACTGGCCGGACAGCATGATGACTTACCTGACAGGCGACGCGGTGCTGTTCAGTAACGATGCTTTCGGTCAGCACTACTGCGACGAGCATCTGTTCAACGATGAAGTGGATCAGACGGAGCTTTTCGAGCAGTGCCAACGTTACTACGCCAATATCCTGACGCCGTTCAGCCGCCTGGTAACGCCGAAAATTACCGAGATCCTGGGCTTTAACTTACCAGTCGATATGATAGCCACTTCCCACGGCGTGGTATGGCGCGATAACCCGACGCAAATTGTCGAGCTGTACCTGAAATGGGCGGCTGATTATCAGGAAGACAGAATCACCATTTTCTACGACACCATGTCGAATAACACCCGCATGATGGCTGACGCTATCGCCCAGGGAATTGCGGAAACCGACCCACGCGTGGCGGTGAAAATTTTCAACGTCGCCCGAAGCGATAAAAACGAAATCCTGACCAATGTCTTCCGCTCAAAAGGCGTGCTGGTCGGCACTTCGACGATGAATAACGTGATGATGCCGAAAATCGCCGGGCTGGTGGAGGAGATGACCGGATTACGCTTCCGTAACAAACGCGCCAGTGCTTTCGGATCTCACGGCTGGAGCGGCGGTGCGGTGGATCGTCTTTCCACGCGCCTGCAGGATGCGGGTTTCGAAATGTCGCTCAGCCTGAAAGCCAAATGGCGACCAGACCAGGACGCTCTGGAGTTATGCCGTGAACACGGTCGCGAAATCGCCCGTCAGTGGGCGCTCGCGCCGCTGCCGCAGAGCACGGTGAATTCGGTGGTTAAAGAAGAAACCTCTGCCACCACGACGGCTGACCTCGGCCCACGGATGCAGTGCAGCGTCTGCCAGTGGATTTACGATCCGGCAAAAGGCGAGCCAATGCAGGACGTTGCGCCAGGAACGCCGTGGAGTGAAGTTCCGGATAACTTCCTCTGCCCGGAATGCTCCCTCGGCAAAGACGTCTTTGACGAACTGGCATCGGAGGCAAAATGAGCAACGGCATTGTGATCATTGGTTCGGGCTTCGCCGCCCGACAACTGGTGAAAAATATTCGCAAACAGGACGCCACTATTCCATTAACCTTGATTGCCGCCGACAGCATGGATGAGTACAACAAACCTGACATCAGCCATGTTATCAGTCAGGGGCAACGTGCCGATGACCTTACCCGCCAGACGGCGGGTGAATTTGCCGAGCAGTTTAATCTGCACCTGTTTCCACAAACCTGGGTGACGGATATCGATGCCGAAGCCCGTGTGGTGAAAAGCCAGAATAATCAGTGGCAATACGACAAGCTAGTACTGGCAACCGGTGCCAGTGCCTTTGTCCCGCCTGTGCCTGGGCGTGAGTTAATGCTGACGTTAAATAGTCAGCAAGAGTATCGCGCCTGTGAAACGCAACTGCGGGATGCCCGACGCGTGTTGATTGTTGGCGGTGGTTTGATTGGTAGCGAACTGGCGATGGATTTTTGTCGTGCAGGCAAAGCGGTCACGCTAATCGACAACGCTGCCAGTATTCTGGCGTCGTTAATGCCACCGGAAGTAAGCAGCCGCTTGCAGCATCGGTTGACGGAGATGGGCGTTCATCTGCTGTTGAAATCTCAGTTACAGGGGCTGGAAAAAACGGATTCTGGCATTCAGGCAACGCTGGACCGCCAGCGCAATATCGAAGTGGATGCGGTAATTGCCGCCACCGGACTGCGCCCGGAAACCGCCCTGGCACGACGCGCCGGGCTGACGATTAATCGCGGCGTTTGCGTCGATAGTTATCTGCAAACCAGTAATACCGATATTTACGCGCTGGGCGATTGCGCGGAAATTAACGGTCAGGTATTGCCGTTCCTCCAGCCGATTCAACTTAGCGCGATGGTGCTGGCAAAAAATCTTCTCGGCAATAACACGCCGCTGAAACTCCCGGCGATGCTGGTGAAAATCAAAACGCCGGAATTACCGCTGCATCTGGCAGGCGAAACCCAGCGTCAGGATTTACGCTGGCAAATTAATACCGAACGCCAGGGAATGGTGGCGCGCGGCGTTGACGATGCTGACCAGCTTCGCGCCTTTGTGGTCAGTGAGGATCGGATGAAAGAGGCATTTGGATTGTTGAAAACATTGCCGATGTAGGTGGGCTACTGTGCCTAAAATGTCGGATGCGACGCTGGCGCGTCTTATCCGACCTACGGGGACGCATGTGTAGGCCGGATAAGGCGTTTACGCCGCATCCGGCAATGGTGTCCAAATGCAACACGTTTTATCCGTTCTGGACTTCACCCGCTAACCAACGCGCCGCAGCAATAACCCCCTGCCCCAGAGACAAACCGCCATCACCCGCCGGTAAACTCTGTGGAAAGAGCAATGTGAAATCAGCGAGATAATGCGCCAGACGTGCACGCAGCAAACGGTTATGAATAACCCCGCCGCTAAATACCAGCGTAGTGATACCACGCATCGTGGCCTGCTCACGCATCAACGCGGCAAAACCCTGCGCCAGCGCATCATGAAACGCCCACGCGCGTTGATTAACCGGTGCCTGCCAGTTCAGCCACTGCTGCCAGAAAGTGGCGAGATCCAGTTGATTGTCCACCCGCGGCATTGTCACCGGATGCGTCACTCCGTGGCATGAGGCTGCGAGCGCCTCCAGAGCACAAGCCGCTTCACCTTCATAACTTAACGTGGCTGGCGCACAGCCCAGTGCCGCCGCCACTGCATCGAAAAAACGCCCACACGATGACGCCAGCGGCGCGTTAATTCCACGCTCAATGGCCCGCGCCAGCACGCTCCAGTTTTGCTGTTGCACACTCGCTGTTTCGGGATAATTCTGCCACTCCGGCACAAAGCGCAGGCACTGCGCCAGCAGGTTTCGCCACGGCTGCTTCGCCGCCAAATCGCCACCAGCAAGCGCCACTGCAGGCAAGCCGCCCAGGTGCTCACATTCGCGATAGTTCACCCGCAGGCACTCGCCGCCCCACAAAGCGCCATTCTCCCCCATACCGATACCGTCGAGCGTCAAAGCAATGACATCACCGCCATCCAGCGGCCACTGATGCTCTGCCAGACACGCCGCTGCGTGGGCATGATGATGCAGCACCGTTTGCGTCGGCAGATTCATTTCGCGCGCCCACTGGCTGGAGACATAGCCCGGATGTGCGTCATGCACAACGTATTGCGGGGTGAAATCGTAGATGTTTTGCATCAGGCGTAACGCTTCGCGCCACTGCATCTGGATGCCATCGTCACTTAAATCGCCCAGATGCTGACTCAACACCGCTTGTTCACCGCGCACCAGGCAGAAGGTATTTTTCAGATCCGCGCCGAGACACAGCACAGGCGGAACATTTTTAAAGCCCGGAGGCAAAGCCAGCGCATCCGGCACATACCCCCGCGAACGGCGCAGCATTTCGCCGCTTTCGCGCACCACCGAATCATCCATCCGCTGCACGATGTCGCGGTTATGTATCAAAAATCCGTCGGCAATGCCCTGCAAATCCGCCAGCGCCTGTTCGTTGCTGATAGCTGGTGGTTTACCGCTCAGGTTGCCGGAGGTCATCACCAGCGGGCATTGCAGTTCCTGTAACAGCAAATGCTGGAGCGGGTTCGCAGGCAACATTACCCCGACTTCGTTAAGGTCAGGGGCGATATCATCACAAAGCTCAGGAACGTATTTTTTATCCACCAGCACAATCGGCGCGGCGGGCGTGGTAAGCAACTGGCGCGCAGCGTCTGGTAAACCGTCAGCCACTGGCAACATGACCGCCAGCGGTTTCGCCGGGCGATGTTTGCGCGCCCGAAGTGTCGCCACCGCGTTACTGTTACGTGCATCGCAGGCAAGATGAAATCCGCCAATCCCTTTGATGGCGACAATTTTGCCCATTTTTAACTGTGCGATAGCTGCCTGTAATGCCGCCTCTTGTTCCGCATGTTCACCATGACTTACCCATTCAAGATGCGGGCCACACTCCGGGCAGGCCACCGGCTGGGCGTGGAAGCGACGATCGAGCGGGTCACGGTACTCTTTGTCACAGGCCGGACATAGCGGAAACGCCGCCATCACGGTAAACGGGCGGTCGTAAGGCATGGCGCGAATAATGGTGAAACGCGGGCCGCAGTGGGTACAGTTGATAAACGGATAACGATAACGCCGTTCGCCTGGGGTATTCATTTCGGTAAGGCAAGCAGGGCAAGTAGCGGCATCGGGAACAATTTGCGTATTCATGGTGCCGCCTGTGCTCTGGCGTATAGTGAACTCGGTGGGCAGTTGTGACCAGATAAACGGCTCACGCTCGACGCTATCAATACGCGCCAGCGGCGGGCAGTGCTGATACAATTGAACAAGAAACGTTTCCGGGTCTTCCCGCAGCCGGACTTCTACGCCATCGCCGTCATTACAGACATCGCCGTGAAGATTTAATTGCTGTGCCAGCTGCCAGACAAACGGACGAAAACCGACGCCCTGCACTTTGCCACGAATACGCAGTTGGACACCGCAAGATGTGTTTTTTGCCATTGAGTTATTCCCGCCATCATGAATTGCGTAACCCGCCCTGCCGGACACGACAGCGTCGCATCCGGCAGTCACAGGTCGGCGATACCGCCCGCTCCGTATTCTACGAATATTTCCGGGAATTCCTTTGATGCCAGAACAGTTCTGTAAGATTTTTAGAACATCAGCGCCGTACGGCGGCGTTTTTCTGCGCTCAGTTGTTCAAGTTTATTACGATCGACACAAATCAGCGCATGAGTCGGGCAAGCCGCCATACACGCCGGGCCGTCTCCACGATGGTTGCACAGGTCGCATTTATTGGCTTCGGCTTTGTCAGCCCGTACATTCAGACCCGCGCCGCTGTTGCGGATCACCGGACGTACCACCACTTCCATCGCACCATACGGGCAAGCCACAACGCAGGTTTTGCAACCAATGCAACGTTCCTGCATCACATGAACAAACCCTTTATCACGGCTGATAGCACCATTCGGGCAGACGTTAGCGCACGGTGCATCTTCACACTGACGGCAAACTGTCGCCGTGGAAATGTTCACACCTTTAATGACATGGATACGCGGTAAAAAAGTTTCCGGGGTCAGCGATGCACAGTCCTGATTTTCCTGATGAGAAACCACGCACGCTACTTCACAGGTACGGCAACCAATACATTTACTCGCGTCAGCAATGATGAAACGGTTCATCAAATTCTCCAGCAATGACAGTTAATGCGCCGATACATTCACAAATCATGCCAGTTTTTAATTTACTGTTATTTAAGGAAATTAATTTCTGTAATGCAGGAAAAACGATGTCATCGACACTAGTGACGATGACATTTGATGACAATGTTTATCGCGAAGGAGCAATGAGTGAGTCGCGGCGGATCAGTTTTCCGCTGAAGGTTTTCGGCGGTGAGAAATCCCCGCCATCGAGCATAAAAATCAGCCGTCCAATAATTTCCTGAATCATCTCAGTCACCGGAATTTTTACGCTGGAGAGCGCCGGAACGGTGTAGGGGGCAATAGCGATATCATCGAATCCGATAACTGACACCTGCTCTGGCACCGCTACGCCGCGCTCGTGTAACGCTTTCATCGCACCTATCGCCATATCGTCGTTACTGGCAACTAACGCGCTAAATTTAGCCCCACGTTCGAGCAACATTTCTACCCCTTCGGCCCCGCTGGCAGGCGTCCATTTACCGTTAGCGATAAGTTTTTCATTGAGCGCAATACCATGCTGCGCCAGCGCGTCTTTATACCCGGCAAGACGTTCAATGCTGGTGGGGGAATCCATCGAGCCGGTAAGGAAAGCAATCTCCTGATGCCCGGCGTTTATCAACTCTGCCACGGCGTTAAAACTGGTCTGTTTATGATCGCACCAGACGCTATGGCTGCTGTTTTTGCGCAGGCGGCGATTAAGCACCATTATCGGCTGACTGTGCGCGTCAATGATGTCATCGATCTCATCCACGCTTAAAAAACGCGGGTAAATCATGATCGCGTCGCAGCGCAGATCCAGCAGATACTGAATCGCCTGGCGCTCTTCTTCTGCGCTGTGTTTACCATCTGCCAATAGCAACTGCCGCCCTTTCTCTTCCGCCATTCGCGCGGCATGAAAGAGTAATTCACTAAAATAAATGCCGTGGTAAAGCGTGTTGGTCACTACCAGCCCCAGCGTCTGAGTACTCTTCGCCGACAGATTGCGCGCCAGCAAGTTTGGACGGTAACCGCTCTCTTCTACCGCCTGAAACACGCGATCTTTAGTCTCCTGGCTGACGTAGCCATTACCTGAAAGCACGCGGGAAACGGTCGCTTTTGAAACCCCGGCGCGCTTCGCCACTTCCAGCATCGTCGTCATCATTTTCATCCCTTTACACGCAATCAACGCAGTGTACTGCACCGTTTGCCGATTGTCCTTGCACAATCGGCGGGAAAAATATTCAGGTGACCGGTTTCACAAATATAAAAAATGAACAACTCACTCTCTTGCTTATTTAGTGACAACTATTCATGATTTTGTGAAACCGGTTTCTTAATTCCGTTTCAGCATCGGCATTTTTCCGTCACGTCGACTGATAACAACTACATCTACCCTACTGATAACAGGATAAAATCCGATGGCCAAAAATTATGCGGCGCTGGCACGCTCGGTGATAGCGGCACTGGGCGGCGTTGATAACATCTCGGCGGTCACGCACTGTATGACGCGGTTGCGCTTTGTTATCAAAGATGATGCACTTATCGACAGCCCGACGTTAAAAACCATCCCCGGCGTGCTCGGCGTGGTACGTAGTGACAACCAGTGTCAGGTGATTATCGGCAATACCGTTTCACAAGCCTTTCAGGACGTCGTCAGCCTGCTGCCGGGAGATATGCAGCCCGCACAGCCCGTGGGTAAACCCAAACTCACGCTACGTCGCATTGGTGCGGGGATCCTCGATGCGCTGATCGGCACCATGTCACCGCTGATCCCGGCGATTATCGGCGGATCGATGGTCAAACTGCTGGCAATGATCCTCGAGATGAGCGGCGTGCTGACAAAAGGATCGCCGACCTTAACCATTCTGAATGTGATTGGTGACGGTGCTTTCTTCTTCCTGCCGCTGATGGTCGCGGCATCTGCCGCCATCAAATTTAAAACCAATATGTCGCTGGCGATTGCCATCGCGGGTGTGCTGGTACATCCGAGTTTTATTGAACTGATGGCGAAAGCGGCCCAGGGTGAACATGTCGAATTTGCCCTGATTCCGGTCACCGCGGTGAAATACACCTACACGGTGATCCCGGCGCTGGTGATGACCTGGTGCCTGTCATATATCGAACGCTGGGTGGACAGCATTACACCGGCGGTGACCAAAAACTTCCTCAAACCAATGCTGATTGTGTTGATTGCCGCACCGCTGGCAATCCTGCTGATTGGCCCGATTGGTATCTGGATCGGTAGCGCCATTTCGGCGCTGGTTTACACCATTCATGGTTATCTGGGCTGGCTTTCAGTCGCCATTATGGGCGCGCTGTGGCCTCTGCTGGTAATGACCGGGATGCACCGCATCTTTACGCCAACCATCATTCAGACCATTGCCGAAACCGGCAAAGAAGGGATGGTCATGCCGTCAGAGATCGGCGCTAACCTGTCGCTGGGCGGTTCATCACTGGCAGTGGCGTGGAAAACGAAAAACCCGGAACTGCGTCAGACGGCGCTGGCTGCGGCGGCATCAGCCATTATGGCGGGGATTTCCGAACCGGCGTTATATGGCGTGGCGATCCGCCTGAAACGTCCGCTTATCGCCAGTCTTATCAGCGGTTTTATTTGCGGCGCGGTTGCCGGTATGGCGGGGCTTGCCAGCCACTCAATGGCAGCGCCGGGGCTATTTACCAGCGTGCAGTTCTTCGATCCGGCGAATCCAATGAGCATCGTCTGGGTGTTCGCGGTCATGGCGCTGGCGGTGGTGCTGTCGTTTATCCTCACACTGTTGCTCGGCTTTGAGGATATTCCTGTTGAGGAAGCGGCTGCCCAGGCGCGAAAGTATCAGAGCGTACAACCGACCGTCGCCAAAGAAGTAAGTCTTAATTGAGGATGAAAATGTCAGTATTTCCAGAAAGTTTTTTATGGGGCGGCGCGCTTGCCGCCAACCAGTCTGAAGGTGCGTTCCGTGAAGGTGACAAAGGTCTGACCACTGTCGATATGATCCCACACGGCGAGCATCGAATGGCGGTGAAACTGGGGCTGGAAAAACGTTTTCAGTTGCGAGATGACGAGTTTTATCCCAGCCATGAGGCGACGGATTTTTATCATCGTTATAAAGAAGATATCAAGTTAATGGCTGAAATGGGATTCAAGACATACCGTTTCTCAATCGCTTGGACTAGACTAATTCCTAATGGAACTGGTGAAGTAAACCAGGCAGGTATCGATCATTACAATGATGTGATTAATACATGTTTAGAATATAATATCGAACCATTAGTGACTATGTTCCACTTTGATATGCCTGATGCATTAGACAAGAGAGGTTCTTGGTCTAACCCTGAATCAGTAGACTGGTTCGTTAACTTTGCTAAAGTTATGTTTGAAAACTTCGGTGATAGAGTTAAATATTGGTTAACTATCAACGAACAGAATATGCTTACTTTAGTTGGTCCAATTATTGGTACATTAAGAATTCCTGAAGGTACTACAAATGTATTAAAAGAAGTATATCAGCAGAACCACCATATGTTAGTTGCTCAGGCTAAAGCTATGGTTTTATGTCATGAAATGCTTCCAAATGCAAAGATTGGTCCAGCTCCAAACATTTCTTATGTATATCCAGCATCTTGTAAGCCAGAAGATATTTTAGCAGCTCAGGAATTCAACGCAATCAGAAACTGGTTATATTTAGATATGGCTGTTTATGGAAAATACAATAACTTAGTATGGACTTACTTAGAAGAAAATGATGCAACACCAACATTTGCTGAAGGTGATGAAGAAGCAATGAAGAATGCACATCCAGACTTCATTGGTTTCAACTACTATTCAACTGCAACTGTACAGAAAGCAGCAGCGGATGATAAATTAGATCCAGGGGCAGACCAGCAGTCATCTCGTGGTGAAGCAGGTTACTATAAGGGATATGCAAATCCAAACCTTAAGAAGACTGAATTCGGTTGGGAAATTGATCCTGATGGTTTCTTAGCAACTATGAGAGAAATGTATTCACGTTATCATTTACCAATGATCGTTACTGAAAATGGTTTAGGTGCTTACGATACATTAGAAGAAGGTCGTGTTCATGATAACTACAGAATTGCATACTTAAGAGCACATATCGAACAGTTACATAAGGCTGTTACTGAAAACATCGAAATGATGGGTTACTGCCCTTGGTCAGCAATCGACTTAGTATCAACTCATGAAGGTATCAGAAAGAGATATGGTTTCATCTATGTAGATACTACAGATGAAGAAGTAGGAACTCTTGATCGTTATAAGAAAGATTCATTCTACTGGTATAAGAAAGTCATTGAATCGAATGGTGAAAATCTAGACTAATACAAAAGACCAGCGCACGCTGGTCTTTATTACATGTCTTCTAAAATCTGTTTTACAAGCTTTACAAGTCTTTCTTCTGCACTATTCGCTGCTTCCATGACTTCTATATGATTTAATTCATTATTAGATAATCCTGCTGCTTTATTAGTCACAAGTGAAATACCTAAAATCTTCATATCAGAATGTCTTGCAACAATAGCTTCAGGCACTGTAGACATACCTACCATATCTGCACCAAGTGTCTTGAATGCTCTGATTTCTGCAGGTGTTTCAAATTGTGGTCCTTTAAAGAAACAATAAACGCCTTCTTTTACATCTACATTCACTTTCTTTGCGGATTCTAAGGCAAGAGAACGTAATGTTGATGTATAAACATCAGTCATATCCTTGAAACGTGGTCCAAAGTCATCGAGATTAGGTCCTCTTAAAGGTGATGGCATCATGAATGATAAATGATCAGAAATAATCACAATCTGTCCTGGATTTAAATCTTCTCTTACACCACCACAGGCATTTGTCACAATAAGGTTCTTGATACCTAAAGCACTAAATACACGAATAGGCATTGTGACTTTCTGCATATCATAGCCTTCATAGAAATGGAAACGTCCTTTCATACAGGCAACAGTCTTACCACCGATTTCACCGATAATAAGTTTACCAGCATGTCCTGGTACAGTAGAAACAGGGAAATAAGGGATATTCTTATAATCAATTTCTACAGGTTCATTAATCACATCAGCAAGTGGTCCTAAACCTGAACCTAATACAATGGCAACATCAATAGGATTTTTATAACGTGACTGAATATAATCACGTGCAGCATAAATTTCATCAATATACATAAATATACCTCCATATCTATTATAGCCTATATCATTCGCAAATATCTTATAAAAATGATAAAATAAGCCTAATAAGGAGGGTGATACCATGCATTTAGAAGACTATCGTTTATTTGATACTAAAGTATTTAGAGATGTTGTACATGATTATATACATGTGGAATATATGCCTATCTGGAAGCTCATTAATACAAAAGAGTTTCAGCGTTTAAGACGTATTAAACAGCTCGGAGGTACATCCATGGTATTTCCAAGTGCAGAACATTCACGTTTTGTGCATTCCTTAGGTGTTTATGAAATAACACGCCAAATGACAGAACTTGAACAAGTTAAAAAACACTTAACCGACTATGAACGATTGACTGTATTATGTGCTGCCCTATTACATGATTTAGGACATGGTCCTTTCTCTCATTCATTTGAAGGAATCTTCCAATATAATCATGAAGAGATGACTACAGCGCTTATTAGAGGACATACAGAAGTCCATGAAGTCCTAACACAAATAGATCCTCATTTACCTGAAGATGTGGCAAGTATTATAGAAAAGAAAGCCGATAAGCCAATGTTAGTGCAGATGATTTCTAGTCAGGTGGATGCTGATCGTATGGATTACCTTCTACGTGATTCTTATAACTGTGGTGTGACTTATGGACAGTTTGATTTATCAAGAATATTACGTACTATGCGTATTGTAGATAATCGCATCGTCTTTAAATCATCCGGTGTACAAGCAATAGAAGATTATATTCTAGCTCGTTATTATATGTATTGGCAGGTTTATTATCACCCCGTATCTAGAAGTTATGAACAGGTGCTAGGGAGTGTTATGAAACGTGTAAAGGATCTTTATAAAGAACACTATACCTTTAAATCTTCATTTCCACTTCTTATTCCTTTCTTAGAAGATAACTTTACACCTGAACAATTTGTGAAGCTGGATGAAACATCATTACTTTATTATATAAGATGCTTTATGGATGAAGAAGATACCATCCTTAAGGATTTATCGACTCGTTTATTAGAAAGAAAATTATTTAAATATCGTACACTTAAGGGTGATGAAGATTATGAAAATACACGAAAGATATGTATAGAAGAAGGATTAGATCCTCGCTATTATGTCACAAGTGATGCGATTATGAATCAGGTGCCTTATAAGCGTATGAAGGTCAGACATGCAAATGAAGTAGAGATCCTTAAGGAAGATGGAACAATCAGTTCTCTACCAGAAGAATCAGAAATTGTACAGGCTATATTATTAGGTAAAGCCAAACAAGATCAGA
>ENA-ORSK01001454-ORSK01001454.1-human-gut-metagenome-genome-assembly--contig:-NODE-1454-length-18589-cov-9.035340_pt1 | contig 18589 bp, 20 predicted proteins | sample MGYA00242192_ERZ509159 | MGnify/ENA primary metagenome ERZ509159 (study PRJEB26280, sample SAMEA2338663) | human gut metagenome | biome: human gut; feature: human-associated habitat; material: faeces...
AAGAAGCCTAACTCCGCTCTGCGTAAGGTCGCCCGTGTGCGCCTGACCAACGGCATCGAAGTGTCGGCCTACATCCCCGGCGAAGGCCACAACCTGCAGGAACACTCCGTGGTGCTCATCCGCGGCGGTCGTGTGAAAGACCTGCCCGGTGTCCGTTACCACATCGTGCGCGGCACCCTGGATACCTCCGGTGTGGCCGACCGTCGCAAGAGCCGTTCCAAGTACGGCGCCAAGCGTCCCAAATAGGTTATTTTTTGCCAACTCCGGCGTACGTCATGCAACGCACCCAGGCTGCCCTCTCACGGCGCGCCGGGGCGCTGCGGGGCTGGTGACGCCGAAACACAGAGATTCTCAAGGAGAATATCATGCCCCGTAAAGGTCCTGTCCCGAAGAGGGAAGTGCTGCCCGATCCGCTGTACAACAGCCGTCTGGTCACCAAGTTCGTGAACCGTCTCATGTACGACGGCAAGAAGGGCGCTGCTGAAAAGATTTTCTACAGCTCGCTGGAAACCCTGGGCGAAAAGACCGGTGAAGACCCCATGCGCGCCTTTGAAAAGGCCATGGACAACGTCAAGCCCCATCTGGAAGTCAAGGCCCGCCGCGTGGGCGGCGCTACCTATCAGGTACCTATCGAGATCCGTCCCGAGCGCCGTCAGACCCTTGGCCTTCGTTGGCTGGTAAGCTATGCCCGCGCCCGCAGCGAGCGCACCATGCAGGAGCGCCTTGCCGGTGAAATACTGGATGCCTGCAACAACGCAGGCGGCGCCTTCAAGAAGAAGGAAGACACCCACAGGATGGCCGAGGCCAACCGCGCCTTCGCCCATTACAGGTGGTAAAGCAGACAACAGCATATTTTCAAATGCGGCGTGCAATCGCACGCCGTATCTGTTGAGCGGAGCAATAGCGACAAGGGAAAGGAGGCAGAGGAAATGCCCAGAACCACACCGCTGGAAAAAACGAGAAATATCGGCATAATGGCTCATATTGACGCCGGAAAGACCACCACCACCGAGCGCATACTTTTCTACACGGGAAAAATACACAAGGTAGGTGAAGTGCATGAAGGCGCCGCCACTATGGACTTTATGGTGCAGGAGCAGGAGAGGGGCATAACCATTGCCTCAGCCGCTACCACCACATATTGGCGGGAGCATCGCATAAACATCATCGACACGCCGGGTCACGTTGACTTTACCGTCGAGGTAGAGAGGTCACTGAGGGTGCTGGACGGCGCCGTGGCGGTATTCTGCGCCAAGGGCGGCGTGGAGCCCCAGAGCGAGACAGTATGGCATCAGGCCACCAAGTACAACGTACCCCGCATAGCCTATGTGAACAAGATGGACATAGTAGGCGCGGACTTCTTCAACGTCATAAGCATGATGAAGAAGCGCCTCGGCGCAAACGCCGTGCCCATACAGCTGCCGATAGGCAGCGAGGCGGACTTTGTCGGGATAATCGACCTTGTGCGCATGAAGGCCGAGGTGTATTACGACAACGAGGGCGTGGATATACGCGAGGAGGAGATACCCGAGCATATGCGCGCCGACGCGGAGCGGTACAGAGCAGAGCTTTTGGACGCCATAGCCGATGCGGACGATGAGATGATGGAAAAGTACCTTGATGAAGGCGACCTTTCCCCAGAGGATATGATCGCCTGCATAAGGAAAAAGACAATAGCAAACGAGCTGGTGCCGGTATGCTGCGGCACATCCTACCGCAACAAGGGCGTGCAGCCCTTGCTCAACGCCATAGTGGACTTCCTGCCCTCCCCGTTGGATGTGCCAGCGCCAGTTGGTACCAGCAAGGACGGCACAAGGGAAATACAGCTCAAATGTGCGGACGACGAGCCCTTTGCGGCTCTGGCCTTTAAGATAGTTACAGACCCCTTTGTGGGGCGGCTGGCATTCTTCAGGGTGTACAGCGGCACGCTCAAGTCCGGCACATACGTTTACAATTCCACCAAGGGCAAGCGCGAGCGCGTGAGCAAGCTGGTGCTGATACACGCCGCCAGCCGTACCGAGGTAGACGAGGTATACGCGGGCGACATCGCCGCGCTGGTAGGCCCCAAGGAGACCGGCACCGGCGACACCCTCTGCACCGAGGGCAGGCCGGTATTGCTTGAATCAATGGAGTTCCCCGAGCCCGTCATAAGGGTATCAATAGAGCCCAAGACCAAGGCGGGGCAGGAAAAGCTGGAGCAGACGCTGCAAAAGCTCTCCGAGGAGGACCCAACCTTCAAGACCTATGTTGACCGCGAGACCGGCCAGACCATAATAGCCGGCATGGGCGAGCTTCACCTTGAAATAATCGTGGACAGGATAACGCGGGAGTTCAAGGTGGAATGCAGGGTGGGCAACCCTCAGGTAGCCTATCGGGAGGCCCTTACAAGGACCGTAAAGACCGAGGGCAGGTTCGTGCGCCAGACGGGCGGACACGGCCAGTACGGCCACTGCGTGGGGGGGTTCAGCCCGGGCGAGCCCGGCTCCGGCTTTGTGTTCGAGAACAAGACCGTGGGCGGCTGCATACCCAAGGAATTTATACCCGCAATACAGCAGGGCATAAAGGAAGCGGCGGGCAGCGGCGCGCTGGGCGGCTACGAGCTGGTGGACTTCAAGGCGACGCTGCTGGACGGCTCCTATCACGAGGTGGATTCCTCGGAGATGGCGTACAAGATCGCGGGCAGCATGGCGCTCAAGGAGGCTATGGAAAAGGGCGGCTGCGTGCTGCTTGAGCCCGTGATGAACGTTGAGATAGTCACTCCCGATGAATACGTGGGCGACGTGCTGGGCAATATTACTTCCCGAAGGGGCAAGATCGTCGGCACGGAGAACCGCGGCGTAACTACGGTGATAGACTGCCAGTGCCCCCTTTCCGAGATGTTCGGCTACGCTACCCATCTGCGCTCTGCAACACAGGGCCGCGGTACCTTCACGATGCAGTTCGACCACTATGAGCAGGTCAGCGACGCAATCGCAAAGAAGATACTCGGCAAATACTAAAGGATTTGCGCAATGCGCGTAAAAACGCGCCTGAATAAAAAAACGACTTATTGAATACGGAGGAAAAGATTCAAATGGCAAAGGCAAAATTTGAACGCACTAAGCCCCATGTCAACATCGGCACCATAGGTCACGTAGACCATGGCAAGACCACCCTGACCGCCGCCATCACCATGGCGCTGAGCCAGGAGGGACACGCTGCCGCGATGCGCTACGACGAAATCGACAAGGCGCCCGAAGAGAAGGCCCGTGGAATAACCATCAACACCGCACACGTCGAGTACGAGACCGACAAGCGCCACTATGCGCACGTTGACTGCCCCGGCCATGCCGACTATGTTAAGAACATGATCACCGGCGCGGCCCAGATGGACGGCGCTATCCTCGTAGTTTCCGCGGCGGACGGCCCCATGCCCCAGACCCGCGAGCACATACTGCTTGCCCGTCAGGTTGGCGTGCCCTACATCGTAGTATTCATGAACAAGGTAGACCAGGTAGACGACGAAGAACTTCTGGATCTGGTCGAGATGGAGATCCGCGAGCTGCTCAGCTCCTATGATTTCCCCGGCGACGATATCCCCGTCATCCGCGGCTCCGCGCTGAAGGCTCTCGAGGCGCTTCAGAACGGCGCAGTAGCCAAGGAAGCCCCCGAGTGCAAGTGCATCTTCGAGCTGATGGACGCTGTAGACAGCTACATACCCGATCCCGAGCGCGCGGCCGACAAGCCCTTCCTTATGCCTGTTGAGGACGTATTCTCCATCACCGGACGCGGCACCGTCGCCACCGGCCGTGTAGAGAGCGGCACCGTAAAGGTACAGGATACCGTCGAGATAGTCGGTCTGTCCGACGAGAAGCGCAGCACCGTAGTCACCGGCGTTGAAATGTTCCGCAAGCTGCTGGATCAGGCCATCGCGGGCGACAACATCGGCGTACTGCTCCGCGGCATACAGCGCACCGACATCGAGCGCGGCCAGGTCATAGCCAAGCCCGGCTCCATTCACCCCCACACTAAGTTCAAGGGCCAGGTTTACGTACTGACCAAGGAAGAAGGCGGCCGCCATACTCCCTTCTTCTCCGGCTACCGTCCCCAGTTCTATTTCCGCACCACCGACGTTACCGGCTCCATCAAGCTGCCCGAGGGCGTTGAGATGGTTATGCCCGGCGACCACATCACCATGGAGTGCGACCTGATCACCCCCATCGCCATGGACGAAGGTCTCCGCTTCGCTATCCGCGAAGGCGGCCGCACCGTCGCCTCCGGCGTCGTTTCACAGATAATCGAGTAAAATCGAGATAACAGCAAGCCCCCGCTGCGCGGGGGCTTGTTTTATTGCGTTTCGATCGGCGCATTGGACTTGTTCTAGTCCCATTTTAGCATCTTCCATAAATATAATCAAGAAAAAGGACTGATTTCGGTTCGATTTGCACAGAATGGAAGAAGCATGGACAGCCAGAAGATAAAACAGGACGATAAAATACACATAGGCGCCAACATACGTGAAGTCAGACTGAGCCGCAAAATGGGCCAGACGGAGCTTGCAGGGCGGGTGCAGCTGATGGGTGTGGACATGACGCGGGAAACGCTGGTGAAGATAGAGCGGGGTACCCAGCATATTCAGGCGAGCCAGCTGAGGGCCATACGGGACGTGCTGCAAACCACATACGATGAATTGTTAAAATAAAAGGAGCTTCACTGCTCCTTTTTTATTCCCCTCGGCGTTTTTCTCCGCTTTTTTCTTCTTTTTTATTTCTCCTTGGCTTTTCTTTTCTCTTTGCTTCTTTCTGCTTTTCTTTTCTCCTGAAAAGAAAAGAGAAAGAAGGTATATCCATCCCTCTCTCTCGACTTCCCTACCTCTCCATCCCCTCCCCCAGCTTCCTTTTTACCCGGCTCAGGGCGTTGTCCACGCTCTTTATGGGGCAGGGCACGGCCTCGGCTATCTGACGGTAGGTCATTCCCTGGAGGAAAAGCTCCGTTACCCTTCTTTCGAGGGGGGTGAGGCGGGTATTTATCACCCTTCTTAGGGCGGCCGCCGTTTCACGGCTTATGAAACGCTCCTCCGGGTCGCCGCCCGGCTGCTCTATCAGCTCAAGGAGCTCACGGTCTCCGCTTTCCGGGGTGCGGTAGAGGGATATGTAGCTGTTCAGCGGCTGATGCTTCTGGCGGCGGCTGGCGTTAATGGCGCTTAGTATCTGCCGGGTTATGCACAGCTCCGCAAAGGAAGCAAAGCTTGAGTTGTGATCCTCCCGATAGTCCCGTATGGCCTTGTACAGGCCTATCATGCCCTCCTGAATAAGGTCGTCCCTGTCCGCGCCTATGAGAAAATAGGGGCGGGCCAGCATACGCACGGTATCCTTATACTCCGCGCAAAGCTGCTCCATGGCGTCATTGTCGCCCGACTGGGCAAGCCGCACCAGCTTTCCGTCCTTATTTTCCCTTTTTTCCATTACAAGCTAACCCTGCCTCTTCTTTTCGAACATGAGTATGGCTGCGGCCACCGCCGCGTTGAGGGAATCTATATGCCCGCTCATGGGTATGGACACGAGAAAGTCGCACTTCTCGCGGATGAGCCTGCTTAGACCGTCGCCCTCGCTGCCTATCACTAAGCCTATGGCGCCCTTCAGGTCCGCCTTTGTCATTTCGGTGCCCTCCATGTCCGCGCCGGCTATCCACAGCCCTTCGTCCTTGAGACGGTCTATGGCTCCCGCAAGGTTGGATACCCGGGCCACCTTCATGTACTCCACCGCGCCCGCAGAAGCCTTGCAGGCCGCTGCGGTCACGGATGCGCTGCGTCGCTTGGGTATTATCACGCCATGGGCGCCGGCGCATTCCGCGCTGCGGATTATGCTGCCCAGATTGTGGGGATCCTCCACGCCGTCAAGGAGTATTATAAACGGCTTCTCGTCCTTATCCCTTGCGGCCCTGAGTATATCGGATATGTCGCAGTACTCTACGCCCGGCACCTGGGCCAGAATTCCCTGATGGTTGCCCGGCTTGCCGCCGTGGCCGAAGGGCATACATATCTCGTCCAGCTTGTAGCGGTCCACCTCGCGTATCTGTATGTTGTTGTCCCGGGCAAGGTTCACAACCTCCCTAAGAGAGCCGTCCAGTTCCCTGCTCACCAGTATCCGGTCTATGCTGCGGCCTGACTTCACCGCTTCCCGCACGGCGTTGCGGCCCATTATTATGTACGGCAGCTCGTCGGGCTCGTTGGTGTTGGGCGCTTCCCGCCTGTCCTCCGCCGCTTTACCGAGGGGCTTATCCTTAAAGGGCTTATCCTTGAACGGCTTATCCTTGAAGGGCCTGTCCTCGCGCTTATCGTCAAACTTCTTGTAGGGCTTATCCTGACGGTCGTCAAACTTCTTGCCATAAGGCTTTCTGCCGTCAGGCTTCTTATAGGGCTTGGAATCCCGGGCTATGTCCCTTTCAAAGTCCTTCTGGCCGTAGCCGCCCCGGTTGTAGCTCTTCCTTCCGTAATCGCCGTTGCTGCGCCTGTTGTCGTATGCCATGCTATTTCTCCTTATCCTCTGTAAAAAGGCTTTGTTTTATATTGTCCATAAGCTCGCGTATGCGGCCGTCCTCGCCGGACAGAAACAGGTACCCCAGCAGCGCCTCAAGGCCTGAAGCCGCCCTGTAATCCGACATTTCCGCGTGCTTGGGTACGGTACCCATATGGCTGTTGCGCCCCCGCTTGAATATGTACAGTTCGTCCTCGGTAAGCTTATCCATTATCGCCATGGCCCCGGCCGCCTGCGCCCTGGCACAGACCCTTTTCGCCGCCATTACATGCAGGCCGTGGGCGGTGGCGTCGCTGCCCTCTATGAGCCAGCTGCGCACGTAAAGGTCGTATACCGTGTCGCCTATGTAGGCCAGCACCAGCGGGTTCATGAGGCGGGGGTTTTTCCGCTGCTCCCCCAGTATGCGGTTTATCATGGCGTCCATATTCTGCCTGTCCTTCGCCTTTGCATATCAATTCTATTATATTATAAGCGACAAAGGTCCATTAGTCCAGCGGCTTACGCCCCAAATCCCCCTCAAAATAGCTGAAAATCCCTCGCGCTATGGCGTGGGCGAGCTTCTTTTGATGCTGCTCCTGCTGCAAAAGCGCCTCATCACCGCTGTTTGAGAGGAAACCGCACTCCACCAGCACGGATACCGGCATGCTCTCCCGTATCACATAATAGTCGCCGGGATTGGCTATGCGCCTCGGCGCCCCCAGCTCGTCTGTTATGCTGTCTATAACGGTCTTTGCAAGCTTCTCCCCCTCGGCGCTGCCCTTCATGTAGAAAGCCATTGGCCCGTGTACCGATGGGTCGGTGAACTTGTTCATGTGGACGCTCACCACCAGGTCCACGCCCTCGCCGTTCATTATTTTGCCCCTGGCGGCCATGTCCGCCTTCTTGCCCTCTGCCAGCGCCCTTTCGTCGCTTCTGGTGAGTATGGCCTCCATTCCCAGCGCCTCCAGTTCCTCCTTCAGATACAGGCTCACGGCAAGGTTCAGCCCCGCCTCTTTTACTCCCGATACTCCCACCGCGCCGCAGTCGCTGCCGCCGTGACCCGGATCGATAACTACCCTATACCCCTTTTTATGGGTGCTGACGGGTATGGTATCGCTGTTTGCCGCCAATATCACCACCGCTGCCAAGCCCAGCATCAATATAACTATCTTTCCTATCAAACGCCTCTTGCCCATATGACACACCTCACGGATAAAGCATATGTGATAAAAGCTGTGCTTATTCCTTTTGGGCGTATTTTTTGCTTTTCGCAGGGAAAATACCGATTATCCTGCAAGGCGAAAGCGGCGGCATTATGAGCTTTACATGTATATTCACTGTATATTCAGGGCAGATATCCACACTCTCAACATAGTTATCAACATTCCATCTGCCTTAAAGGGGGGGTTTTTGGCATTTTACCCCTATTCTCAACATCTGAATACTCAACATAATGTTCCTGACCCTATGCAGCGAAAATTCATGGCCATTATTTTTCGCGCTTATAGCATATGCGGCAAATTGCATATCTGACCATTGAATACCGCTATGGCGTACGACAAAATTTGCCCTTGACATTTGCCGTATCTTATTGCGGGTTTATATAAATAAGAACAAACAAAAAACCTCGGGGTTGTTAAGGGGCCGCAGCCCCTTAAGTTTAATCCGGCTTTGACGACACAAGGTGAATTGCCCCGCAGGGCAAGAGAAGGCCCCCTGGGGGTGCGCGTCAAAACGGATAAAAACCGGAGGTTTTTGTACTCTGCGGGTTTTGCCGCCCGGGGGGCCGCCGCAGCGGGTCAGTTCCGCCCCGTTTCCCGGGGCGGAACTTCATGCTTTACGCGAGAGGCAAAACTCGAAAAAAACTCGACGAAGTGGTCAAAGACCACTTCGTCGAAATGTTTACCTGTCGAATTCTTTTTTCTCTTTTTCGTAGGGTATCTCGGGGTGCTCCTTCAGCATCCATTCCTTGAACTCCTCAGGGGTACCCTTGGTAAAGCCCGCCTTGTCAAGGCGCACAAAATCGTTGTCCACCGCAAGGTCAAAGTAGCTCTTGGCCTCCACAAACTTTTTCACCTGCTTGAAAAACACCTCGTTGCTGAATTCGCCGTCCTCAAAGAGGCGTATGGTGTTTCCTACCACGACCTTGCAGTTCCAGAACTTCTTGCCCTTCTGCGACCGCATCAGCTTAAACTGCTTGCCCGCCAGCATGGGGCGGAACAGCACGCTGCGGTAAACGCTTATGAGCATGAGCATGAGCGCTAAGGACTTCCATCGCATGGGCAGGTCGTTTTTATAGAATATGATCGCGCCCACGGTGGAAAGCAGGAAGATGAACAGCCAGGGCCAGAAGCTCAGCACCTTATAAAATATCGGAGTAGTCCAGCGCTGATAGCGCCTTATGTCCATCTTGTATTCGTTTTCAAACATTCTGAATCCTCCAAAGACTTGTTAAGGGAACATCAATATTTTAACATATTCCGCCGCGGTAGTCCATATTATTGTACTCATTCCAGAAAAAAGGGCCGTCCCCTTGCGGGACGGCCCTGTGTAAGCCTTTAAGCCTATTACGCCTTCTTGGCCTCGAGGTCCTTGGCGCGTGCGGAGAGTATGCTGTAAGAGGTCCAGAGGAGAACTACGCATACGAGGTAGATCAGGATGTGCATGGGCAGGCTGGTGATGATCTTCCATGCGATGAATACGCCGATGCAGCCGCCGATCATGTTGCCCAGAGTAGCCACTACGTCGTAGCGGGACTTCTTGATGAACACGATGGAGTTAGCGGGCATGAGCAGAGCGCAGGAGCCCATGAATACGGGGAAGCAGGTGGTGCCGGAGCAGCCCAGCAGCAGGCAGGTAGCCATGCAGGGTGCGTACAGGCCGAAGCCAACGTCCATCAGAGCGCCCCAGAAGAAGTTCAGGATAACCGCTACCCAGAACTGCCACTGGCCTACGGTGAAGCCAATGCCCTCGCCGATGGAGCCGAAGGGGCCAATGCCGGCGTTCTTGCAGGCCATGATGATGGCGGTGCCGATCATGGCGCAGCCGAGCCAGATACGGATCTGGTTAACGTCCCACTTGGTGATTATCTCAGCCATGGTGTAGGCGCCGATCATGGCGGCTACGCACATCGCTACGAGGAAGATGGGCTCGCACTCAACGGAATTGGTGAAGATCAGAGCCTCGAAGATAACGGGGAAGGTATCGCCGACGTTAAGGGTGCCGGGGATGTTGATGTCGTCAACATTCTTGAACGCCTTGTACATGAAGGTGGAAGGCGCGAAGGAGCCGCAGCCCAGGGTATCAAGGAAGTTGGCTATGATACCTACGATCATGCCCTGCGCCCAAAGCTTCTTGCTGGCCTTGGAGCACTCGCCCTTGTGGTTCTTGTTAACGTCTACGAGCAGGTCAACCGCTATACCTACGAAGCAAGCGGCCAATACGATTTGAAGTGCCAGTACCATTAAATAATTCCTCCAACTAAAGATTTTAATTTGGAAATGATGACAGTTTTCTTCTTCCGGCGACTATACGCCCCGCATTTCCCCTATGCGCGGGCATAATTGAGCCAGAATCAGTCACGTCACGTTAATATTGTAACAACAGTGTGTCTTTTTGTCAACGAACTTTGGAATTTCAATCTTCTAATGTCTATGTTTTTTTTCTTGCTCAAACTTATCCCGGTTGCAAATTTCGCAATATGTTTGGGCGTTTTTCTTTTTATCCACAATATGATGTAGCCATAACGCCGAATTATTTTTTGCATTCCAATTTTGCATGATTTTCCTTTTTTTATAAGAATTCTTTCTTAATTAAGCCTTTCACGATTTGCTGCGGCAACAAGCGGCGGTTTTATCTTCTTTGCGCGAAGGTTCCCTTTTTCTTTCATATATATTGCCGCTATGTTATAATATTGGATATGAAAAGCACTGACAAAAGATACGTTTTATTCATATCCTGCGCCGCCCTGCTTGCACTGGCGGTATGGTTCGCACTCTGGTGTGGGTCCGCCCGATACGCCGTGCTGCCCATGCTGTATGCATCGCTGACTGCGGCGCTGTTCGGCTTGGGTCTGCTCAGGCTCATACCCTCCGCCCTCTCCTTTGAGGAAGCCCCTGCCCCGGAGACGTCTCCCCGGAATTCCCGCCGGGACAGGCGGCACCCCTGGGCCGCCATAGCCTTCCGTGTCATACTGCTGCACATAGCGCTCTATGCCATAGCCTACCTGTTCGACCTTGTCAAAAACGGCTACTCCGGCGGCCTTTTGGATACCTTCCGGCATCTTTGGCTGCGCACCGATTCTCCCAGCTATCTGGGCATAGCGGAAAACTGGTACGTAACCGAGGGGGACGCAAGGTTCCATATAGTTTTCTTCCCGCTGTATCCAATACTAATAAGAATATTCTCCCTTTTCACCGGGGGCAGCGCCTTTGGTGGAGCGATGCTCGTCACCACCCTCTGCGCTATATGCTCCGCCATTGCGGCCTATGAGCTTTTCGCGCTGGATACGGACAGGAGGACCGCCCTTTTCGCGGCCACCCTGCTTTGCCTGTTCCCCGGCAGCATATTCCTGCTTGCCCCCATGACCGAGAGCCTTTTCCTGCTGACAAGCCTCCTGTGCATGTACATGTGCCGAAAAAAGAAATACCTGCTCAGCGGCCTTTTCGGCTGCCTTGCGGCTCTCACCCGCTCCGTTGGAATACTGCTGATACTGCCGGTATTCATGGAAGCCGCATACGATTATTTCAAGGGAACACCCATCCATAAGCGGGACCTTGTCAGCCGTCTCGCCGGGTGCTGTATGATAGCCCTCGGCACAGCCCTCTACCTCATCATAAACAAGGCTGTAACAGGCAGCTTTTTCACCTTCATGAGCTACCAGCACGACCACTGGAGCCAGGGCCTTGGCCCCTTCTTCGGCACCGCCGCATACCAGCTCCAGTACTTCCTCTCCTCTCTAAACACGGGGGAGGCCGCCATGGGGCTGACGCTGTTCCTGCCAAACCTCATATGCTGCCTCGCGGGCCTTGTAATACTGGCGCTTTCTGCCGGTAAGCTTCGCCCCTCCTACGCCGCCTACGGCCTTCTTTACTACGGGGTGACGGTGGGCTGCACATGGCTTTTAAGCGGCCCCAGGTATCTTGCGGTATGCTTCCCTATTGCCGCCGGGCTGTGCGCGCTGGTGAAGGGACGCCTTCCGCGCCGGATATTGGCCCTTCTCTCCCTCATCATGATGCTCATGTATATGTGGGCTTATGTATTGGGTTACAGCGTGTATTAAGGCGCCACCTTCTCTATCTCTACCCCTGTATAGTAGTGCTTGAGTATCTCCTCATACCCTGCCCCCTCCAGGGCCATGGCTCTGGCGCCGTACTGGCTCATGCCCACGCCGTGGCCGTAGCCCTTGGTACGTATAGTCACCTTTTCGCCTATGGACAGGGTAAAGTTGGCGCTGTTCAGGTCGAAAAGCCTGCGCAGCTCCCGCCCGCTGACCGTTACCTTGTTCAGCTTCAGCTCCTTTACCCGCCCGCTGTCATAGCGGGACACCACCTTGACCTGTTCGCCCAGCCTGTTCTTTTTCAGCTTGGCGGCAGGCCATTTTTTATTTACTCTATTCGTAAACTCCCCGAGTGACACGGTCACCTCGGCGGCATACTTCCCTGCCGTCTCCTCCCCCGGGCTGTCCACCCCGATAAGATATGGCAGTGCCGCCGAAAACACGTTCTGTGCGTCCTCCGTCCGTCCCCCGGCGGAGGAGTGGTACAGGGCCTCTATGGGCTCTCCCTTGTACGCGGCGTATTCCCCCTCCGTCTCATATACCGCCTGACGAAGCTTATCCATATAACGCTCCGCCTCGCCGCCGAATTTTTCCCTTAGCTGCTCTGTGCTTTTGTAGCTCTGGCAGCAGCCGCTGTCGGTACATATATCCGCGCCGCTGCACCCGCTTCCCCCAAAGGCCGTCATGTGCCTTACGGCATATGTACGGGCGGCTACAGCCTGGGCCTTCAGCGCCTCCAGAGGGAAGGAGGCGGGCATCTCTGCCCCCACTACCCCTATGAGGTATTCTTCAAGGGGCATTTCTTCTGTTTTTCCGCTTGCCCTGTCGTAAAGGGATATGCTCAGCATTCCCTCCGGCTTTTCATTGGGCTGTCTCGATATGATGCAGCCCCGCACCGCGCAAAGCAGCACTATCGCGGCTGCGGCAGCAAGGCCCATGGCGCTCAGGCGCGGGCAATGATATTTGTCATATCTTCTCATGGCAATATATCTATGCGGCGGGGCAAACTAAAATACGTTGCGGCGGGGGCGTTTACGGTTTATAATGATATTGAGGAAAATATCGTTTTACGGCGAATTCTGGAGGATATGATGGCACAGGATACTCAAAAGCTTCGGGAGCTGCTTTCGCAATACATAGGCGACGTATACGCCGAGGCTTTGCAATATACCAACGACCCGGCCGCTGCCAAGGAGGTCACCCGCAGGGTTATGGCCCTGCTCAAGCGCAGCCAGGAGGCCGGCCTTGCGGTGAACCCTTCCATGGCCAGGCGGCTTACCGAGGATTGCTGCAGGGAGCGGGAGTACTATGAGAACCGGAGGGCTACCTTCGTGAACGGCACTATAGCCGACATGCCGGATTTTGACACCGCGCTCTCCGAAATATCCCCCGCGGAGGTACGGGCCCGAGCACGCAGCGAGGCGGAGACAAAGGCCGCAGAGGCCCACGCCGCCATTCGCGCCGCAGAGGCCATGGGCGCAAAGGTAATCACCTCAAAGCCCGCGCCGTCCCCTGAGGCCTCAATACATAGCAATCCCGAAGTGATAAACCTGAACGAGTTTGACGATGAGGACGACGAGCTGGATTACGGCGACGAATACGACGAAGAAGAAACTCTAAAGGAAGAAAAGCCCCGCAGAGAAAAGCCCAAGGCCGGGAAAAAGCCCGCCAGCGGCTTTTCCATATTCCTGCTGGCGATTATGGTGCTGCTGCTGCTATTCCTCCTGATATGCCTTGTGGTAATGCTCATGAAGTGCGGCATAATACCCGGCGCAGACAGCCATTTTGTGCGCAGCTTCGCCATATGGTTCAACTCGCACCTTTTCCCGCTGTTTTAACGTACTGTTTACAATTTAGACTATATATAATGATATTATATGGTTAGGAGGTGATACCATGGACCCTGTAATGGATTATATTATGGGATGGAGCACTCCCGCCCTCATCTGCCTTATCGCAGGACTCATCCTTATGGTTTGCGAAATGTTTACCCCCGGAATGGGGATTCCCGGCATCCTCGGCGGGCTGTGTCTGCTTGGCGCAATAGTGCTCAGGGCGGATTCCCTCACCACGGCGCTCATCACCCTCATACTCATACTGCTGCCCCTGATGATAGCCGCCGGAATAATATTCCGCTCCTTCTCAAAGGGCGCGCTGTCCCGCTCCAGGATAGTGCTGAAGGATTCCATAGACGGAGAATCCACCCCCCTCGGCGATAAGGACGCCCAGAGCCTCATAGGGCTGGAGGGTGAATGCGTTACCGCCCTCAGGCCGGTGGGTGCAGGCGACTTTTCCGGCAGAAGGCTGGATATAGTCAGCGAGGGCGGCTTCATACAAAAGGGCGCAAAGGTAAGGATCACCGCCATAGACGGCGTAAGGATCATAGTGAAAGAGATATAAGAAAAATGAGCTACAAATTCTGCAAAAAATGCGGCACCCTCTACAACGAATCGGACGGCGAATGCCCCCGCTGCGCCGACAGGCGGCTCACGGACGAGGGTAAGCGGGACACGGTATACGACAGGGGCATGAGTGCGGAGGAGCTCGAAAAAAGGCGCAGAAGCGACTGGAAGCACCTCGTCATAGGAGTCCCCGCCTTCATCGCCTTCATATACCTCGTGTTCTTCCTCTATAAAATAATCGCCAAATAGAATTTTTTAAAAAAGGAGAAAAGCCAATGGAATTCTTCGCCCCAATCTTCATTATCGTACTTATAATAATAGTATTCCTCGCCGTATTCTTCAGCTTCGTGCCGGTAGGGCTGTGGATATCCGCCACCGCCTCCGGCCTGAAGGTGGGCATAGGCCAGCTTGTGGCGATGCGGATAAGGAAGGTAGTCCCCTCCCGCATAATCAACCCCGCCATAAAGTCCACCAAGGCGGGCATGAGCCTTTCCCTGAACAAATTAGAGGCCCACTACCTTGCGGGCGGCAACGTGGACAGGGTGGTAAACGCCCTCATAGCCGCGCAGCGCGCCGGCATACCTCTTGATTTCGAGCGCGCCTGCGCCATAGACCTTGCCGGCCGCGACGTGCTCAACGCAGTACAGATGAGCGTCAACCCCAAGGTCATAGAGACCCCGGTAATAGCGGCCATAGCCAAGGACGGCATAGAGCTTAGGGCCAAGGCCCGCGTAACCGTCCGCGCCAATATCGACCGTCTGGTAGGCGGCGCAGGTGAGGAGACCATCATCGCCCGTATAGGCGAGGGCATAGTTACCACCGTAGGCTCCTCCAAGAGCCACAAGGACGTGCTTGAAAACCCCGACCTTATATCCCAGACCGTGCTCAACAAGGGCCTTGACGCAGGCACTGCGTTCGAAATACTCTCCATAGACATAGCGGACGTGGACGTAGGCCGCAACGTGGGCGCCCAGCTCCAGATAGACCAGGCTGAGGCCGATAAGCGCATAGCACAGGCCAAGGCTGAGGAGCGCCGCGCCATGGCGGTAGCTCAGGAGCAGGAGAACAAGGCGGAGGTCGCTGGTATGCGCGCCAAGGTAATAGAGGCCGAGGCTGAGGTTCCCAAGGCCATAGCCGCCGCCTTCCGCGACGGTAAGCTGGGCGTGATGGATTATTACAACATGCAGAATGTTATAAGCGACACCAAGATGCGCGAATCCATCGCCGGCGGAGCAGCCACACCCGCAAAACACGAATAAGCCGGAAAGCTTGTACCCCAACGGAAAGGAGGGATAGGCCGTGTCGGGCATATTTGTACTGATAGCGATAGCATGGGTGGTATATGCTGCGATTGCCAAAAAGGCGAATGCTCAGCAGCAGGCGCAGCGCCAGCGTAAGCTGAACGAAAACGTGGCGGAAGCCGAGGCCGAAACATCATCGCTCCATGCCAAAACGCAGGCTGCGGCGCCGAGAGTTGCGCCCACCGTTGGCGTAAGCCAAAACGGCGCATGGACGTGCGGCTGCGGATACAGGAACACTGCAAACAGCAAATTCTGTCGCCAATGCGGCGCGGCACGCGCGCAGAGCGGAAGCATGAACTATGCTTCGAGCGAAGGCAGATCGACCGAAGGCGGGGGAGGACTGAAAAGGCCGCCGCTTGCGCGGGAAACAATGCCCAAACCTTCGCTTAACCATGTCGTGAAGCCCATGACGGAATCGCACCACAGCCATACGGAAGCGAGCATATCCGGCAGGGAAGCAAAGTGCGAGGAACGCTATACCGAAGCCGAGGATGCATATTCCGGCGCGGAGCAGCGTGCGGCTTATGCCGTGGACATAGGCGACCGCGAAAAGATAATACAGGGCATACTGTATAGTGAAATACTATCCAAGCCAAAGGCGCTTAGAAAATAGCATAACGAAACAGAAAGGGACTGCGTTCAAAACGGATGCAGTCCCTTTTTCTATACCAATTTTCTTAACCGTTGCAATATCGCGTTTTCAAGGCGCGATACCTGCACCTGCGACACGCCCAGAAGGCGCGCCGCCTGCTCCTGCGTCAGCCCCTTAAAAAAGCGCAGCAGGATCGTCATTTTTTCGCGCTCGGGGAGCTCGTCGATGGCCTCGCGCAGTGCGATGCGCTCAATGAGCCCGTCCTCGGGCGACTCACCGCCCAGCATCCCTTCAAGCGTCAGGCCGTCGCCCGTTTCGCGCTGCAAGCTGTCCGGCGCAGCGACCGCCAGCTCACACTGCGCGATCTCCTCGGCATTGAATCCCGTCTCCTCCGAAAGCTCGGAGAGCGCCGGTTCGCGCCCGAGTGTATTTTTGAGCTTTTCGCGCGCGGCGAAGATCGTCGCCGCCTGCTCACGCATGCTGCGGCTCACCTTGATTGCGCCGTCATCGCGCAGAAAGCGTCGAATTTCGCCCGCGATCTTCGGCACAGCGTAGGTTGAAAACTGCGTGCCGAATGCAAAGTCAAATCCCTTTACTGCTTTGATGAATCCAAGGCATCCGAGCTGATAGAGGTCGTCCGGCTCCACGCCGCGGCCGTAATAGCGCCGCACGATGCTCCAGATGAGGCCGCTGTTCTCGCGCAGCATTTGCTCGCAGGCCTGCTCGTCGCCCTGCGCCGCAGCCTCGAGCAATTCCGGCGCGGCGTTCATCGGCGCGCCGTGCGCAGCGCGATCCTGCGCTTCATCGTCACGACCGTACCTTTGCCGTTTTTCGACCGCACAGCGAGCGAATCCATAAAGCTCTCCATGATCGTAAAGCCCATACCGCTGCGCTCTTCACCGCCGGTCGTGTAGAGCGGCTCTCGCGCTTTTTCGACGTCCGCGATGCCGCAGCCCCAGTCGCGCACGGTGATCTCAAGGAGATTTCCGTCGAAGATGCATGCGCGCAGCGCGATCTTGCCGATCTCCTGCGGATAGGCATGGACGATGGCGTTCGTCACCGCCTCGCTCACGGCGGTCTTGATGTCACCGAGCTCGTCGAGCGTTGGGTCGAGCTGCGCGGCAAACGCCGCGACTGCGGCGCGCGCCAGCCCTTCGTTGACGCTGCGGCTCGGAAATTCAATGGCTATGTAGTTATTCGGTTTTACTTTCATCGCTCTTTTCCCCCTCCTCAAGCGGTACGATGCGGAAAATTCCCGCGGCGGTGAACACTTTTTTCGCCTGCGGCGGAACGTTTTTGATCGCAGCGCTGCCGCCCATGGCGCGCATACGCTTGAGCGCGCGCATCACGACGGCGATACCTGACGAGTCCATAAAGCTCACGCCCGAAAAATCCAGCGTCAGCTTGCTCGGCAGCGCCGCGTCCAGCTCCCATTCAAGCTTCCGCATCGCCTCCTTCGCCGCGTGATGGTCGAGCTCCCCGCGCAGCGTGAGCGTCAGTTCACGCCCTTCGCCCGATGAAATGACCTCCATTGCTCTCCCTCCGTTTCTTTCAAGCGTTTTCCCTTTCGTTTCTCAAAGTATAGCCTGTCCTCCTGCCGTTTTTTTGTCGAAGACCGCCGGTATTTTGATTTTTCTTTGCCGCGCCGCCTTGACATCTGCGCTTCCGCCCTGTAAAATGAGGAAAACGATCAAAGGAGGACCTCCCATGCGAAGAAGTGACCGCGAGATCACCGATCTGGGCGAAATTCTCTCCATTATCAACGATTGTAAAGTGATCCATCTTGCCATGGTAGACGATGGAGTGCCGTATCTTCTGCCGCTGAATTTCGGCTATGCCTGTGAAGGCGGTGCGTTCTCGTTCTTCTGTCACAGCGCACGCGAAGGCCGTAAGCTCGACATTCTGCGCAAAAATCCGACCGTCGCCTTTGAAATGGACTGCCGCGGTGCGCTCGACGAGCACGATGTCGCCTGCCAGTGCGGATACTACTTCGCCTCCGTCACCGGCGTCGGCCATGTCGAATTTTTGGACGGTGAAGAAAAGCTCGCCGCGCTGACCTCCCTCATGCGCCACATGGCGGGCCGCGAGGACAAATTCACCGAGCAGCAGGCCCGCGCGGTCGAAGTCTTTGCTGTCCGCGCCGACAAGCTCAGCGCCAAGGCGAAGGTGCCGCACAGTGCGCAGTAGTCATGGATAGCAAGCAAGTTTTCAAACCCAAAAGGACGTGTTGTACATGAAACGCTCTGAGCCCGTCGAACTGATGAATATGTGCGTGCTCCGCCGCGGCAGCAAGGTTTTGGTGCAGGACCGCACAGATCCCAACTGGCCAGGCGTTGCTTTTCCGGGCGGTCATGTTGAAAAGGGTGAATCCTTTACAGACGCCGTCATTCGTGAGGTTCAGGAGGAGACAGGTCTGACGATCTCCTCTCCGCGCCTGTGCGGGATCAAGGACTGGTGCGAAGACGGCGTGCGTCATGTCGTGCTGCTCTATCGCGCGGAGCAGTTCACCGGAACGCTGCGCT
>ENA-ORSK01001456-ORSK01001456.1-human-gut-metagenome-genome-assembly--contig:-NODE-1456-length-18581-cov-4.370290_pt1 | contig 18581 bp, 14 predicted proteins | sample MGYA00242192_ERZ509159 | MGnify/ENA primary metagenome ERZ509159 (study PRJEB26280, sample SAMEA2338663) | human gut metagenome | biome: human gut; feature: human-associated habitat; material: faeces...
GGCGGCTGTGGCCCACACCCGTTTCCGCTTGGCATGGGGCACCTGCTGGCTGTACAGCCGCTGATTTTCCCGGTTCAGGCCTACCAGTGCCTCCGGGTTCCGGGCGGACACCGCCTGTACGATAGCGTCCGCCATCCGGCGGCTGCCGCCCCTTTCGAGCCGCAGCGTGATGCTGCGCCCGTCATAGGTCAGCAGCTCCACCACGGTGCGCTTTGCCCACAGCAGCTTTAGGTCGTGACGATAGACCCACAGCACGTCCGCCAGGGGCAGAACGATGTTCTGCCGCCGCCCGTACAGGAACGCCGTGCTCACCAGTGCGTCAGAGCGTCGGTCACCCTCCAGATAGTGGAACTCGCTCTCCGCCCGTTCCAGCAACTTTCCCTTTTTCAGATGCTTCAGCGTGCTGTTCAGTTGTGCGGTGTACGAGGCGGCGCTTACCAGCAGCACAAAGGCGGCCAGCCCGAGGAAGCTGGCTATGAGGGACCAAAAGCTGCTCCCCGTGTCCGGTGTCAGCTCGCTGTCGATGTAATAGTCGCCGTAGGTGTACACAAAGTCCTCGGCGGTCATGCCGACAGCGGCGGCAATATCGTCGATATATGCCTCCGGCGTCTCACAGATCACGCCCACCAGACGTACCGGTGCCGGCGCGGTGGTCTCCGTCAGCGGGATATAGACGGCCAGCTCCGAGGGCGCGGCCGTATCGTCCGGCACTGCGCCGTCACCGCTGTCGTCGGTATAGGTATAGTCCACGATATCCGCGAACCGTGCATATTCCGCGTCGTTCAGCTGCACCAGATAGCCGTATCCCTCCGTGTCCTCCGCCAGATAGAAGACCAGTTTGCGCCCGTCGCCCAGCGTCACCCGATAGGCCCAGGTGGTCATGTACTGCACGTCGATGTAGTTGTAGTCGCCCAGATAGATCTCGTCCCCGATGGGCACGGCCTCCGCTGCTGCGCTGTCCCGCTGCGCCAGCAGCCCCAGCACGATACACCCCGCCGTCAGCAGGGCCAGTATGCCGCCCACGATCCACCAGGCAGGGGAGTGTCTTACGTATCGGCGCATTTCCATATGTTGCCCCTCCAAATTTGTTGTGGTACGACATATTGTACCATATTCTGCCAGAATGTGCAATATCATTTCCCATAAACGGTATAAAAAACGCACCCCGGGTCTGACCCAAGGTGCGTTTTTACTCACAGTGCCGCTGCGCCGATGATGCCCGCCTCATTGCCCAGCCGGGCACATTCAATGACCGGCGGGGTCCGGTCGTGCCCGCCGAAGCAGTTGGCCGCCACATACGCCCGTATGGGGGCCAGCAGTCTCTCGCCCTGGCGGCTGATGCCGCCGCCGATGAGCACCTTTTCCGGCCCCAGAATGTTCACCAGGTCCGTGATGCCCGCCGCCACGTACACGCAGTAGCGGTCCACCACAGCCTGTGCTGCCGCGTCTCCGGCGGCCGCCGCGTCAAATACGTCCTTCCCGGTCAGCCCCTCACCGTATCCGGCCAGCAGGGACTCCGGCTGCGCCGCGGCCGCCCGCTTTCCCTGCCGTATCAGCGCTGTGGCGGAGGCATACGCCTCCCAGCAGCCCTTCCGACCGCAGGTGCAGTCCTCGCCGTCCAGCACCAGCACGGTGTGGCCCACCTCCGCGCCGGTGCCGCCCACGCCCTCCAGCAGTTGGCCATCGGCCACGATGCCGCCGCCTACGCCGGTGCCCAGGGTGATGAGTATCATGTTCCGGCAGCCCACGGCCCCGCCGGCCACCGTCTCCGCCAGCGCGGCGCAGTTGGCGTCGTTGCTCAGCCGGCAGGGGAGCCCCAGCCGCGCCGTTACCATGCTGCATACCGGCACATTGAACCAGCCCAGGTTATAGGCCCGCACCACCACGCCGTTGGCGCTGTCGCAGGTCCCCGGCGAGCCGATGCCGACGGACGCGCAGTGCGCCGCCGTGATGCCGGCCTTCTCCATGGCCTTCTCCGCCGCGCGGCAGATGTCCGCGACAACGGCCTCCGCCGGGCGTTCCGCACCGGTGGGCAGGCTGACCTCCGCCACGATGTGCTGGCCCTCGTCCACCACGCCGGCGGCGATGTTGGTGCCGCCCAGATCAATGCCAATACGATACATATGCTGCCTCCTTGCGCTTCCTGTCCCCGTGTTCCGGGGAAATAAACGGGGCGGGCGTATCGCCCGCCCCAAGTGCGTCTCTGTCTCAGATATGGGTCACAAAATCGGTGTTCACCGCCACCGGCCGTGCGATGTCGGAGGACCGGATGCTGCCGAAGATGGTCCGCATGGTGGTCAGAGCCTCCTTGCCGGACACCTCCGGCTCCCGGTCGTGGACCAGCGCGTCCACAAACTCGTCGATGACGCCGGAGTTGTGGGACGTTGTCTCGAAGGCGAAGCTGGTGCGGTTGCCCTCCAGGTCATTGATGATGATGGGGGCCGACGGCTCGCTGTAGATCATCATCAGGCCCTTGGTGCCGTACAGCACCGTGGACTGGCACTCGTGGCCATACACCGTCCAACTGGCCGCCATGGTGCCCAGTGCGCCGCCGGACATTTTCAGGATGCACAGGGCGTTGTCATCCACGCTGATGAGCTTGCCGTTGTCGTCACGCTTATTCAGGGTGACTACCTTGGCGGTGGTCTCGATGACCTTCTGCCCCAGCAGGTACTGGATCAGGTCCACCTTGTGGATGCCCATGTCGGACAGGGCGCCCATGGCCGCCTTGTTCTTGTCAAAGAACCAGGTACCCTCCAGAGACCAGCCCTCGGGGCCGGAGTTGCCCAGAATGGTGCGGAAGGTGATCACATCGCCGATGATGCCGCTGTCCAGCATTTGCTTGGCCTTGCGGTGCACCGGGTCAAAACGCATGTTGTGGCCCACCATCAGGTGTCTGCCATTGCGCTCAGCGGCGGCCACCATGGACTCGCACTCCGCCAGCGTTACCGCCATGGGCTTCTCCACCAGCACGTGCTTGCCGGCGTACAGCGCAGCCGTGCAGATCTCCGCATGGCTGCGGTTTTCCACGCATATGGACACGGCGTCCACGTTGGGATCATCCACCAGCTCATAGAAGCTGTTGTACACCTTGCCGCCGTACTGCGCCGCCATCTCCTGCGCGCGCTCCATGTTCTTGTCGTAGAATGCGACGATCTCCGCATTGGGGTTGGCTGCATACTCAGGCAGATGGCGCACCTGTGCGATCTTGCCGCAGCCGATAATGCCGACTCGGATCATAAAAAGCGAACCTCCTCTGTCCGTCCTCAAACCGCCGGGCGCCCTGCGCTCCGACGTATGTTTCTGCCCCTATTGTACCAAAAGAAAACGGGAAAGAAAAGCCTTTTTTGCCAACTTTGCAAAATTTTTCACAAAATCTGCGCCGCGATGGTGAGGGCGCAGCCCTTTTGTGCCGTATAGTCCAGCGTTACGCCTGCCGGCAGGCTGAAGCGGCTCAGCGCCAGCAGCGGACCCTTGCCCGTCAGCTTGAACAGCGCCTCCTTGGCCGTCCATATCTCCCAGAACCGCTGGCAGTCGCCGTCGTCCCCGGACCGTATGTACGCCATCTCCTGCTCGCTGCACACCCGGCGCATGAACTTCTCCTGGGCCGAGCGTACCACCTCCACGTCCACGCCTACCGGCGCGTCCGCCGTTACACATACCGCCCACGGGCCGGAGTGGCTCACGGACACATACACGCCATCCTTTTCCACGCTGGGCTTGCCCAGCTCGTCCCACTGAAGCGGCACGTCCTTCTCCGCGCAGCCCATCGTCTGCGCGAGCATCCGCCGCGCCAGCAGCTCTCCGGCGATGGTGCGCTTCCGGTCGTCCTCGCCGGCGATGTCGGCCACACGCCGCCGCCGCGTCTCATCCATCATGCCTATCACGGTCTGGGCCGCGTCCTCCGTCAGCTCCCGGATGTCAAACCACTGCAATTCCATATCCCGCGCCTCCCGCGTCATATTTTTCGCACCCATTGTATCACATCCTGCCGCGCCGCGCTACTGCTTTTTCGCCGCCGCAGGCTTTTCTCTGTACTTTCCGGTACTTCCACCCCTTGCCCAGGGGACGCGGCGGTGGTATACTATCCCCGTATCTGTAGTTTTCCATGAAGGAGATGACGCCATGACCCGTGATGAGCTCCGCGCCAAGGCCAACGACCTGCCCCTGCTGCCCGGCGTCTATCTGATGATGGACAAGACCGGCCAGGTCATCTATGTGGGCAAGGCCAAAAAACTGAAAAACCGCGTCAGCCAGTATTTTCAGGACACCGCCAGCCACAACGAGAAAACGAAGATGATGGTGGCCCATGTGGACCGGTTCGACACCATTATCGTCCGGTCGGAGTTTGAGGCCCTGGTGCTGGAGAACTCCCTCATCAAGCGCCATCAGCCCCGCTACAACATCCTGCTGAAGGATGACAAGGGCTATCCCTTCGTGCGGCTGGACAGCGGCGACTATCCTCGCTTTACCCTGGTGAACCGCACCGCCGACGACGGTGCGAAATACTACGGTCCCTTCGGCGGCCGGCACGAAACGCGCCTGGCGCTGGACGCCGTGTGCGCCGCCCTGCGCCTGCCCACCTGTTCCCGGCGCTTCCCCCGCGACATCGGCAAAGAGCGCCCCTGCCTGAACTTCCACATGGGCCGGTGTGACGGCTTCTGCCGCCCGGACGGCCCGGACGCGGCGGAATCCCGCCGCCGCATGGCCCAGGCCACCGCCCTGCTGGAGGGCAAGCTGCGCGCCGTCACGACCCAGCTGACGGAACAGATGAACGCCGCGGCGGAGGACCTGGACTTCGAGACGGCTGCCGCCCTCCGCGACCGTGTGCGGGCCTTGTCCGTGCTGACCAAGGACCAGCAGGTCATCGCCGGTATCTGCGCCGACACCGATGTCTGGGGCGCGTATACCAGCCCCGCCCGGTCCGGCTGCGCCATTCTCCACATTGAAGACGGCGATCTCCTGGCCCGGCAGACCGAGGTGTTCCCCGACGCTGCCGACAGCGAGAGCACCCTGCTTTCCGCTGTGGTGCCCCAGTACTATCTGACCCGCCAGTCTCTGCCCCGTGAGATATTGCTTCCCGCCGCCATCGATGACGCTGACGCGCTCTCCGCCCTGCTGACGGAGCGCAGCGGCCACGCCGTGGCCCTCCGGGTCCCCCAGCGAGGTCAGCGCCGCGCGCTGCTGGACATCGCCCACCGCAACGCCCGGGAGGAGGTGGAGCGCGTTACCGACGCCGTACAGCGCATTAACGGCACCCTGCGCCTTTTGCAGGAAACGGCTCAGCTGCCGGTCCTGCCCCGGCGCATGGAGAGCTATGATATCTCCCACACCGGCGGCGCGGACCAGGTGGGCGGCATGGTGGTCTTTCAGGACGGCAAGCCGCTGAAGTCCGCCTACCGCCGCTTCCGTATCGAGTCCTGCGCCGGCGCCGATGACTACGGCGCCATGCGTGAGGTGCTCACCCGCCGGTTCCGGCGCTATCTGGACGGCGATGAAAAGTTCGCCCCTCTGCCGGACCTGCTGCTGATCGACGGCGGTCAGGAGCACGCCCGTGTGGCTGAGCAGGTGCTGGCAGAGACCGGGCTGGATGTGCCCGTGCTGGGCATGGTCAAGGACGACCGCCACCGCACCCGTGCGCTCATCACCGCCCGGGGCCAGGAGCTGGGCATACAGCAGACACCCGCCCTGTTTGCCCTTATCGGCACGGTGCAGGAGGAGGTACACCGGTTCGCCATCGCCTACCACCACCAGAAGCACACCCGTTCCGCCAAGCGCTCGCAGCTGGACGGCATCCCCGGTGTGGGCGAGGCGCGGAAGAAGCGGCTCCTGCAGCACTTCGGCACCGTCACCGCGATAAAAAACGCCGCGCTCGAGCAGCTCTCCGCTGTGGTGCCGGAGGCGGCCGCCCGGGCGGTATATGAGAAGTTCCACGGATAAAAAAGTGCCCCCGGCAGAGCCGGGGGGACGTCGTACGCAAAAGAAAAGAGAGACGGCGAAGCCGTCTCTCTTTCGTTGTGTTTACTCGTCCAGGTTCTCAATCAGCTCAGCCAGCGCATCCACAGCTTCCTTCTCATCGCTGCCGTCCGCGATCAGTGTCACTGTGGTGTCCTTCATAATGCCCAGGCTCAGCACGCCCAGCAGGCTCTTCGCGTTGACGCGGCGTTCTTCTTTTTCTACCCAGATGCCGCTTTTGAACTCGTTGGCTTTCTGAATGAAATAGGTCGCGGGTCTGGCGTGCAGACCGACCTCATTTTTCACCGTGATCTCCCGTGTATACATGAACCAGCACTCCTTACGCACATTTTTACTCTCGCGCCAGAGGGTGCAGCGCGCAGAAACTAACCCTCACCATTTCCTATTATACTGGATTATGGCAGGATTGCAATGGGCATTGATACGAAAATCCCGCGATTTGCTCTATAATTCCCACTGCAATTTGTGAAAAATGATGTATCTTGCAGACAAATTCCGGTATTTGTCCAATCGAAAGCTCACATCCTGGCCTCTGCCCAGTCGCTGAGCTGCTCCAAAATGGGCAGCAGTGCCCGGCAGCTGTCCGTGGGGCCGTATTCCACCCGCACCGGCACCTCCAGATACTCCCGCCGTGTCACCAGCCCGTCGTGCTCCAGCTCCCGCAGGGCCGAGGCCAGCACCGTGTTGGAGATGCCGTCCAGCTTGCTCCGCAGGGCGTTGTAGCGGATGGCCCCGGCGTTGGCCACGGCGCACAGGATCTGCACCTTCCACTTGCCGCCGATCAGCTGCATGGCGTGGTGCAGCGGACATTTCTCCATACAGGGACAGTCGTAGTGGCTTTGCGGCATGGTCTGTGACATGGTAAGCCTCTCCTTACTTGCCCATAAAAATCTGCGCTCTTGCATTTCTCCAAAGCTATGGTATCATTATAGCAGGTAAGAAAACCGGAGTAAATAGCATGAGGAGAAAATCACAGCCATGAATATCTATCTTCAGGGGCTGACCATGGGTCTGGCCTACGTGGCGCCCATCGGCCTGCAAAACCTGTTCGTTATCAACAGTGCCCTGACGCAGAAGCGCAGCCGCGTCTACATCACCGCGCTCATCGTCATTTTCTGGGACATCTCTTTGGGTGTGGCCTGCTTCCTGGGCGCCGGCGCACTGATGCAGGCGCTGCCCTGGCTGCAAAAGGTCATCCTGGGGCTGGGCAGTCTGATCGTCATCTATATCGGCATCGGTCTGCTGCGGTCCAAGGCCAGTCTGGAGGGCGGCCGGGACGTGAACGTCCCCATCTGGAAGCTGGCAGGTTCCGCTTTCGTGGTCACCTGGCTGAACCCCCAGGCTATCATCGACGGCACCATGATGCTGGGCGCCTTCCGGGCCACCCTGACCAACGGCGGCGATCTGTTCTTCATCTGCGGCTTCGGCTCCGCCTCGGTGATCTGGTTCCTGACGCTGTCCACGGTCGTCTCCCTGCTGGGCAGTAAGTTCAACGAGAAGGTGCTGAACATCATCAACAAGGTCTGCGGCGCCGTCATCATCTTCTACGGCCTGAAGCTGCTGTACAGCTTCGTCCAGATGATGGGTTGGCTGTAAAACACTTCACAAATCACGTCCTTTCTGTTACAATAAGGCAGAAAGGGCGTGATCTTTTTATGGAACAGAACTACCGGCTCACCATCGCCTACGACGGCTCCCGCTTCTTCGGCTGGGAGCGCCAGCCGGACAAGGATACCATCCAGGGCAAGCTGGAGGCCGTGCTGGGCGCATTGCAGGGCCATCCGGTGAATGTTATCGGCGCGGGCCGCACCGACGCCGGTGTCCACGCCCGGGCCATGACCGCCAGCGTGGTGCTGGACGTGACGGAGACGCCCGACGCCATCCGTGACTATCTGAACCGCTATCTCCCCGACGCCATTGCCGTCCGCGAGGTCAAGGAGGCCGCGCCCCGTTTCCACGCCCGCTATAACGCCCTGGGCAAGACCTACCGCTACACCTGCCACACCGGGCCGGTGAAGCCGGTGTTTGACCGGAAGTACGTCACCCTGCTGGACTACGACCCGGATGTGGAGAAAATGCGTCAGGCGGCAGCGTATCTGCTGGGTGAAAACGACTTCGCCAGCTTCTGCGGCAATCCGCGCATGAAGAAGTCCACCGTCCGTCTGGTGGACCACATCGCCATTGAGCGCCGGAAGGACCGGGTGGTATTCACCTTCCATGGCACCGGCTTTTTGCAGAACATGGTCCGCATCCTGGTAGGCACCCTGCTGGAGGTGGGCCGTGGCCGCTGGGAGCCGGAGTATGTGCAGGAAATTTTGGATGGCAGGGATCGCAAGCTGGCGGGCCCCACCGCCCCCCCGGAGGGTCTGTGCCTGATGAAGGTGGATTATTGAGCAAAAAGCATCCGGGCGCTATCCCGGATGCTTTTGCTGCGTAAAAATGACCTAAGCCAAGGCTTAGGTCATTTTTGTTACATATTGTGGATATCGTCCAGCAGATCGTCCAGCGACATGGTCCGCACCTCGTCCTCGTCGGCCTGGGTGGGCTCGTCCTGGGCGGAGCGCTCTGCGGTCGCCGGCTCCTCCGCCGGCGCGGCGGGTGTCACGGGATCTGCCGGGGTCTTGTCGGGGATGGCTGCAGGCTCGCTGTCGCTGCTCTCCTCGCGGGGCACCAGACGGGGCACCCGTGCCGTGTGCCGTTCCTCGGGGATCAGGGGCTTCGCCGGGGTCCGCGGCGGTTCGTCGTCGTATTCCTCGTCATCGCCGCCGCCCGTGTGGCCGCGGCCGATCAGGAAGCCCAGCAGGAACAGCACCGCCACCAGCAGCACCGCCGCCGCGATGGCCACATATACGGTCTTGACCTCGCCGATCAGCGGCATCGCAATGGTCCCAGGGATCTCCAGCGGCGGTACCTCGGGGATGGTGGCCGGGTCGATGACCTCCACCGTGGGGACAATACCGGTATAGGCCGGCATCCGCAGCACATGGATGGTATAGTTCTGCTTGGTCTTGCCGTCCTCGGCGGTGCCGGTAACCGTGAGCACCGTCTCCGCCTCGGTGGCGGACAGCCGCACCTCGCCGGTGCCGGTGATGCCCTGGGCCTTTTCGTCCTTTGCCGTGGCGGCGATGGTCACCTGCTTCGTCTCATAGGGGACGTAGGCGATGTAATCCGTCACCGTGGGCGTGAACGCCGGGGACAGCGTGGCCCCCTCCAGCGTCAGGGCGGCGATGGACGCGTCGGTGGAGGGCTTGTAGTTGGGGTCCTGCTGGCGTGTGGCATCGATGGTATAGCTCTTGGTGGCGCCGTTGGCCGCCGTGACCTTGATGGTCACAGTGTTGACGCCCACCGCCAGCTCATTGCCGCTGACAGACACCGTGGCGCTGTTGTCGGCCTTTTTGTAGTTCAGGTCCAGTTTTTCCACCGCGAAAGGCACCGTGCAGGTGTAGTACGTGGTGCTGCTGGAGAAGGACGGGCTCAGCGTGGCGTTGGAGCAGCTCAGCGAACTGAGGTTGCAGTTGCCGCTGGGTGCCGCGCCCACCTTGCCGGACCAGCTGGCGCTGTCCAGACTGGTGTCGCTGTTGCCGTCGGACACCACGATGTTGGAGAACGTGGCGGTCAGGGCGTCGCCCTCCTTGGCGCTGCCGGATACCTTCATCTTGATGGTGACCAGTCCGCCGCTGGAGCTGGACGTGCCGTAAACACTGAACTTGTTGTTGTTGACCACGATGCTCCATCCGCTGACAGAGCAGTTGTAGTTGGTAAAGGACAAATTGCCGCTGTAGCTCAGGTCGGCGGTCAGACCGTAGACCTTGTTGGGCACGGACAGCGTCAGTGTGACGGTGTCGCCTGCCTGCGGGGCGGCGGTGCCGGTCAGCGTCGCTCCGGCGGCGTGGGCCTGCACGGGCAGCAGTGTGACCACCAGCAGCAGCGTCAGCAGCGCGGAGGCCGCGGCGCGGAACAGTTTGTTTTTCATAGGATGTTTCCTCCTCAGCCGATGGTGCGCTGGCCCACGGTGACCTGGGCGGCCTGCACCACGTCGGTGATGGTGACCTTGCCGTCGCCGTTGATATCGGCTGCCTTGGCATAGGCGCCGGACAGGCTGCCGGAGCCCACCACGGACTTCTGCAGCTTGACCACGTCGGTGATGGTGATCTTGCCGTCGCCGCTGACGTCGCCGGTGACCACGATGGTCACGGTGGCGGAGCTGCTGACAGCGGTCATGCCGGTACCCACGAGGCCGGAGGTCACCTTGGTGCTGCCGTTATAGATGGTGTAGCCCGCGCTGTTCATTGCGGAGACAGACGTGCTGGGCGATACGCCGGTCAGATAGTTGCCGGAGGGCTTGGGCGTCTCGCCGCCGGTACTCCCGCCGGTGCTCCCGCCGGTGCCGCCGCTGTTGGCCGTCTTGGTAAACACGGCGGTGTAGGTGACGTTGCCCGCGGGCATATACGTCATGTTCTCCACGAACCGGTTGCCGCTGCCGTCCACCCAGTGGCTGAAGCTGTACACATAGTTCTTGTCCGCCGCCTTGACGGGGTTGGAGGGTGCGACGATCAGGTCGTTGGCGGAGAGCTGGCGGCTTCTGATCACCTCGCCGTCCACCTTAAAGCTGACGGTATACAGCGTTCCGAACTGGGCGGAAAGCGTGTGGTTCTCCGCTGCCACCATGGAGTTCTCATAGACCTGTCTGCCGTCCTTGGTGAACCAGCCGACAAAGCCCGCACCGGAGACCTCGGGCAGCTTGCCGTAGACGTCGCCCAGCGAATAGGTCTTCGTAGCCACCTGCGTATTGCCGTTCATGAAGGTAACCGTGTACGCTTCCTTGTCAAGGCCGCTGGGCGTGTTGCTGTCCTTGGCGCCTACCGTAAATCCGGTGGACAGCAGCTCCTCTTCCTTGCCGTCACTGCCGGTGCCGCTGATGGTCATCGTGTAGCTGCCCTGTGTCAGTTTGCTGAATGTCGCCTGACTGTCCAGCTCCCACAGATCGAACCAAGTCTTCCCGCTGCCGCTGCCGGTGGCCGTAAAGCCGTCGGAGCTGCCCTGCTTTCTCACCTCTACCACTACGGTACTGATACCCTGCGTGCAGGAGATCACGCCGCGAAGGGGGAAGGAGGAGTTGCCCTCGGTCAGAACATGGGAGATCGTCCCGCCGATACCGTCGCTATCCTTGTAGCCGGGATAGAACAGGCCGGTCAGCGTCCACGCATCTTTACCGGTGGCCTTGTTCAGCGCCCACCGCGCCGCCTTGTCGCTGGCGTCCGTCATCCCCACCGTGTAGGTGGTGACGGTGGTGGTGGGATTGTTTTTCAGGTCCTCGTCGACCATCTCCCCCACGACTTCCACCGTAATATCCTCAAGTGACTTGCCGGTAAGCACCTCCACAAGAAGCAGGATTTCCTCCTCTGTAAAGGATACGTTTTCGTCATCACTGCTTAGCTTTTTGATAAGGGCATTTATATCCTCGTCCTTCATGCCCTCGCTGGCAAGCTTATCCTTTATCTCCTCGGTATAGTCCTCCTCCGACTTGCCTTCGATGCTCGCCTCGAACAGATCATTCAGTTTTGTCTCCAGCCGAGTACCAAAGTCGTTCGCCAACTCGCTGGTATACTGACCATCCTCGGTAATGCCCTTACTGATCTCGACCAGCTTCGCGGCAATCAGGTCATCCCTGTTCTGGCCGTCCGCTGTGACATCCGCACTGGTCACCGTCACGGTCACATACTGCTTGGTGCCCACATTCTGCAGGGTGTAGCCGCTGCCGCCGCCAAGGATCCAGAACTGATTATTGCTGGTGGAGGCCGCCTCCAGCACCAGCTTGCCGCCGGAGACGGACAGCCGCTGGCCATCGTCGTTGGTCAGTATGTAGTACCCATTGTTGTAATAGGTCAGCCGCAGCATCATGGCGTCAGCCGCCGCCGTCAGCGTGGAGACGCTCTTTCCGAGGCCGTGGTTCTGTTCGCCGTTGTTATTGTAGAGCAGGGTGTACTTTCCCTCGGGGATGTCCGGGTCGGAATGGGTATAGCGCATCACCAGCGCGTCCGCCGGCTCGTTCACGTGCAGGCGGCTATACACCGAGGTCTGCACGCCGCCGCTGTTGATGTTGAAATATGCCATGGAGCGCCCATAAATGCCGTACTTCTTGGCGGTCAGCGTCTCCATGTTGTCCTCGTCCCACTTGCCGTTAGTGTCCAGCTTGCTGCACTCGGCGTAGATGGCGGCGATCAGCTCCGCCTCGCTCTGGTTCTTGAAACCGCCCAGCGCCTTGAAGGCGCGGCAGATGACGCCGGTGGCGCCGCTCATGCCGTCGGTGTTTTTGGTGGAACCATAGGTGGCGCCCACGCCGTGATGGACGCTGCGGCTCCAGAACACGTTTTTCAGCGCGTTGGAGTAGTTGTCAATGTCGAAGCCCTTGTACTGCCCTTCCACATTGGCCACAAGCTGGGTGTACTGGGTATCTCTCCAGAAATCCGTCTGCGCCTGAGCAAACTCGGTGCGGTTGTTCCGACCGATCTCCTGCCATGTGTTCTTGAAGTTGGAGCCGAAGCCGGGGTAGTACTGGCCGCTGGTGTTGTAGGCGTAGGCGTTGTACAGCCTGTCGCCGAACCCGCGGTAGACGGCGCTGTCGGACTTCTTCAGCCAGTCCATAAAGCTGGTCACCGTCTTCTCCACGAACATATACAGGCCGTAGGACGTGCCGCCGCTGTCGCCGTCCACGTTGGAAATGCGGCCCGGATCCGCGTTGGTGCCCGTCTCGTAATACTGGCTCAGCGAACCGAGATCGATTTCCGTCCACGGTTTGCTGGCAGCCAGCAGTATGGTGGTCAAACAGCTCACCGCCATCACCGCCGCCAGGATCAATGCCATTCCCCGTTTCGTCCTTTTCATGTCGATACACCCTGCCTTATCTCTAAGTTGTATGGGAAACGCCGGCGGTGGGAAAGCCCCTCCACCGATTTACATAACAATAGTCATGTGTAGTATACCATCGGTCTGCGTCGTTGTCTACCAAAAAAACGAGAAAAACACAAAAAATATGAAAATTTTGTCACCGGCGCCACAAGATTTGGGTGGATTTATGGCGCGAAATGGCGTATAATGGCCGCAGGCTGACAAAAATACGCAAGGAGAAATCAATTTATGTCAACGAATACGAAAAAGAAACACGGCACCGGCGCGGCGGTGGTACTCATCGTGCTGTGCCTGCTGGCGCTGGGCACGCTGGGATATATTATCTGGCGGCAGTTTAATCCCGTGGTGCCGGAGACGGCGGAGGGCTATGTGGCCGCCGCCGGGACCACCGCCCCTGTGTATGACGAAAACGGGACTCAGCTGGGTTCCCTGGTCCGCGGCGCGGAGGTACAGTACGTTGCTGAGGACGCCGAGGGCGGCGCGGACCGCGTCCGCGTGGTCAACGGCGAGGGCTACGCCTATCTGGACGCGGCCAACCTGACCGCAGACTACAACGGCGCGGTGCTGACGGAGACGGTGTACGCCCTGCGGGGCATGAGCCTGACGGATGAGACGGGCGCGGTCCCCGGCTGCGCGGTGGAAAAGGGCATGGCGCTGACCGTCACCGGCTTTGACGGCCTGGACGAGAACGGCGAGGTCCTGCGCTGGGCCGTCAGCTGTGACCGGGGCGAGGGGTACATCGACAACGCCAACGTCCGCCTGACGGCGGAGGAAGCGCTGGCGCAGTATGACGACGCGCTCTACCAGCGCCACGCCGCGCGGGGCGACGCCTGGGGCGGCGGCGACGCGGCCGGCCTGGACTACTACCCCACGGAGAAGCCGGCCTTCACGGACAATGTGATGCCCGACGAAGTGCGGGCCCTGTACCTGAATGGCAGCGCCATACAGTATGCGGACAGCTATATCCGGCTGGCCCAGGGTACCGGCATCAACGCCTTTGTGGTGGACATCGTGGACGGCACGGCGGTATCCTACGCCTCCCCGGTCATGCAGCAGTACAGCCCGTCCGCCTACGCCGCGGCTCAGGACACTATGGAGGGCTTCAAGGCCAACGTGCAGAAGCTCCGCGACGCCGGCTACTACGTCATCGGCCGCATCACGGTGTTCAATGACGCCCACCTGGCCGCCGACCACCCGGAGTACGTCATCTCCGACCTGAACGGCACGCCCCTGAAGATCAGCTCCATGTACTGGCCCAGCGCCTACAACCGCACCGTGTGGCAGTACAAGGTGGATCTGGCTCTGGAGGCCGCCGCTCTGGGCTTCAACGAGATCCAGTTTGACTACATCCGCTTCCCCGACGGCGCGTATAAGTATGAGCAGGCGGGTACCATCGACTACAAGAACACCTATGGTGAGAGTAAGGCCCAGGCGGTCCAGCGGTTTCTGATCTACGCCGCGCAGCGGCTGCATGACGCCGGGTACTACATCTCCGGCGATGTGTTCGGCGAGTGCGCCAACGCCTATGTGACGGCCTGCGGTCAGTACTGGCCGGCCATCAGCTCCGTGGTGGACGCCATCTCCGGTATGCCCTACCCCGACCATTACAGCGCGCAGGGGGACTATAAGCCCTGGGAGCACCCCTACACCACTGTGTACAACTTCGGTGAGAGCGCCATGGCCCGCCAGAGCGAGACGGCCTCTCCCGGCGCGGTACGCACATGGATACAGTGCTACAACGCCATACGGGAGCCGTACAACCACTACGGCGCGGCGGAGCTGGCCGATGAGGTGCGGGTCCTCCGCGACGCTGGGTGCACCGGCGGCTTTATGACCTGGAACGGCGCGTCCGACATCGACAAATACGCCGAGGTCATCTCCGCCCTGAGCTGATATGAACGCAAAAAAGAAAGCCCGCATGGGCTTTCTTTTTTGCTTATTGCGTCTCCATGGCCTTCTGGGCAAAGCTGTTGTCCACCAGCTTGTCGAAGTCCACCCACTGGTCCTTCTCCAGCTCGCCGGCCTCGGTCATCACCGTCTCCAGCCGTTCCAGCGCCGACCGCGCCATCATGGGCCCCGCGTTCCATGCATCGATCTGCCGGTGCCGGGAGGTAACGGCCTCCAGCGTGTCGATGTCCGTATCCGGGAACTGGTCGATGATGGCCTCTGCCACCTCCCGGTCTGTGTGGTCCACGATCCACTGTTGTGCCCGCGCGATGGCGTTGGCAAAGCCCTGAATGACCTCCGGATGCGCCGTCATATAGCTCTGGCTGGCGAAATAGGCGGTGTAGGGGATCTCCCCGGACTCCTCGCCGATGGAGCAGAGGATATACCCGTGTCCGGCGCGCTCCACCTCCGTGGCGGTGGGCTCAAACAGCGTCACATAGTCCCCCTGTCCGCCGGTGAAGGCCCCGGCCATCATGTTGAACTGCACCGAGGTGTCCACCACTGCGTCCTCCTGGGGTACGATGCCGTGCTGCTTGAGGACGTATTCCAGCGTCATCTCCGGCACGCCGCCCTTGCGCCCGCCGATGATGGTCTTGCCCCTCAGGTCGTTCCAGTCGAAGGCCTCATCACTGCGGCCCACCAGGAACGAGCCGTCCCGCTTGGTCAGCTGGGCGAAGATCACCGGCAGATCGTCCTTGCCCTGCGCGTGGATATAGATGCAGCTCTCCGGCCCGGCCAGGCCGATGTCCGCGCCGCCGGATACCACGGCGGTCATCACCTTGTCGGCCCCGCCGCCGTTGCTCAGCTCGATGTCCAGCCCCTCATCGGCGAAGAACCCCTGGCTCATAGCCACGTACTGCGGTGCGTAGAACACCGAGTGCGTCACCTCGCTGAGCCGGACCGTGACATTTTTCGCCTCCGTGCCGGCGGTATCGCCGGTATTGGTCCCCGCGCCACAGCCGGTCAGCAGGCTGAGCGACAGCAGCGCGGCCATACAAATGCAGATAAGTTGCTTTTTCATGCACGTACCCCCCATAGATGATTTAAGAATGCTTCCGCCCGCAGCACCAGCAGGTACATCCCCACTGCCGCCAGCCCCAGCACCAGCACGCCGCCGACGTTGGGGTGCGTCGCCAAATCCGCCAGAATCGTGCGCGTATTCTCCTGATCATCGCCCATCTGCGAGCAGCCGTAGGGGTGCGGGAAGGCACAGACACACTCCACGCTGCCGCCGACAAGCTCCTGCGTCGCACGCTCCAGCTGGCGGGCAATGTCGTTGACGCAGCCGACGGTGGGCAGAATCCACAGCTCATTGCGCACGCCGACGCGCCCGTCTTTGCGCGGATAGCCCATGAACGTCGCCGTCGGAATTTCTGGAATCGTCGGGTACGTCGGGTGATATTCATACGTCAGCTCGCCGGACAACCCGGTGTGCAGATTGTGGACATGCACATGCGCGCCGACGGGAATATCCTCCTTCGCGTAGCCAATCGGGAAGCCGTACTTGATGACTTTTTCGCCCGCCTTGATGGGGAAAAGCGCCACCTTATGCCCGGCGGGAACGTCCGTGACCGTGGTGAGCGTGATGCCGTCTACCGTTACAGTCTGTCCGAAAGGCAGGGCGGGCAGCGCGACCGCCACATTGTCCTGCGGGGTGATGCGAAGCAGTTCAGCCATTTTTCACACTCCGAACTTCTCGTTCATGACCGTGCGCATCCCCTTGTCGAGGATTTCGCGCAGGGACGCGCCGACGGACTCCACCAGACCCGGCACTTTGCACAGCTCAGCGCCAAAAAACGCTTCATTGGAGAGAAATTCCTTCGCCTGTTCTTCAGGGGATTCGCTGGAAGTCTCGGCGAAGAAGTTCAGCACTGCCGCGTCATCCTGCAGGTAGTAGGGCTGACCGTCGCGCTGGCATTCCAGACGACCGTCGCCGGTCAGCTTGCCGCCGCGGTACAGGCTCATCAGGCTCGCCAGAGAGAACGTCAGGTGCGCGGGCAGCTCGCCGGTCTTCTCCACATAGCCCAGCAGGGAAGGCATGCAGCGCGCGCGCCACTTCGACACGCTGTTCAGGCAGATGGAGAGCAGCGCGTGCTTGCTGAAGGGATTGCGGAAGCGCCCCGTGACCGCTTCGGCGAATGCCATCAAATCCGCCTTGGGCAGAGACAGCGTCGGGATGACCTCGTCGTAGAGCGTCTTCTGCATGAAGGTGGAAATCATCGGGTCGTTCATCGCGTCCAGCACGATGTCGTAGCCGCACTGGAAGGCAGGGACGAAGGACGTGTGCGCGCCGTTGAGGATTCGCACCTTGCGCTGCTTGTAGGGCTTCTGATTATCAGTGTAGATGACGGGCAGCCCGCACTGCGGCAGGGGCAGTTCGTCGGAAAGGTCGCGGGGGGATTCGATGACCCACAGACCGAAGGGCTCAGCGGTGTCCAGCAGGTTGTCCTGATAGCCCAGCTTCTCCCAAATTGCCTGATCCTCGCCGCGCGGATAGCCGGTCACGATACGGTCAACAAGCGTGGAGGTGAACACGCACGCCGTCTCCAGCCACTGCTCGAACTTCTCGCCCAGCGCCCACTGCTTTGCCAGCGCCTTGACGCACTTTTTCAGCATGATGCCGTTGTCGTCAATCAACTCGACCGGCAGGATGATGAGTCCCTTGTCCTGCGCATAGTCGAATGCTTCGGCGCGCTCGAAGAGGAACTTCGTCAGCTTGCCGGGGTAGGACTTGGGCGGGCAGAGGGAGAACTCGTCCGTCTCGTCCAGCACGATGCCGGCCTCGGTCGTGTTGCTGACGATGAAGCGCAGTGACGGCAGCTTGGCGTAATCGGCATAGCGGGCATAGTCCGCATACGCATCCACAGCGTCGGACACGGACGTGACCACGCGCGTCTGCTCCACCGCCTGACCGTCCACCAGACCGCGCAGCATGACCGTGTAGCGGTAATCCTGCTCCTTGAACGCCGGGAACAGCGTACCCATCTGAATCGGCTTCACCAGCGCGACAGAGCCGTTGAAGTCGCTCTTCTCGTTGGCAATATCAATCATGTAATCCACAAAGGCGCGCAGGAAGTTGCCTTCACCGAACTGCAGCACCTTGACCGGGCGGACAGGCGCGGGCGCCATCGCAGCATTCAAACGTTCCATTTCGATGTCCCTCCATCTATTCATCAGGCAAATCATCAGGCATGTAAGCGATTACAACACGCCTGCAATTATTCTACTCTCTTTTCGCGCTTCCGTCAATGGTTCCGCCGATATTTCCTGCAATTTATGCAATCTGGGAAAAAGTACGCCGGATTTCCTGTGAATGTCGGCACGAAAACGCGAAAATGAGGCTTGCAAAAGGGGAAAAAAGCGTGTATAATGTGGATTGACGCGGAGAATGGAAGTGTTTACACACCGCGAATGGAAGGGGGAATGCCGCGAGTGAACATCTATGATATTTCCCGTCACGCAGGCGTATCCATCGCAACCGTATCCCGCGTATTGAACAACAGCCCCCATGTGTCGGAGGAGACGCGCCGGAAGGTGATGAAGGTCATTGACGGCTGCGGCTATGTACCCAATGCCTTTGCGCGCGGCCTGGGTTTGAACACGATGAAGACCATCGGGCTGCTCTGCCCGGATGCGGCTGACCCGTATCTGGCGCGCGCGCTGGCTTGCCTGGAGCATGCCTTCCGCCAGAAGCACTACGACTGGCTGCTGTCCTGCACGAACCGCGATCTCGCGGCACGCCGGCAGGG